>Ga0180437_10007615_pt1 | contig 14009 bp, 8 predicted proteins | sample SS_ome_4_FD_132410 | JGI IMG/M metagenome (GOLD analysis project Ga0180437, IMG submission 132410) | Hypersaline lake sediment archaeal communities from the Salton Sea, California, USA - SS_3_D_1 metaG | ecosystem: Environmental > Aquatic > Non-marine Saline and Alkaline > Hypersaline > Sediment...
CGGTGCCGGCCGGTACGTTGACCGTGACCTTCGGGTCGTTCGTATCGACGCCGCTGACGTGCTCGAGTTTCGGCTCGGTGCTTTCCTGGCCGCCGGAGACGTACTTGAAATAATGGGGAATTTCGGCCCCGTAGACGTCGCGCACGGACTGCTGCACGGCCAGCGACAGTTCCGATTTGACCCGGTTACCGAATCCGCCCGGCGTGGTGATTCCCTCGCAGGGCAGATCGCAGTTCTTCAGGATCCTCAGCGCGTAGGCCAAGTACGCGGCCATCTCGTCGACGCTCTTGTCCGTTTGCGGATACGAGTTCTCCATGGTCGCGGAGCTGATCTCGGCAAAGGGTCGGCCCGTACGCAGATCGATCACCCGCGTGTGCGAGATCATCTCGGGATGGATGTCCCAGTTGGGGACCATCAGTTCGCGGACCAGCTTGAGGCTGTCGTTGAGTTCCTGCCGCGACCAGCCGGGCAACTCGCGGTCGAGCCAGCCCACGCAGCACGGGTACGGCACGACGCTGTACTTTCCCTTCACGCCGTTTTCGGCGCAGAACTCGCCGAACTCGCGGACGAACGCGTCGGGGATCTCGCGGGGCCAGGTCTTCCAGGGCTTCTTGTAGATGTCGCGGGTGGGCCAGGCCGTGGCGAACTGCGGCATGCAGAAGTGCCCCATGTTGACCAGGCAGGTCGAGTCGTCGATGAAAAACGACAGCGGCACGCGCCCCAGTGGATGAAGCACTTCCACGCCCTCGTCCTGACGTGGCCGCTCGCCCGCAGGCGCCTGGGCCCAGTTGGTCGCACATTTCAATCCCAATCCGACCGCCGCCGCCGTGGCGGTCCCAGCCCGCAGAAAATCGCGACGCGTTCCTCGCCACATAGTCACGTCCTCCCCAGCAAGAACTCAAGGATGTCGGAGCATGCAATCCTCCTGCGCCGACAGAAGTCCGAAGCAACCTGGGATCATTGTGCCCACATTGATGGCCAGAAGTCAATCACCTTCGTCGAATGAGACCGGCAGAGAGGCATCCGCCAGGTACAGGCGCGGTGCAATAAGTAAGAATGGGGGGGCGGCCCAGAAAGAGAGCTTGCCCGAGAGTCATTTCTGAACAGGAGGAAACGGAGAGAACAGAGGCTCCGTTTCCTCTGTTTCCTCCTGTTCCAAAGTTCCCTGGATTCCATCGAAACGCTTGGAGGCGGCCCAACTCGTCTCCTTCACAACCCAATCGGTATGGTATGCTGTCAGCATGACCGAGCCCGACCGAACGTTGCACGTCCGCAAATTGTCCGAGCAGGGAACGGAACCGGATCTGCGGAACACCACGCCGGGTGAGCGGCTCGAGATGATGTGGCAACTGGCCGTCGACGCCTGGGCCTTTATGGGAGAAGACATCGGTGAATCCCGACTTCCGCGACATGTTGTCCGCGTTGTCCGACGAAAACGTTGAATTCATGTTGGTCGGAGCGTACGCCCTGGCCGCCCACGGCTTGCCGCGTGCCACCGGCGACCTGGATATCTGGATTCGCCGGTCCGACGAGAACGCCCAGCGGGTATGGCGGGCTTTGGAACGGTTTAAGGCTCCCCGATCCCATCTTGCGGTGGACGATCTGAAGACTCCGGATCTGGTTTTTCAGATCGGCGTGGCGCCGCGACGTATCGACATCTTGACCTCCATCGACGGTGTCGAATTCGACGATGCCTGGCCGCGGCGACAGATGATCGAGGCGGCGGGCCAAACGTTGCCCGTGATCGGGAAGGCCGATCTGCTGGTGAACAAGAAGGCCACGGGCAGGCCCAGGGATCTGGCAGATGCCGCCTGGTTGGAGGGTGGCGAGGCCCCGTAGTTGCTCTTGCCCGGTTTCCCAAAACCGGGTACATTCCATCGCGTCCATTTCTCGGCCCCTTATTTCAGGGGGTCGCCACGGATGGCTGCTCACGGAAAGGAAACCGCATCATGCAGGCCACTCTGGCGGAGCTTGCCGCGCTGGTCGACGGACATCTGGTTGGCGATGGCGGGCTGGCAATCCACGGCGCGGCCCCACTTCGGGACGCCGGCCCCGGGCAGATCACGCTGATTGACGGAGAAGAGAAGAACCGCGATCTGGCCGACTGCGACGCCACGGCCGTGGTTGCTCCCAAGGGGTTCGTTGCCGAGGGCATCTCGGCGATCCAGGTCGACGACGTGCACCGGGCCTTCGCGGCAATCGTGACCCATTTCCGGCCGCGGCGGACGCCAAAGCGTATGGGCGTCAGCCCGCTGGCCGTGATCAGCCCCACCGCCAAACTGGCCGACGACGTCGACGTCTATCCGACCGCCACGATCGGCGACGACGTGGTGATCGACGCCGGTACGACGATCCACCCGGGCGTGCACGTGATGGCCGGCTGCCGGATCGGCGCCGACGTGACCATCTTCCCCAACGCCGTGCTTTACGAAGATACGATCGTGGGTCCGCGGTGCATCATCCACGGCGGCGTGGTGTTGGGGGCCTACGGGTTCGGATACGATTTCGTCGACGGCCGCCATGCGCTCTCGCCGCAGTTGGGGAACGTCATTTTGGGGGCCGACGTGGAAATCGGCGCCGGCACGACGATCGACCGCGGCACCTACGGGCCGACGACCATCGGCGAGGGCACCAAGATCGACGACCTGGTGATGGTCGCCCATAACTGCCGCATCGGGCGCCATAACATGCTCTGCTCGCAGGTGGGCATCGCCGGCAGCACCTCCACCGGCGACTACGTGGTGATGGCCGGCCAGGTGGGCATTCGCGACCACGTACACGTCGGCGAGGGCGCCGTGCTGGGCGCGATGGCCGGTATCACCAACGACGTGCCGGCCGGCAGCCGCATGATCGGAATCCCCGCCACGCCGGAACGCGAACAGAAGATCAAGCAGGCCGCCCTCTCCAAGCTGCCCGAAATGCGACGCCAGGTAAAGAAGCTACAGGCCGTCGTCGACAGGCTGGTGCAGGAATCGGCCGCGGCCCAGGAGGGACCGTCGCCGCAGGAAGATTCGCCCGACCGCCGCGCGGTGGCGTAGCACGGAGGAGACGCCCGTGGGGGGAACCACTCAAAAGACGACCCGCATCGACGGCGCCCATCCCGCCGGGCCGCGCCGCGTCGGACTGATCGCCGGCTGGGGACGTTACCCGTTGGTCGTGGCCGAGGCGTTGCGCGCCGCCGGCCACGAGGTCTATTGTCTGGCCGTCAAGGGTCACGCCGACCCCCGGCTGGCCGAGGTGTGCCACGATTTCTGCTGGAGCGGGCTGGCCAAATTCGGCGGCGCCATGCGCTACTTCAAGCGTCACGGCGTGAGCGAGGCCACCATGGCCGGCAAGATCCGCAAGGTGGTGCTGTTTCGCCCCGGCGGCTGGCTGAGCCATTTGCCCGATTGGCGGACGATTCGCATGTTCGCGCCCCACTTCCTCACCCGGCGGAAGGACCTCAAGGACGACACGCTGCTGGGGGCGATCGTCGAGGAGTTCGCCGCCGAGGGGATCCATTTCGGCCCGGCTACCGACTACGCGCCGAACCTGCTGGTCGGCCAGGGCCAGTTGACCCGCCTCGGCCCGTCGCCGCGACAGCAAGAGGACATCGAGTTCGGCTGGCGGATGGCCAAGGAGATGGGCCGGCTGGACGTCGGACAGAGCGTGGCCGTGAAGGATCGGGCCGTGATGGCCGTCGAGGCGATTGAAGGCACCGACGAGTGCATCCGCCGAGCGGGGACGCTCTGCAAATCGGGCGGGTTCACCGTGGTCAAAGTGGCCAAGCCGCAGCAGGACATGCGCTTCGACGTCCCCACCATCGGCCGCCGCACGCTTAAGACGATGATCCACTCGGGCGGCCGCGTGCTGGCCGTCGAAGCGCGGCGGACGATCATCCTCGACGAGCCGGAGCTGATCGATTTCGCGAATCAGAACCGGTTGATCGTCGTATCATTGGAATACCAACCAACCGAATCGCCCGGCACACGCGCTTCCGGCGCCGGCGATTCTCGAGTGCCAGCCATTATTCCGGAGACCCCGTGTCGATCGAGGGAAAGGTAGAAGAGTCTTGGGCGTCGGGCCCATCCCGCGGCCGGCGCCCTTCCCGCAACTTTCACTTCCCAACTCAATTCCCCTCACCCCACCCAGGCTTCTCGAATAGGCCGGGGTCTCCGGATGTTTTCTTCTCCCGCAAGCCGCTCGCGGCTTCGCAGGCCGTAGCTGAATTCGCAAGAATTCAGCTTCCTGGGGCACCGCCAGACGCCAACTGCGGTCACTCGAATATGAGTTCCGTGTCGGGATATTTCGCCGTGAGTTCCGCTGCCGTGCGAAGCGCCTCGGTGGCCAACTCGGTGCAGTAGCGCGTCAGATACGCCCGGGCGGCGTTGCGGTCGGTCTGCCAGAGTTCGAGGGCTCTGCTTTCTACGGCGGCCTGCCGGGCAAAGACTCCTCGCTCGAATTCGGCCCACTCCGACGGGGCCGCTTCGGGCCGCGTCCCAACGCCTCGCGGAATCCGATCCTGCAGCGTCTTGAACGTCCACCACGCCAGGTGCGGATCGGGCTCGAACGTGCGGGCTGGTGGAGCGAAGTGGTATTGCAGCGACAACTGCCGCTTCAGTTCGGCCGGCCGATGAAACGCCGGGGGAACTTGGGTGATGCCCAGGTAGAAGGGCAACAGCACGCTGGTGGCCGGTTCCGCGGTGGTCCGCCAGTAGACGCAGCTGATCGCCCGGGGCATGTTGCCGCGGAGCTGAAACACGGCGCCCTCTTGCGTCTCCGGCGTGCTCAACGTCCGACCCGGCCCGGCCTTGTCGCCAAGGATTCGCACCACGTCGGCCACGGTCATTTTCCGCCGGGGCGCAATTCCCGGCGGCGGCGGCTCGTCCGGCGGCCAAGGCGCTGGTTGCCCGCCGACCAACTGCCGGCCCCGCCAGCGACGCATGTCCGGCGCGTCGGCGCGATCGCGGCGATAAGCCTTGCGGAAATTGAACGGTTTGCCGGCGCTGGGGCTGAACCAGTCACGCTGCACGGCGTACTCGATCAGGTCGGGCGAGCCGAGGAAACGGTTCGGGTCGTCGAGGTCCACCTCGCCGATGACGTGGATATTGGGCAACACCACGACCGCGTCGTCGGGCACGCGCTGGGCGACCCAACGCCGACCGCGGACCACGGCCAGCAGCCAGGCCTCGCGCGGATCGGCAATCACGTAGGTCCGGCCCGAATCGACGTAGCCGAACTGCTCGATCAACATGCCGGCCAATTCAACGCCTTGCCGGGCGGTCTTCGCCCGCTGGGCCACCAGCCGGCGGAGCATGTAGCCGATGCCGCCCTGGCGGATCTCGCCGCGAGTGACCAGCGTCTCGTAGTCGTCCTCCCGCGTCCCGCAGCCGTCGCTGACGATCGCCACGCCATGCTCGTTGAGATATGCGTCGCTGAACTCCAAGCCCGGGTTCTGGCTCCACAAATACGCGGCGGTCCGGCTCACCTGCGGCAGTTCGCCGCCGCGGCGAAGTCGGACGACGGTGCCATTGGGAAAGCGTTGTGCTGGAACCCGGCGAAAGTTCAGCATCCGCCGCCCGTCGTTCTGCTCATTATGGCCCAGCAACACCGACCCGTCGGCCGAGACCTCCCGCCCGACGATCACGGCGTAGCAGCCGTAAACGACGGAGCCCTGTTGGGCAGGCAACAGAATCAGTGCCATCAGGGCGGTCGTGCGGGTGGGACGCAACATGTGGCACCATTCTGTTCGTGCTGGCTTCGCTTGCGGAACGAGTTCTTTCCGTTAAGCCGCCGGGGCCACGCGGCGTTGGCTGTTACCGTGTTTCGCGCAATCTGCACCGCGTGGCCGCAGCGGCTATTGACCGTCAGAAAGACAATGCTACGAACGGTTTAGCGGCCGACGGCACGTCGGCCGGGGAGAATACGCTCGTCGCCGTGCCGGCGACGGCTAAACGATGCGTCAATAGCTTTCTGAGGGTCAACAAACGTTCGGAAGAAAAACGAATTCCCATAACAGAAACATGGTAGCACACTCCGGCGGTCGCGGCCAGTTCGGCCATCGCCGGTAACGTATCACACCGCCGCCGCCACGCACTCCTCGTTAGGGATGATTTGCTTGCCCACCGCGTCGGCCACCCGATGGCAAAGCTCCATCAACTGCTCGAACTGCTCGAAGTTGAGCGACTGGTAGCCGTCGCTCAGCGCGGTTTCGGGCTCGGGGTGGACCTCGACGATCAGGCCGTCGGCTCCCGCGGCCACCGCGGCGGCGGCCATCCGCGGCACCAGGTTGGCATGGCCCGTGCCGTGGCTCGGATCGACCACCACCGGCAGGTGCGTCCGCTCGTGCAGATAGGGCACCGAGGAGAGGGTCAGCGAGAAGCGGGTGTGCGTCTCGAAGGTGCGGATTCCCCGCTCGCAAAGCATCACGTTGGGATTGCCCGCGTTGAGCACGTACTCGGCCGCCAGCAGCAACTCGTCCATCGTGGCGCTGGGGCCCCGTTTGAGCAACACGGCCTTGCCTTCCTTGCCGGCCGCCTCCAGCAGGCGGTAGTTTTGCATGTTTCGGGCGCCGATTTGCAGCACGTCGGCGTAGCGGCCCACCAGCGAGACTTCCGTGGCGGCCAACACTTCGGTGACCACCGCCAGGCCGGTCTCCGCCCGGGCGTCGGCCAGGATCTTCAGCCCCTCTTCCTTGAGGCCCTGGAAGCTGTAAGGGCTGGTTCTCGGCTTGAAGGCTCCCCCGCGCAGTGCGGTGGCTCCGGCCGCTTTGACCGCCCGGGCCGTTTCGAGGGTCTGTTCGGCGTTCTCGACCGAGCAGGGCCCGGCGATCATCCCCAGGTGGCAATTGCCCACGGCCAGACTGCCGGCCCGCACGACGGTCGGCTCGGGCTTGACCTCGCGGCTGGCGACCTTGTAAGGCGCCAGGATGGGCACGACTTCGGCCACGCCCGGGCTGCTCTCGAGCGACTGGCGATGCTCGTCCCGCTTCTCGCCGATGGCGGCGATCACAGTCCGCTCGGTGCCGTAGATCACGTGCGACTTCAGGCCGAACTGCTCGACGCGAAGCACCGTGTGGTCAATCTGTTCCTGGGTAGCCCCCTTCTTCATTACGACAATCATGGCAGAAACTCCTCTGGCTGGTGGAATGGTTGGCTGCTGAGCACTCGTATAGGAATCACGGTGTGCGGAGGGGGACAGTCTCATTTTCGCTCTGCGAAAATCGGGACAGTCCCCACGGCGAACGACCCATAAAAAAAGCCCCGAGAACCGATCCGGCCTCGGGGCTTTCGTCATCTGTGGGTTGTGTTACGCGTCTACAAACCACCTCCGACCCCGCGGCCACGGGGGATAAAGTAAAACCAATAATAGGTGGTTCGCGTTGAAATCATGTCGGTACCATCGTCACGCGTCGGGGATGCACTCCCCTTTAAACTCCATTTTCCTCGGCCGGGCCAAAAAAGCAAGGGGAAAAATCGGCAAAACTGCGAAGTACGCTCCAAATGGAGGTGCGGCCAATACCGCTTAAGTAAGGAGAGGCGATCGGGCTGCGGTTCGGGCGTCGTGTGGAAATGACAATCGGCGGGGCCTGTGGGTTCGCCGCAAGCATTCGTTCGACCCGTTCGTAGCGCCCCGATTTATCTGGGCCGCGGTGATATCCCGCGAAAGGCTGCATGAATGCAGCCACTACGAACAGCTGCCGACGGGTCCGAAAAGCACTTGCGACTCGCCAGGGGGGAACGCAGTGCTCCGTCAAGCTTTCATCTTGGAGTAGCTGGACTTGCAAAAGCTCAGCCTTCGCCGCATATAGCTGAGTTCTTGCGAATCCAGCTACTGAGAAACGCGGGCTACTTCTGCACTCGCTCTGCTCGCAATTCGGCCAGCACGCGCTGCAGCGCCGCTTGCATCGGCTGCGATTGCAGCACGATCAGGCAGCCCGACGGCTGGTCGACGTGCAACACGCCCGGACCGCCCGCGTCGCTCCAGGTCGAGCCGGCCACGCGACCTTTGATCCGCTCGACCACGGTTGGGACCGAACGGGCTCCCGCCAGCAGGTCGGCGGTCGGATAGAACTCCACCTCCAGCCGGGCGTCGACGTCCTTGCGGGTGGCCACCTGGATCGTCTGCGCGTCGATCACGCGATAGGCAAGCCCCAGCGGTGCCAGTAACTCCTCCAGGGCCAGGTCTAACGGTTGTTCCGAAACATTCAACGCAACCTCCATCTGGTCCGACGTGCCCGTAGCGGCCAGCGACACGCGGTCGACCAGAAAGTCGGTCTCGGTCAGCGCGCCGAGGAACCCCAGGATCTCGATCAGCGGGGCCGGCTCGTGGAAGTTGACCGTCACCGGTTGGCTGAGCTTCTCGTGAGCCCGATCGCGGCGCGTGGTCAATGCGAACCACTCGGGATCCAGCTTGCTCCGCAACGGCTTGCCGCGGGCCTGGCGGAGCTTCTCGCAGAAGAAGAGAATCTCGCGATGGACTACGGCCGTCTGCGTGACCAACAGCGCGCCGCCGTCCGGCGCGATCGTCCCCCGGCCGCCGCCGGCGTGCCACGACTCGGGCCAAACCAGCTTCTCCACCACGGCAGCCAAGTCGGCGACCGCCGCGGCGTCCTGGCCCGTGAGGTCCGAGACCGTATAGCGCATCCGCCGCAAGGTCTCTCGGCGTTGGGGTGGGCCGGTCAGCAGCAACTGGCCGTTCTCGACCACCACGACCAGCCCCCGGCTGGAAACCGCCGCTTCGAGAATCTGCCCGATGCTGGCGTCCGACAAGCGGACCGTGACCGGATCGCGGAGCGTCACGCCCAGTTGAGCCATCGCGTCGGCGTCGAACGTGACCGGCAACGTGCTCATCGCGGAGAGGAACCCCACCGCCTGGCCCAACGGTACGTCGTCCAGATCGATTTGCGGGATCTTGTCGGCCAACCGGGCCTGGACATCGACCTGCGGCGGTGCGACTTTCTGGACGACCGATTCCGGCGGCGGCGTTGTTTCTTCGGGCGGCGGCTCCACTTCGGGCGGTGCTTTGTCCGGGATTTCCGGCGGTTCCGAGGCAGACTCCGGATCCAGCGCTGCAACCGTGACGTTTTCCTGCCCGTTGATTGTGGCCAGTTGTTCCAGCACGCTCGGATCGATGTCCTTGGAGATGAAGCGGACCGACCCGTCGGCCATGCCGGCGAACATGCCGTCGGCCTGACCGCTGCCGAAGCCGTCCGGACCGTTCACGTAAGGACGCTGCGTCAGCGCCCGGACGGTCGGCGGCCCGCCCGCGGCCCAGGGGCCCGGATCCTTCACGACGCCCAGGATGGCGATTGTGTGAGCGGCTCCGTCGGCGATATCCTCGCGGCGAGTGTCACGACCGAAGCCGAAGATGCCGGCCCGGGGATCGCTGGCCTTCAATCGGCCCGCGTCGGCGCCGATTCCGGCCACGCCCACGTAGTGAGTCACCGGAAACCCGGCGTCCGTTTTGGCCGGTCCCAGCAGCGGATTGACCACCTCGGGCAGGGACTGCCGGGTGACGTCGCGATTTTGCGGCCCGTTCCAGGGATAGCCGAACTCGAGCTGGCCGTGCCAGTCGGGGTGGCCGTAGTAGGGGAGCATGGTGGCGATCCAACTCAGGCGCGTTTCCGGCGGCATCAACGCCCCGCCGGCGGCCGCCCGCGGATATCGACCTTCCGATTTCGCGTAGCCGCCCAGTCCCTTCACCAGGCGCTCGTAGTTCGCCCGGTCGGCCCCGTGGGCGGCGGCCAGCCAGTCGGCCTCGATCGCCGGCTGGCTGTGGGCGGCTGCCCCGGCCAGTGCCGAGGGATGCTGACGCCAGTCGACCCGTAGCCAGACCGTATCGCCAATGACCTCGCACCCGGCGGCCTGGGAGATGGCCAGCCCCTCTTTCAACAGCAACTCGTATTGATGAGCGGCCGCGGCCGTGATGTGTCCGGCTTGAAGTCGCTCGGGCAGCGCTGCGATCTGGGCCGCCAGCGACTCGCCGGCCGCGGACATCAACTCGCCGACGGCCGCGCGGACCTGTTCGGCGGGCGTTTCGCCCTCGCAGACCAACGCCAGCTCGCTGTGGCCGCCTTCGGAGCACTTCAGCGTGCAGCCCAAACCGTCGGGCACTTCCCAAACGACGTGCCACGGCTGCTTTCCCGCCGACCAGACGTCCAAGATCGTACTGGGCAGTCGCCAGGCGGCCGCCCGTGCCGCCGCCAGATCGACCAACACGACGGCGTCGGCGTCTTCGGTGTCGGCCTTGAGGAGTTGTCTGATGGGACGGCTTTCCAACTTCGGTTCGCGCCGCCCGGCCAACCGGCGGAGCAACTCGGCGTCGCCCGTGACGATCGTTCGCTGGTCGATAATCGCATAGGGATGGGGCCAGACGGCGCCGGGACGGCGGCGGCAAGCGACTCCGTCGAAGCCCACGTCGACCGCCTCGCCGGTGGCCACAAGCAGTTCGGCGTTCTGTCCCGGCTGAAGCTCCACGATCACCACGCTCTGCTCGGGCCAGGCCTCCAGGTCGGTCGAAGCCCACGTCAGCCGGGTGATTCCACGCAGCTTCAGCCCCAAGCCCTGCAACAGCGTACCAACGGTCGGCCTCCATACGGGGGCCGCCCGGTCGATCACCTGATTCCAACTCGGCTGCTGGGCCAGATGCGCGCAACGCAAACTCAGCAGCAGCCTGGTTCCGTCGGGCAACCAACGGCGGTCGAGCTTCTTGGGCAGCGGCTCCGCGGGCTCTTCGGGCGGAGCCGGTGTTTCGGCGACGGGCGACTCGGTCGGTTTCTCCACCGCGGCCACGGGCGGCAGCTCGGGCTGGCGAGACGAAAAGAAGATCGACCACACACCGGCGGCCACGATCACTCCGGCGACCGGGGCCGTGGCCAGTAATAGCCACTTGCGCCAAAGCAGCTCCACCGAGGAAGCCCCCATGCCGCCAGGGCTCAACATTGGGGCCTCTCCGCCCGCGGCGATCTGGGAACCGCCGGCCATCTCACTTCCGCCGGGGGCGTTCTCTGGTGTCCGTTGGAGATTGTCCCGGCCAACGCCTTCAGGTGGTGTTTGGCCCGCCGTACCTGGCTTGGCGGAAACCGGCGGCGGCGCTGGTGTGCCGGGTGCAGGTGACTGAATAGCAGTTGCTCCCGCGGCAGCCTTGACCGACGATTCGCCCGATGGCCGAGTCTGCCCGTCTTCGTCACCCCACCCCTCCGGAGGCACCACCTCCACCATACTGCCGCATTTGGGACATTCCAGAATGGCCCCGATGGCCTCCCGGCTGCGGACGGTCAGCCGGGCTTGGCAGGTGGTGCAGGTGATGGAAAACAAAGCCTTTTCCACAGTTCCGCGTGGTCGAGGAGAGGGATGGTCTGATTACCTGATAACCGAGATCCGATCGGCCCTTCTGCAATTTTACGTTGCCGCGGAGGAAATGTCATGCAGATTGCACCGGCTTTCGTGCATTTCTCCCCCTAGATTGGCTTCGGCATTGTGGCACCACACGCCCGCTAAATCTACGCGAACTGCGCCTCCCGAGATCGGAAAAACGGAGTCTGGCCTTCCGCTGGCATCGCAGAGCGAGCACAATGAAGGTTTCGCGTACCATTTCGTGGAAATCGGGGATCGTGGCGCCCCTGGCTCGAGGTGGGGAAGCAAGGGGGCGCCGAGAGTGAGCCATCGATGTCGCTGCGCAATCGAATCCGCAATTCGCAGCTCTACAAGAGCATTCTCCGGCATCCCGCGCCGGTCGACCAACGCAACCGCGTGCTGGTGATGCTCAGCAACTTCATCCTCCACCTGCACCCGACCTCCATCAAAGAACACGCCGTCCGGCCGAGCTTCACCTGGTGCATGGGCGGAATCACCTGCTTCCTGTTCCTGGTGGAGACGATCACCGGCGTGCTGTTGATGTTTTACTATCGGCCCACCATCGAGTGGGCCTATCACGATATGCTCGCCTTGCGCGACGTGGTTTCGCTGGGCGTGCTCCGCGAAGTGCATCGCTGGGGCGCCCATGCCATGGTGATTACCGTGATGCTGCACATGTACCGCGTCTTCCTGACCGGCAGCTACAAACCGCCGCGGGAGTTCAACTGGGTCATCGGCGTGATCCTGTTGGTGCTCACGCTGCTGCTCTCGTTTACAGGATACCTTTTGCCGTGGGACCAGTTGTCGATGTGGGCCGTCACGGTCGGATCGAACATGGCCCGGGCCGCGCCGTTGGTGGGCCATGAAGGCCCGGGGCAACAGATCCTCACCGTCGACGGCGTCGACATGATCACCGGCGGGAGCGATACGCGTTACGTGCTGCTGGGGGCCCGGGCCGTCGGCGAAGAGACCTTGAATCGATTTTACGTGCTCCACTGCATCGCCATTCCGCTGCTGGCGGCGTTTCTGATGGGGCTGCATTTTTGGCGGATCCGAAAGGACGGCGGCATTAGTGGGCCGTTGTAGTGGTTAGTGGATAGTGGTTAGTGGGTAGCGGATAGTGGGTAGTGGATAGTGGGTAGTGCGGCGCTGGTTGTGTTGCCGGCGTGGGAGATTCGCTACGTCTTCAATTTGCATTTTTCAATTCTCAATTCTCGGTTTTCAATCCTTCCCTCTGCTCGGCTTGTCACGGTTTTCTCCATGTACGGCGACGAACACGAACTGATCGAAAGCATGGCCGGGCTGCTGGGCTGGTGCTATCTCGTGGCCGGGGCGATGAACGTCGTCGCGGGGGCATGCGCCCTGCGGAAGCGAAGATTTGTTCGAGCGGCCGCGTGGTTGCTGGTCGGCTTGGCGTTCGGGATCATCGGGGCGTGTTCCCTGGCTGGAAGTCCACCGGCCATGCCCGAGGGGCTCAAGGCCGCGATCGACGCCGCGCTGGGACCGGTCACTTTCACGTTCGGCGCGTTAATCACCCTGGTGGTGCTCTACATGGGTCGCAAGTTCTTCGTGATCCCGGCGGTGGCGTTGGCCGGGCTGAATGCGTCGTTGCTGTTTCTGGGCCTGTCGATGACCGATCCGGAGTTCGCCGCCGTGGTGACCCGGCCCGACAACGTGCCGATCGTGGCCATGGTCTACCTGCTGGCGTTTTTCACGTGGCACTCGGCCGCGCTGGCGGTGGAAAATGATCGCCGGCTCCGCGAGGGCTCTCCCCCGGCGGAGAAGGAGTTGCAGCAAAAGGTCCTCTGCTGGCCCGACCTGGTCTACATCGAGCTGATCGCCATGATCCTGGCTACGGTGTTGCTGGTGGTCTGGTCGCTCGGCGTGACGGCCCCGCTGGAACAGCCGGCCAACCCGGTGGTGACTCCCAACCCGTCGAAGGCCCCCTGGTACTTCCTGGGCCTGCAGGAGATGCTCGTCTTTTCCGATCCGTGGTACGCGGGCGTAGTGGTGCCTTGTGCGATTATCGTTGGCCTAATGGCGATACCCTATCTCGACCGCAACCCGCGCGGCAGCGGCTATTACACCATCCAGCAGCGCCCGTTCGCCTACCCGATCTTTCAGTTCGGCTTCCTGCAGTTGTGGGTGCTGTTGATCCTGATCGGGACGTTCATGCGCGGCCCGAACTGGAACTTCTTCGGACTTTACGAGGTGCGGGATCCGCACAAAGTGCTGGCGCTGAACAACATCAAGCTGTCGGAGTATTTCTGGGTGATGTGGTTGGGGCGAGGCCTGCCCCAGGTGCCGGCCGACGGCGGGGCGCTGGTGCGATTGGCGTGCATTCTCTGGCGGGAGATCGCCGGGTTGGCGCTGCTGGCGGTCTACTTCTTCGCTCTGCCGCCGTTGCTGGGCCGTACCGTGATGAAGCAGCTTCGCGCGCAGATGGGGTGGGGCCGCTTTACCTTGATGGCTGTGCTGCTGTTGATGATGATCACGTTGCCGCTGAAGATGATCCTTCGCTGGACGATGAACCTGAGTTACGTGGTGAGTATGCCGGAGTATCTGCTGAACTTTTAGATTGCGTTGGTGCATCAGGTCGCCGTACCGGCGACCGCTAAGCGTAAAACCCGAACCCCAAACCGCTAACCCCCAACCCCCAATCCCTGACTCCTA
>Ga0180437_10007617_pt1 | contig 14009 bp, 8 predicted proteins | sample SS_ome_4_FD_132410 | JGI IMG/M metagenome (GOLD analysis project Ga0180437, IMG submission 132410) | Hypersaline lake sediment archaeal communities from the Salton Sea, California, USA - SS_3_D_1 metaG | ecosystem: Environmental > Aquatic > Non-marine Saline and Alkaline > Hypersaline > Sediment...
GGGGGAGACGGGCGGCTCGACCCAGGCGCCGGCCGCGTCGATCTGCGAGGGGCGGAAAAGCGTCGTCATCTCGCTGGCTGCGGAGACTTCCACGCTGTGATCATCGTCCGAAAGCCACAGCAGCAGCCCGAAGGTCGCCTCCGGCCACTGCGACTGCCGGGTGACCACGCCGAGCCGCCCTGCAACCCCCAGCAGCGTCACGCGGGTGTCTTCGCCTTTGCCGCGACGCTCCCACGCTTGATCGACGAAGTCGTAGACCTCGGCCGCGCCGGGCAGGTCGGCCAGTGCCGCTTCCACGCCGTCGGCCGCTGCAATCGGTTCGCTGGCCGCCGCCGTCGGCCAGCACAGCGCCATGCCCGAGCGGCCTTCCCAGAATGCCCTGCGGACCGCGGCCGGATCGAGGGTGAGTTGCTCCGCAGCGGCGCCGACGGCCGCCAACTCCTCCAGGGCACGCACAAAAGGCGGCCCGGCCACCAGCGGCCTCATCGTATCGATCTCGAAGAGCGTAGAGTAGTTCTCGCGATGGGTGGCGTAGGCGGCGGCTCTAGCCAAGAGCACCTTTCCGGCCCAGCCCGCCGCGAGCGGCTCCAGCGTCCCTGACCAAGGAGCATCTTCCGGGGGTGCCTTGTCGCCCAGCTTGTCGCGGTCGGCCAGGAGGGCGGCCAGCTCGTGGTATTCGGCCCAGGTTTCGGGCGGCTTGCGGTCGAGCTTTGCCAACAGGTCCGGTCGGACGTAACAGACCAACACGGGCGACCCGAACGGCACCCCCAACACCTCGCTGCCCCAGACCGCCTCGTGCGCCCGCAGCAAGCTGAACGTCTCCGGCCAGCGGCTGCGGTCGGGCCTGCGCAGGTGTTCAGGCAGGGGTGCCAGGTGATCGCCGGCGGCAAAGGCTCCCAGGTAGTGGGGGCCGCAAATGACGGCGTCGGCCGCAATCGTGCCCGGGTCGGCCAACCCGTCGGCCGTTATCTGTTCGACCACAAAGTCGCCGCCGGTCTGCCCTTGCCACTCCCCGCGGAACGGCTCGATCGCCTCGGCCAGGGCGGGGTCGTCGACCACGGCCAGGCGGATCGTGCCCACTGCCGCCAACCGCTCTGAGGCTTCCTCTTTGCCGGAGTCCGGTGCGGGGCAGCCGGCGAGCAGCAAGCAGACCGCGATCCACGGCCCTCCGGCGGCGGTCCGTGTGCCCGTGCAACCATTCGTGCGGGTCGTGGTTTGGAGATCGGCGGGGCGTCGGGGCATCGCGTTCTCACTGGCCTGGAGCGGGGCGGAACCTGTTCTACGCGGCAGAGCCCGGCCGGTTCGCGGCGCGCAACTCGCAGCAGAATGCCGCATACTAACCCGAAGCGCAAGCGAGGACAACTGCTTGTGTGCTCCTCGCTTGCGCTTCGGGTTAATATGGAGCCCCGGATAATCCGGGCTAGGCCAGACCGCCGGCGGTGGTCAACTCGCCGCGCCTCGTCCCGCTTGCCTCTGGCAATGCGGCCGGGTTACAATCCGCCCACACGCGTAGGGCGCCTCGGCCGAACCACCGCAGCGGGAGGAGCAATCGGGATGAGCTACTTTCTGGGGATCGACGTCGGTACTTCGGGCACCAAGACCCTGGCCATCAACCCGGAGGGCAAAATCCTTGCCGATGCGCTGGTTACCTATCCCTGCTACGTTCCCAAGCCGCTCTGGAGCGAGCAAGATCCGGACGACTGGTGGCAGGCCACCGTCAAGTCCGTCCGCATGGTGCTCAAGAAAGCAGGTCTCAAAAAGAGCGACGTGAAGGCGATCGGCCTCTCAGGCCAGATGCACGGCTCGGTCTTTCTCGACAAGGCCGACCGCGTGATCCGCAGGGCGATTCTCTGGAACGACCAGCGGACCTCGGCCGAATGTGAAGAGATCGAGCGGCGGGCCGGCGGCCGAAAAAAGCTCATCCAGATGGTCGCCAACCCCGCCCTCACCGGCTTCACCGCCCCGAAAATCCTCTGGCTCAGGAATCACGAGCCGCGGCACTTCGACAAGCTGCGGAAGGTGCTCCTGCCCAAGGACGAGATCCGCCGCCGCATGACGGGCGAGTATGCCACCGAGGTGAGCGACGCCAGCGGCATGCTGCTGTTGGACGTGGCCAAGCGGCGCTGGTCGACGGAGCTGCTCTCGGCCCTAGAACTCGACAGCGACATGCTCGCCCGCTGCTGCGAGTCGGAAGAGGTCACCGGCCGGCTCACGCCCGAGGCGGCCAAACAGCTCGGTCTGGCGACCGACTGCGTGGTGGTCGGTGGGGCAGGGGACTGCGCGGCCGGCGCGGTCGGCAACGGCATCGTCAATCGCGGCGTGTTGTCCACCTCGATCGGCACTTCCGGCGTGATGTTCGTCTACTCCGACGAAGTGAAGATCGACCCGGAAGGCCGCATCCACACCTTCTGCCACGCCGTCCGCGGCAAGTGGCACATGATGGGCGTGAACCTTTCGGCGGGCGGCTCGCTGCAGTGGTTCCGCAACGAGCTTTGCAAGGCCGACATGGCCAAGGCGAAGCGCTCGAAAACGGAGGTCTACGACCTCTTGACCGAAGAGGCCAAGGCCGCCCCGCCCGGCAGCCAAGGGCTCTTCTTCCTGCCCTATCTCTCCGGTGAGCGGACGCCGCACGCCGACCCCGACGCGCGGGGCTGTTTCATAGGGCTTACCCTGGCCCACACGCGGGGCCACCTGCTGCGGGCGGTGATGGAGGGCGTCACGTACTCGATGCGCGATAGTCTGGCGATCATCGAGGCCCTGGGCGTGCCGGTTCGCCAGATCCGCGCTTCCGGCGGCGGCTCGCGGAGCCCCTTCTGGCGGCAGATCCAGGCCGACGTCTTCGGCCGCAAGGTGGTCACGATCAACACCGAGGAAGGCCCGGCCTACGGCGTGGCGCTGTTGGCCGCCGTCGGCGCCGGGGCCTTCAAGAACATCCAGGAGGCCTGCGCCGCCACCATCCGCGTCGAGAAGGAAACGGCCGCCGACCGCCGCACGAAGCAGGTCTACGATCGCGCGTTCCCCGTCTACCAGCAACTCTACCGCTCGCTCAAAACCGACTTCAAGGCGATCGCGGCGCTGTGAGGGGCTAGGGGCGAGGGACGAGGGACGAGGGGCTGGGGGCTGGGGACAAGAGTCTTGCGGTGAAACATGCGCGCACGTTGCGCGCCTCTCGTGAGGTGTTTGTTCAGTATATCCGTTTAGCCGGCGGGCTTGCCCGCCGTTTGGTTGCGGCCGAACGCCGCGTTAGGCGTGAGCGGCACGAGGACGATCGCCCCCAACCTGGCGGCCCCGCCGGCCCCGTGCCGGCGGTTCTCGGTCTGGCAACTACCGCGGCGGCACCCCCCGGGGCCGGTAAGAAGCGAGTTTTTGAATTCTTCTGCAACAACACGCATCGCGGCCAAAAACCGCCGTTGAACCCCGCGACGCAACGTGGTGTACTGGAAGCAGTTGGGTCGAGCCCAGGAGGGAGGAATCATCCCACTTGCTCCGGTGGCACAAGAACAACCCTTTGGCCATTCGCAGTAAGCTCTTCTGAGAAAAAGACTTGCGCGAAATGCCCAAGCCCCCTTATCCGACCTCATACCGAGTCACACTATTAACTGACCTTCTAGCCGGCGGCCCCCGTCACAACCGCCCACCGGCCAACCGCTTCCGCCTCGCCCGCCGGCCGTAAGTCCCCTTCCGCCTCGATATCGGCACGCCTACTGCCTGCGGCGGAAACGCCCGTAAACGGGCGTGAGCTCTCTTGGGCTTGTGCGTAACAGCGAGAGCCTTGTCGCGAGCTCGATTCTACGAAACTGTCGCGACATTACGGAGGAACCACGAAAGCACGAAAGGACGAAAACGCGAAATCGGCCGAGAAAACTGGGGCACCAGGACTTCCTGGCCGAGCAGTTGGAATCCCCCTTGCTTCGTACTTCCGTACTTTCGTTTTTTCGTGGTCTGTTGGGTGCGCTGATCGCAACGAACCCCCGTATTGATGTCTCGAAAAAAGCTGCTTCCTCGGTCGGGGGCAACGGCACACGGAGTGTGCCCGCTACGACGTCGGCTGCGATGCCTGCTACGATTTGTCGAGCGTGCCGGACTCGTAGGCGGCTTCGAACATGGCGAGGATGTTTTCGGGCGGGACGTTGGCCTGGATGTTGTGGACCTGGTTGAAGACGTAGCCGCCGCCGGGGGCGAAGATCTCGAGTCGCTCGCGAACGTGGCGGCGGATTTCGTCGGGCGTGGCCCGGCCGAGCACGTTCTGGGTGTCGCAGCCGCCGCCCCAGAAAACGAGCCGCTCGCCGAACTCGCTCTTCAGCCGGGCCGGGTCCATGTTGGCGGCCGACGTCTGCACGGGGTTGAGAACGTCGATGCCGGCCTCGATGAAATGCGGGATGAGGTGATAGACCGATCCGCAGCAGTGGAGGAAGGTCTTCCAGCCGGTGTTGGCGTGCATCCACTCGCAGAGCCGCCGGTAGTGCGGCTTGATCATCTCCGCCCAGAGGTCCGGCCGCACGAATTCGCCCCGCTGCGTGCCGCTGTCGTCGGCGGCGATGCCCCAGGCGAAGGGGCGGTCGCCCACTGCTTCGTGCACGAGGCCGAGGCAGTGGATGGCGGCGTCCACCGAGCGGCCCATCATCTCGTGGCAGGTCTCTTTCTCCGTCATCAGCATGACCATCCACTCGTTGGGAAGCCCTTGCGTGACGTTGTCGGCGCGGTCGGTGATCAGGCTCAGGCCCAGGAAGCAGACGCCGTATCCCCAACCGAGGATGGCGCGGTCGGTGTTGTCATAGAGCGACCGGGCGCACTCGCCGAGCGCGGCCAGATGCTCGTCGGGGACGTCGCAGGCAGGGCGGAATTTCGCCGGGTCGATGCGGCCGCCCTGGTTGAACGACATGTCGTCGAAGTAATAGCCGTCTTTCGGCATCCGGTAGGCGGTGGGCGAGCCGTCGCTGTCCAAAAGGATCCAATTGCCCTCGGCGTCCGCGGCGATGTTGGTGCCGGGCGGAAAGAGCACTTCCGTGCCGTCGAACAGCCGCCACGGCACCCAGTCGCAGTCCGGGCGGACGGCGTCGAGTGCCATGGAAAGATCCAGCGGCACGACGTCGCCGTGGAGGCGGTCGAGAACCTCGTCTTCCACCGCCGCAATCATGAAGCGGGGGTCGAGCACCCGGGTGGGCGTTTGCAGGCCGAGCTTGCGCTTCAGCCTGTCGTAGGAAGCGGCGGCGATGCCCGAGCCTTTCATCCCTCCCAGGTCGATCGGCACCCGGTCGGGAACCTCATGGTTCACGGCCTTCAAGACCCTCTCGCGCGGCGTCATGTCGGTCGTCTCCTTGCAAGGTCAAAGGGGACGGTCCCATTTTCGCCGACCATCGTTGCCCGGACGGTGCCCGGAAAACTGAAACAGTCCTCCCACTCGGCTGATGCTACAGCGCCAGCGGCTCGCTGGCAAGCTGCCGCTCGTGGCGGGTGAGCTCGTACATCGCCTCAAGGAGCTCGACGTCGCACGGCCGCTGCTTGACCCCGCGGCGCTCGAACATCCGTGCCTGCGTGGCCGCCATCACCTCGACCGTCGCCTCGGTCACCTGGCCGAAGAAGCGGGCGTAGTTGACGAAGCTCGCCACGTTGGTCGTCACGAACCCGTAGACCATCGAGCAGACGCCGATCGTCTTGCCGGTGAAGATGCTCGTGTTGACGGCCGTCTTCGAGTAGTCGCCGAGGATGCAGCCGAGAAACTGCATGCCGGTGGCCACCTTTCGGCCGTCGTATTCCATCGAGACCGGCCCGTAGGTGTTCTTCAGATCGCTGTTCGAGGTGCCTGCGCCGAGGTTCACCCAACTGCCAAGGTAGCTGTGCCCCAGGAAGCCGTGGTGCTGCTTGTTGGTAAAAGGCTCGACGGTCGACGCCTCGACCTCGCCGCCGACCTTGGTCGTGTGGCCCAGCGCGACGCCGTCCTTGATCGCCGCGTGCTCGATCACGCGGCTGCCACGGCCGACGTAGGCCGGCCCGCTCAGGTAGCAGTAAGGGCCGATGCGGGCGCCGGCGTCGAGCAGAATCGGCCCGTCGTGGCTGTCGATGACCGCGTGCTCTCCCAGGCTCGCCCCCTCCGCGGCGAACAGCCCGTCGGCGATCTCCTTGTAAGCGCCCGTGGCCAGGCGGTCTTCGAGGTTCTCGGCCAGCGCGGCGGGATGGTAGCGGACGACGTCGTGGGGATAGTCGAACAGGGGCAATTCCAGGTGGGTCGACTCGGGCGCCAGACCGTCGAGGTACACCGCCAGATCGCCGCCTTCGGCCGCGGGATCGGGTCGCGCCGCCCCCGCCGCCAAGACCGCCGCCGCCACGCACTTGCCCGTGCGGACTACCACCGGCGGCTCCAGCTCCAAAAGGTGCCGCAAGCGGCCGAGCGTGCTGACGGCCGGCACCATGCGGGCGTTGACCAGCAAAAGCGGCTTTTCGGGCGGGCGGGCGGAAGGGACCAGATCGGGGCAGTTTTGGGCCAGCACCGCGCGCAGGTACGGCCGCACGATCGCTTCCACCGGCAGCCCCAGCCGCCGGACCAGGTCCACCAGCCGATAGCTCCCGCAACTGATCTCGAACGCCGGCCGGCCCGTAGTGATGGGGTGGAGCTGGCTTACCCTGCGGTCTTCGAAAAGGATCACGCTCATGAGGCGGAGCTGCTACTCGGATGGTATTGGCAGGTCCAACCGCGTGTCGTTTCGGCGTCGCCAACCGGGCTGCTACTTGGCCGCCCCGGACGCCGGCGAAAGAACGCGGTTCCAGCTCAATTCTAAGTTACCCCCGCAAACTGGCGGCGCGTCAAGCCTGCACCCCCTGTGAGACCAGTACCATTCCGTCCGGAAGGGTGTAGCGCCTGCCTGCTGCACGCAGCTTGCCAAGCGACCGAAGGGAGCCTAGAATCGCAGCTTAGGCGGCCACGGCCCGCGTCGGCCGCCCGGCGCCGGAGTGGCGGAATGGCAGACGCGCTGGACTCAAAATCCAGTGTCCTTCGGGACATGTGGGTTCAACTCCCACCTCCGGTACTTCTTTCTCTGCAAGGACTTGCGAAAGAGCGCCGTCCATCTTTGGCGTTTCCTGTCAGGCGTTGGTACCACGTTTGTACCACAAGAGCATTGTCTAAGCTAGTTCTAAGCTTGCCGCGCTGCACCATCGCGACACCGCTCGGCCGCCACGTCGTTGGTGGCTTATTGTGGAACCCGTGCGGTGCGGATTGGCGCTGGGAAACTGCCCTGGTTGCAGTGGTGCTGACTTCAACACTGCGACGGACACAACCCGCTTGGCGACGGCCGAGTAGGCGGTGGAACGTGAATGGTCGGGCGACGTGCCGCTCGGCCCTTTGCTCATCTAATGACAAAATGACACCGCTTCTGTGCCGCAGCAATCTCGCGGTGTCCTCCGCCGCTTCACTTGCCCGGTAAGCAGCCTGCCCCTCCACCCCCGCTAGGAGCACCCCACCGCAAACCCCAGGGCGTAGCGTCGCGGGCGGGAACGTCGGCCAGTCTCATCTTACGCCGGGAGCCGTCCAGCGAGCCGCTACGGGCCTCGTGGAGCCCAAGTCGGGATTGTGGTCGGGTATTCTCTCGCGCACGCACGCGCGAGAGAAAAGCTGACGGGCCGATTCGCCTGTTGGCCGCAGAGGGCGGAAGTCTCCAGGCCCCAGCGAGACGCGCCCACCAGTCGCGCCGTCGACCTTGGCGGAGCCCGCGAGCACGTAGCCGTCGGGGGACCCCACAGGGTCGCCAGATTTGAGCCACACCCCCGCCCCCTTTCGCCGTAGGGAAGGTAGTTAGCCTCTCTCCCGCGCACGCCCGTTTTTCCGGCTGTTAATCTGGGCAATGTGACTGACATCATGTCACCACGATAGTGGTGGTACCCGCAGCGTCAGGAAAGTATGCGGGGCGGTTACTGACATCGTGACAGTAGCTTCACTGGTCGGCCAAGTCGGGCGTGAAGGGCAACAGCCCGACGCAGGCGGAGAGGGTGAGCCGCTGTCAGCGTGTCGGCAACTTGACTGGTGGACCCCGTCAGCCCCAAAACGCCAGGGTGTGTCATGAGCGCTCAAGCTTGCTTGTCACCAAGGACGGTTAGACAGAGGTCACTTACCGGCAATTGTGGTCGGGACCGTTTCGCGCCATCGATCTGACAACAGCGATCGGATTTGTTTAGACCTGCAAACTTCAGAGGTCGGGGCGACCTCTGTACTTCTTGACTGCCCCAAAACTCCAGCGGCGGGGGCGACATACGCACGTTAGCACCTTGCTCTTCCACTCTTTGGCGGGGGTGACCGGCGGCGGTCCCGCTACTCTGCCATCGGCATCAGAATTCGAAGCCGTGATCCGCACGATCGACCAGGTGAACACCAATGCTCTGGATCGGTATGTATCCCGAGCGCATAACTGACTCAGGACGCCCACGTCGGCGCGCAACGCCCCAACTGCCCATCGCCAGCCGGGTGGTCATAATGACGACACCTTCCCCCCAGATGGCGGGGCAGATCGCCGTCACGGTCTTGTCTGCTCCGGTGTGCGCTCCTCCGTGCTTCGGTCAACGACGCAAAGAACGTAGATCCTTCTCAGGTGATCCAAGAGACCGTCGACGATTTGACGGCTCGCCTCTTTGGCCGCGTGACACTACCGTTGATGCTGCATTTGATCGAAGCGGGCGGCATTGGGCCCGAGGAACGGCTGCCTTGCGAAAAGCGCCGGACGCCTTGGAAGCGGAGCAATCGACCGATGACTAGTGAAACGCTGATCCAGTTGGCTTGGGCGCAGACGTGGCAGTGGTTCACGGGGTGTTGCGGGTGTATGGTCTGCCGGGCCTGGTGGGGACATTGCCGAAGAGGAAGACGAGGGGCGTCGAGCCGCCGGGCGCAAGCGAGCAGGCAGTTGGGGAGGATGAGGATTCGATGTAACATTTCTCGGGCCAGCGCATTGGTATGTGTAGCATGACGGCCAAACCGAATCCAGAAGCAGCAACCGATGCTGTCGTGGTCGCCGCCCGAACCGATCGGGAGGCCTTTGGGCGGCTCTACGACATCTATCACACTCGAATCTTCGGCTATTGCTTGCGCAGGCTGGCTGCCCGCACGGCGGCCGAGGATGCGACGGCGAACGTGTTTCTGCAAGTGGCATCGCACCTGCCAACCTTCCCGGGGCGCACTGCGGAAGACTTTCAGCGATGGCTGTATCGAATTGCCATCAACGAAGTCAACGCCACAATCCGCAAACGACTGCGGCGTCAGCGGCATTGGGAGCAGGTGAAGCATGCGAAGGCACCTGTGGACGGAGACGGCGAGGGCGCCGGTGGGCGGTCTGACTCGTTGAGTTGGCCCACGTTGCACGAGGCGATCGCGCGACTCTCGTCCCGCGAGCAAACCATTGTGGTCCTGCGGTTCTATCAGGGAATGTCACATGAAGAGATCGGACACATTCTCGATCGCCGCCCGGCAACGGTCCGCGTGGCCCTGAGCCGAGCCATCAGCAAACTCCGCAAGGAGTTGGCTGAGTTTTTCGAGGAGAACTGTCCGGTCTCCGAATCGGAGCAACCAACGTGAGCGAGGACTTCAACGAAGACGCTTTGGCACGCATGATTCGCCAAGCCGGCGGAGACGACCGCCCCTCACACGAACATCGTGACCGCTTGCGCCGGCAGGCCCTCAAGGCCTTCGACCACGCGCTTGCGTCGGACCGGCCCGCGGTGGAGCCGGCCCGTGTTCTTTCAACCTGGAGGTGGATCATGAGTCATCCCGCTACCCGCTACGCCGTGTCGGCCGCTGTCGTTGTCGCAATCCTCGTCTTCTTGTGGATGGGCTTTGGAGCCCGGCAGCACGTCGCTTTTGCCGATTTGATTCAGCCGATCCTTGATGCTAAGACGGCCACGTTCAAGATAACCGTGCAGCCCAAAGGCCGGCCGCCCGTGATCTCGCAGGTCTCTGTGTCGGGCAACCGGCTCCGTTCAGAACTGCCTCGTGGAATAGTCCATATCACCGACTTCTCGCAGGGGAGACAAGTCCTTCTTCATCCGAGGGGAAAGGTTGCCACAATTATCGAAATGAAGAATCTGCCGAAGGAGGGAATGCCGGCGAACTACCTCGATAGGTTTCGCGACATGCTCCGCCAGGCCGAAAGTGACGCGAACGGTACGACCGAGGAGTTGGGGGAGAAGCAGGTTGACGGACAGCGGTCGATCGGCTATCGGATCACTGAGAATCCCGGTGAAGTGTGGACCCTGTGGATGAACCCCGATCTGCGTTTGCCGGTTCGTGTCGAATTATCGTCGGCATACTCGCCTGACACGCAGATGAGCATGAGCGGTTTTCGTTTCAACGTCGATTTGGATGAGTCGCTGTTCTCGCTGACGCCTCCCGAAGGGTACAAAGTCCGAAACATCGAACAGAACAAGGCGCCTCGCACGGAGAAGGACTTTGTCGCATCCTTGCGTTGGGCCAGCGATGCTCTCGATGGTCGGTTCCCCGACTCGCTGACGGACAAAGAGTTTGCGAAGATCACCGGAGCGGCCTATCGGAAGCAGAAGAACGAAGGCACAGATGCCCGGGCTCGCGGATTCACCTTCCCCTACTCGCAGCCACTTTCGGCCGAACTGCACTACGCGGGCCGAGGCGTCCGCTACGGAGAAAAGGACAAACCCATCTTCTGGTACCGACCGGCCAAGTCCGACAAGTATCGCGTCATCTACGCGGATCTGTCCGTTCGTGAGATGGAAGAAGCACCCAAGGTTCCCGGTGCTGAGCCCATCGGAGTGACACCCAAGCCCGATCAGTAATCCGACTCCCGGACGTGGTGCACAAGGAACCCCGGCAACGAATGCCCTAGCCGTCATCAGATCGATGGCGCTTTACGGACCGTTCAGGTTTCGTGAGTCAAGCAAGTCTTGCTCCAGCGCAACCTGCACAGGTGGCGGACGCCGCTGAGCTTCGTGATCATGCGCAACCTGCACGGGGGAAGCACACATACTTGGCCAAGATCTTGGCGGAGAGTCACCCATCCCGATGAGGGGTGGATGCCGTAATCGTGACCGCACTGCCGACGATGGCCACCTGGGACGTTGCGCACCTCGGTCGGGGCGACCCGTGCGCCTTGGCAACTTGCTCGTTCACTCTTTGGAGGGAGTGACCGAATGATCAGCGGTAACCCCCTGACAGTCCGAGAATTCGTTCGTCAATCCCGCAATGCCGGCAAGATGAAGACTATCAATCACTCCTTCCGCGGTAACGCGCATCGGTTCCCGGCGAATCGGATTGCCCCGAAAACGCCGCCAGCCAAGTGGAGTGTTGATCCTTTGCCGGCCGGACGCTACCGCGTGATGGCTACTTGGCGTGGTCATCATGAACACTGCCGGCAAGCCGTTTACCGCGCAACCGCCGGTGGCAAGGTCCTAGCAACGGGGATCGTGGATCAGAGCGCGAGTCCGCAGGGGCCACGGTTTGAGGGTGTCATGTGGCAGGAGATCGGCATCATTCGCCACGCCGGTTGCCCCGCGATCACCGAGATGACCGTGTCGCACGACGCCCAAGGTCACGTCGTCGCCGACGGCATCTGGCTGCGGCCAGCAGAGCGGTAGGGGCGGGGCCGGCGGCCGGCACAGTTGATTCGGGTGCACCCTTCGGGCGGTTGTCTCAAGAGAAGAAAACGTGTTTCCTTCACTGCGGTTCGACGAACTCGACGGGCAGGTAGAGTTGCGTAGAAGGAATGGTCTGTGTAGGCACCGACGGGCTTTGCCAGAGAAGCACCGCCTTGAAGTCGCCGGTCGACTCGTAGGTGCCCTTGTGATGCTCGATCCGAATGGGGTACTTCTTGCCCGCGACGAGCGTTCCCAAGCTTGCCGATTTCCTTTGCGGTTGGTCCCAGGCGTCGATCAGCAGCTTGCCGTCGAACCAAAGTCGCCCGCCATCGTTCACGTCCAGGGTAATCGTGTAGGGTTCGGAGTGCGTGGGCTGCAACAGCCCCGTCCAACGGCAAGAGTAGTGGTCGCCGTTGCGGTCGCCCACTTCGCCGCGAAGATATCGTCCCTCCCAGCCCCGGCGTTGAAATGCAATCTGTCGCTCGACGCGAACGATCGGCTCGCCGTGAAGATTCTCGCCCTCGTAGTATTCGGCTTTCAGTCCGTTGCCACTACCAACATCTTTGGCAATGGCGATGGCCAACTGGGCAGTGTCCTTCTCGCCCTGGCGATCCTCCACGGTGACTCGGGCCAGGTACTCCCCCGGGCGACGGTAAGTGTGTTGGATCGACTTGCCGGAGCCCGTTTGCCCGTCGCCGAAGTCCCAGGCGAACGCGGTGATGGTGCCATCGGGGTCGGCGCTTCGTGCGGCGTCGAAGGTTGCCGTCGTGCTTCCCCATGGCCGGCTGTGGGTCAACCGGGCCCGCGGAGGCTGATTGCCCTGTTGCTGCAACGTTCCGACGTATTGCGTCGCAATCACCAGCGCGTCGAGGTAGTTCCACTGCTGCTGGTGGCTTCCGCCATGGAAATAAGGCCCCAGCATCCAATGATTGAACCGGATGCCTGCATGGTTGCGATCGACCAAGGGCAACTCGGGCAGGTCGCACACGAGCTTTCCGTTGACCCACAGCTTCAATCGCCCGTTGCGCTTGCCGGGTTCGGAGAGCTTGGCGTAGTACTCCACACAGTGCCACTTGCTCAGTTCGACCAACTCGGATCGGGCCACGTTGAAGGCCACTCGATTCGCTACGCCGCCATGCTTGCGAAGCACATCGCTATAGCCCCCGTAGCCCCACCGCTGCCTGGCGGTAGCCACGCGGACATAAGTCTCGGCCGTCTTCCAGAAGTCGAGATAGACGGAGAGATCCGTATCGGTGGGCGCGCCGTACGACCCGGCGAATAAGATACTGTCGTGCGGCCCATATCCCTTGGGCCATTCCCAGCCCTGCGGGAACAGCCGATAGTAGCGGCAGTAGACCTCCGATACAGCCTTGGGAAGCCGGACGTGCATCCACCCGCCCGTATCTCCCTTGGCGTAGCGAATCTTCAAGCACCCGTTGCCCGAGATGGGCTTGATGTCCGGCGCGGTGGCGATCGAAAGGCTCTTCTGCGGCCCCCACTTGGCAATATCATACCAGCCCCGCTCGGCCAGGCGGTCGTTCTCGAAGTCCTCCTGCACCAGGACCTCGGCCAAGGCGACGTCGGTCAGCAGGGCGGCGGTCAGGATCGCATAGATGATTCGCATGGGTTGCCTCTTTTCGATGCGGAATCGGTGCTCACTTTCTGCGAAGCATCTCCCGATCTTCTTTCGGAATCACGTATCGGAAGCGTGAATCCGTCATCCAGATTCTGAAACGCGGATCGTCTCTCCACAACGCGTAGGTATCCTCGATCTGCTGCGGGAAGTGACGATTTGCCAGCCCCTTTTCCCTTTCCTTCACAAGGATGTGACCGGATGCCTCCGCATCGCGCGCGAACAGCACTTCGAATCGCCGGGCGCCCGCCGTTATCTCAACGCCGACCTTGCCGTCGCGCTCGAATTCCCTACTGACAAACGTGCGGGGTTGGTCCGAGTCCACCGCTTGCAGCACGTGCAGGAACACGTCATCCGTCTGTGACTTGTCGGGCCCAACGTCCAATCGCCACGTATCCGTCGGACTGTCTTTCCAGCCATCCGGAATCACATACGTCCCGTCCGCCTGCTCCAGCTTCGCTCCCTGCACCTTGCTCAATGTCGCTTGCGCCGGCAGCAGCGTTCGGCAATAGAGTCGCCCGCCTTCATGGTCGGCGTGGACCAAGCTACCGTCAACTGTTGGTTCGTTGTAGAAATGGAGGTGCCAGCGTTTGCGGAACTCCGGTCTGGTCGAGACCACTCGGTCGAACACGACAAAGATGTTCGGCTTCAGGTAGACGAACTGTCGCGTGAAGGACTTCAGCTTGTTTTCGGAATAGCACTTCGTGCCGTCCATGCAGACGTAGTCGTAGAGCGGGGATGTCTGGTAGCCCGTGATCTGCCCGAGCCGCGCCATGGTACTGGGGCCGCGTAC
>Ga0180437_10007618_pt1 | contig 14007 bp, 13 predicted proteins | sample SS_ome_4_FD_132410 | JGI IMG/M metagenome (GOLD analysis project Ga0180437, IMG submission 132410) | Hypersaline lake sediment archaeal communities from the Salton Sea, California, USA - SS_3_D_1 metaG | ecosystem: Environmental > Aquatic > Non-marine Saline and Alkaline > Hypersaline >...
CACTACGCCAGCAATTTGCTACTGCTATGGCTCAAATTGAAAGTATCGCCGTCGCAGATTGGCCCATACAATTTCCCATTTCGACCCCCGAAATTTGCGACTCAGTGTAATTTGGAAACCCTTAGGGTCTTGGCACAGTTGTCTAAACCGTATTGGGACCAAGGGCGGGCCGAGGAATCGACGTGCGCATCTATGCCACTTCAAACTCCGGCAGAGGCTGGCCCGTTGCTTCGCTGTATAGCACGTCAGGGCAGAAATCGACTTCCTTTGGCCAGACAAGCGTACCGATTTCCGGATCAACCCGGACACGCTTGAAAAACTCAATATCTTCTGCCGAGTTCTTCAAAGCCCGGGGGCTCTAGTATTTCGCGGCCTAAATAGCCGACAAGCTGGGCAAGGATATCTGCCAGTCAAGCCAGACTGACAGCGGGTGAAGCACCGCGAAATACTTAAGCAGTTGGGCGTTGAAGCCTACAATTACTGTGCAGTTTTATGCGCCCAACTGCACTAGTTCAGGATCGCAAATTGGGGCAACACATAGGCGGGCACGCTCAAGGCCACCACGTCAGGCCTGTCACTTGCTGAATAGACATCGGTTTGAAAGACGTGATCAAAGCCGGTTAATTCAAATACAAGCCGGGGCTGATCCTGGATCCCAACCAACCGGAAGTTTCGTGCGTCACTCCCAAACATCTTGTAGCCAGCGATCAGGGCCGCCAGCCCGCGGCTATCGATGAAGGGCACATCCTCCAGATTGACTAAGACCCGCTTTACACCTTGCTCTGACAAGTCTCGAAAGAGCTGTATGACATCTGGTGACCGGTAGCTGTTTAGCGGTCCCCTCAAGTTTACCAGGTGACTATCCAAAGCCACTTCACGATAGTTGAACCTCATCTTAATCCCTCTCCAGGTGAATACTCGGACTCTTGTTCATTCTATAACACTATACGCACCTGACGAGAATAAGTTTCACCGCCTACTCGTATCGCAAAGCATCGATGGGGTTGAGTCGCGCCGCTCGCGTAGCCGGATAAATACCGAAGAAAAGCCCCACTGCCGCCGAGAAGCTGGTAGCCAGCAAAATCGCGCCCACCGTGACCACCGTCTGCAAGTCGATCAGACCTGCCAACGCCATCGAGGCAGCGTACCCCAGGGCCATACCCACAAAACCGCCGATCATTGACAGCACCATAGCCTCAATCAGGAACTGAAGCAAAATATCGCGCCGTTTGGCCCCCACCGCCTTCCGGATGCCGATCTCCCGGGTGCGCTCGGTGACAGAGACCAGCATGATGTTCATAATGCCGATGCCGCCCACCAATAAGGAGATACCGGCGATAGCCCCCAACACGGTGGTGAAAACAGCCGTGAACTCCCCGAAGATCTGGATCAGATCGGTCTGGTTGACAACCGAAAAGTCGTCGTCATCCTTGAAGTTGATGCGATGGCGCTCGCGTATCACCTCAGTGATACGATCAGCGACGTCGTCCATCTTTTCTTGATCGGCAACTTGGACGAAAATGACTGAGATAATCAGGTCACCCCGAACCGACCCGGCGTTGAAAAGGCGGGTTTGAGCCGTGCTGATGGGGATCATCACCACATTGTCCTCGTCGCCAAAGGCGCCGCCCCCCTGCTCCTCCAGCACGCCAACGACCTTGAACGGTACGTCGTTCAGCTTGATGGTCTGGCCGACAGGATACTCATAGTCCTCAAACAACTCTTCGGCCACCGTACTTCCGATTACGGCCACCCGCGAGCGCGCGTTGACGTGCTCTGGCGCGATGAACTCTCCCTCCACCGGCTTGCGGTTACGCACGCTCTGGTACTCGGCGGTCACCCCACTTACAGTAGTACCCATCTCCAGCTTGCCGCGCACGACCGTCGCCCTATTCTGGTACTCAGGCGCCACGGCCACCACGTCAGGGACCTGGAAAGGATCGGCCAACGCCTCAGCATCTCCCATAGTCAGCGGCTGAAAGCGCTGTCGGCCGACCCGGGTGCTCCTCGCACCGCCGCCTTCAAGCTGGCCGGGGATGACAAACAGCAGGTTGGTCCCCAGACCCTCAAATTGCTCGGTGATATACTGCTCAAACCCATGCCCTACCGACAACAGAGCAATGACCGCCGCCACCCCAATGATGATGCCCAACATAGTCAAGATGGACCGCATCTTGTTGGCCGTCAGGGCACGGAGCGCAATGCGAACGCTTTCCCAGATTTGCATCTATCGTACCCTATCCGTATCGGTTGCTGTTTCGTCGTTAAGCATATCCCGCACCCGCACACCGTAGGCCCGCTCGCCCGCTGTGCGCGGGTCGCGCACCGGCCGGTCGTCTACAATGCGTCCATCGGAGAGACGCACGATCCGGTGCGTGTGCTGGGCGATCTCGGGCTCGTGAGTGACAAAGATGATGGTGATTCCCTGCTCTTCGTTCAGGCGTTGGAAGATGGACATGATCTCGGCGCCCGATTTGGAGTCCAGGTTGCCCGTGGGCTCGTCGGCCAAGATGATAGATGGCTGGTTGATCAACGCCCGGGCGATGGCCACCCGCTGTTGCTGCCCGCCCGACAATTCGTTGGGCCTGTGGTGCAGCCGGTCACCCAGCCCTACCGCATCCAAGGCGGCCACGGCTCGCTCGCGACGCAGGCGTCCGCCCAGCCCGCTGTATACCAGTGGCAGCTCCACGTTACTCAAGGCCGTGGTACGCGCCAACAGATTGAAGGTTTGAAACACAAAGCCAATCTGCTTGCCGCGGATTTCCGCCAGTTTGTTATCATCCAACTGGTCGATCTCCATCCCCTCCAGGAAATACTCCCCTGAGGTTGGCTGGTCCAGACAGCCCAAGATGTTCATCAAGGTGGACTTGCCCGACCCGGAAGGCCCCATAATGGATACCAGTTCCCCACGCCCGACTTGGAGCGAGGCGCCACGCAAAGCACGCACCTCGACCTCGCCCATCTGGTAGACCTTGGTGAGCTCTCTGGCGTCAATGATCAGGCTGTTTTCCACCCGCTATTCTCCCTCCTGAAATACCTGGCGCAATCGCTCTCGACTGGAGAGCCCCATAACGACGATCTGGTCTCCCGCCTCCAGGCCATCCAAGACCTGGCTCACTATCTCACTGCGCAGGCCCAACTCGATCTCTGTACGGACCGGCTGGCCATCTTCACCCACCTTGTCGACGTAGGCAATTGGCTCACCACTGCTACGGTCGACGCTGACGGCGCGATTGGGGACCACCACCACGTTCTCCAGCCGCTCAGTTTCGATGGTGGCATCGGCCGTCATACCAGGCAGTAGACGGGCATCATCAGTGTCAAGCACGATGGTCACTTCGTAGGCTACAATACCGCTGGAGGCACTTTGAATAGGACCCGGCGAAATATCGGCCACATGGCCCGTAAACTCTTGGTCGGGAATAGCATCAATCGCAACAACCACGCTCTGATCGTTCGCAATACGACCAATATCAATCTCGTCCACCTCGACATCGATGTGGTAAGCCGACATATTGGTGATGATCATGGCCGCCTGTCCAACCGGCGGTGCCTCGCCGCGTTTGACGTTAACCTCGGTCACCACGCCGTCAATCGGGGCAACCAGCGAGGCCCTCTCCAGGTTAAGCTGCGCCTGCTCCAGCCCAATCTGGGCCGTATCTACGGCCGCCTGGACAGCGGCTACCTCGGCCGCGTCGGGTTCCTCAAGCAAACGGGCCAGGTTGGCTTCCGCTTGTGCCAGTTGGGATTGGGCGGCCACTATCTCGGCTTCTGTGGGCGATTCGAGCAGGCGAGCCAAACTGCTCTCAGCCCCCGCCAGTTGGGACCGGGCGGCAGCGATGTCAGCGTCCGTAGCATCCCGCACCGCCAGGTTAAAATTGGCCAGGGCCGTCTCGTAATCTATGGTCGCCTGCTCCAGTTGCCCTGCCTGGGGAAGTGCCCCAACATCGCCCCGGTAGGATACCTGATCATAGGCCCATTGCGCCTCCTTGAGAGCAACTTCAGCTCGGCGCAGGTTGGCAGCAGCCACCGTGACATCATCCTCACTCGGGCCTTCCAGCACCCGATTCAGATTGGCACGCGCACTATCCACAGATGCCTGAGCCGATGCGATTTCGTCCTCGCGCGGACCAACCAACACCTGGTCAAGGTTGGCCTGGGCGCTCTCCACCGCCATCTTGGCTGAGGCTACCTCTTCGACCAGCGCAGGGCGGAAGAGTTGATCAAACTGCGCCTGGGCGCGCGCCAACTCGACCTGAGCCTGCTTCACCGCCAACTCCAGGTCATCTGTCTCCAACCAAGCCAGGATCGTCCCAGCCGTCACGTGTTGACCGCGTTCGGCCAGCACCTCGGTCACCACGCTGTTACCGGCCTCGAAGTCCACCTGCACCTCAGCCTCAGGTTCGATACGTCCCGCAGCGTTGATGGTTGCCAGGATCGTGTCGCGCTGAATTTCAACGACCTCGACGTCGGGATCATCGGCGATACTGTAAGGTTCAGGATTCAAGAACATATAACCCGCCACGGTCACGCCGATGGCGACGGCCAAGACCAGCACAATGATCAACACACGCTTCATATAAGTGTCTCCTTGGGACGCAAGCGGCGCACTTAGCCACCCCCGGCCATTAATCCTCCGAACAAGAGCGTAGGAAGCGCCGTGAGTGCCAGAGCCAGGGCTGCATAGATGATTGTCAACACCAAGGACTTGACACGGCTGAACTTAGCCGCCACCGACAGTCCTACAACCACCAGGAACAGATGCCACAGCCAGAAGGGGTCCAGGCGGCCCAGGAGCATAAACAGAGGATTCTGAGCATCCTTCATAAGATCGCCGGTGGCGACCAACGTAGACAAACCCGGTGTGTTGACGGCCCGTTGGGCGACAAGCACAAAGATAGCCTGCACCAGGAAGTAGATAGCCATAGGTAGCCGCGTCCAAGTACTCATCGTGAAGACCGGGCCAAATTCTACCTCGCCTCCAGCCACCAGTGCGCCGAAGTAGAGAATCGCCGCCTGACCCACGATCCCGATGAGCAGCATAATGATAGCAGTGATTAGCCCCATCGCCAATCTGACCGGGAACGACATAAAGGTCTCCATACCAGCACGCGCCGCTTCTGCCTGATCGGGTGACATTGTGGACAGTTGGCGCTCCAATTGCTGTTGGGCCATCTCCATATCGTACGGTGTGCGAACCACCATCATAGCCGTCATACACAAGAGCAACACCAAGAGCGGCACCGCCCACATGGTCCATTTGCGCCGCGCCAACACGGCCTTAAACGTCGCCGCCGGCCTGTCAATAATGCCGAACAGAAGCTGCCACAGGGGTGGGGTCTTGTCATTTGACGCGGTTTCGACAGTTGTCATTGAAGTCCTCCAGTTAAGAATGCGCGGATGTCAGCAGCGGGCATAGAGATGCCCCGCATGCTTCCAGTATATCAGAAAGAGCAGGCGCTTTCATCGGATGAAAAGTGGATTTGTCATACGTCAAAAGGATTAGCTCTCGGGCACAGTTTTTCCACGCTAATCGTAATCGGCCTACGACAATTGCTGTACCTGACGCCACGTATTTCACGCATCTGCCGGCAAAGCCAGCCAAATTGTCAGCCAGTTCTCTTGGCAAAATGTACCGTGCTCATATATACGAAAAAAGAACCGGGAAGTTCAACATCCGTTCCTGCCTCCCCGGCAATATACCTAATATAACTAAGTATATCATCAAGTGTTACAGATGTCAAAGACCGGGAAAAACGTTCCCTAACTCTCTTACCAATGATACCATAACTGGTCACTAGAATCATGACTTGAAACCGACACAAATCCGATACTCCCGTCCGAATGTTGACACTGGTCGCTCAAGAAATCGAGTTTTTCCGTCTCAACAAGGCTATCTCTCGCCAGGTTACGCCGAGTTTCCAGAGACTTTAGTCACGATCTAATCAGAAATCGGTTTTCTTCCTGTTTTCTACGGCTTGATGTGGTCCTAACCAAGCTTGCAGCCAAATCAAAAATGTGGTATGATGAGTATGTATCATACTTCACAATGCCCTGCGTCTTCGAACCTACACTCATTACCTGCCTGCAAGTCCTGTCAAGGAGGATAACACCCATGGTATCAATTGAAGCCCCTGATATTGTGGTTGGCCGCTTGCCCATCTATCTGCGTGCGCTAACGTTCATGGCAGAAAAGGGCCAGGAAATCACCTCATCCCAAGAGTTGAGCGAGAAACTGGGCATCAGTTCGGCCCAAATCCGCAAAGACCTTTCACATTTTGGAGAATTTGGTAAGCAGGGTACCGGCTACGAAATCACCTACCTTCGAGATCAGCTAAAACGGATTCTACACGTAGAGCGCACTTGGCCAGTAGCATTGGTAGGCTACGGTGACCTGGGCCACGCATTAGCCAACTACGCAGGGTTCGCGCCAAAGGGCTTCGAGATTGTTGCCGTGTTCGATAACGCGCCACACAAAATCGGCCAGCAGGTAGCTGGAAAGGATGTAAAGGACCTTTCCGAACTTCCCAAGGTGGTACGCGAGCAAAATATCAGAGTGGCGATCATAGCCGTGCCATCATCCGCTGCACAGGAAGCGGCAGATATGCTTGTGGAAGCCGGCATCAAGGCATTACTCAATTACGCACCAATCAACATCTCCGTGCCCAGCAGCATACAAGTGCAATACATAGACCCCGCCGCCCACTTACAGCATATGACCTATTACCTGTAGTGAATACCTTCCAGGAAGCCCAAAGGGAGCCACTCAGATGTGTGGAGGTACTTCGCGAGCAGGTTTCCAGCTCAGCCAATGTGTCCCAAAGCTTCCTGGAAGGTAAGCCCTAACCACCTGAACGTTTACCAATTCTAGCACGAAACCAAAAAACCGCACGAGTCACGTCGACTCAGTGCGGTTTCTATTTTGACCCAAGGATATCAGGCAGCCGCCATGCTCCGGCGAATGGCGTCGTATATGTCAAGCGCTCGGCCAGCGCCCAGAGCCACACAGGCCATGGGATTCTCGGCCACGTAGCAAGGCACACCGGTCTCTTGAGTCAACATTCGATCTACGTTGCGTAGCAAAGCCCCACCTCCGGTGAGGACCATCCCCCTGTCAATGATGTCAGAAGCCAATTCGGGCGGGGTTTGCTCCAACACGCCCCTTACTACCCCCACAACCGACGAGAGCGGCTCAGCCAGAGCCTCGGTAACCTCGTCAGATGTGATACTGATGGTGCGCGGCAGACCGGCTACCTGATCGCGTCCCTTCACTTCCATCTCAAGTGTCTCTTCCAGCGGAAGCGCACTGCCGATGGCCAGCTTTACCTCTTCAGCCGTCTGCTCCCCGATCATTAGACTATATTTTCGCCGGACGTAGGAAGCAATGGCTTCGTCGAACTTGACGCCGCCTACGCGCACCGAGCTGGAGACCACAATACCATACATGGCTACCACGGCCGCTTCACTGGTGCCCCCGCCGATATCGACCACCATGTTTCCGGTTGGGGTATCAATAGGCATTCCAGCCCCAATGGCAGCCGCCAGCGGTTCTGGGATCACATAGGATTCGCGTCCACTCGCCTGTCGAGCCGCATCCCTGACCGCCCGCTCTTCAACGCTGGTCACTCCGACCGGCACACTCACCATCACAATCGGTCGAAACAGACGGAAACGCCCGGCAATTCTGTTGATGAAATAGCGCAGCATCGCCTCGGTGACGATGTAATCAGCAATCACGCCATCGCGCAGTGGATGCAGCACTTCGATGGCTTCTGGAACACGCCCCTGCATCGTACGCGCCTCTTCGCCTACGGCCACGATCTTATTGTCGGCGATCGAAATCGCCACCATCGAGGGCTCCTGCACCACGATACCGTGACCTTTGACATACACCAAGACATTTGCAGTGCCCAAGTCTATTCCAATCTTCTTCTCGAACATTCTATCTCCGGGCTATTCCGATGGCGTATTTATGCCAGGTCGTCGAGTCTCAGCCTGGCGGCCGCCCCGTCTGCGACGGGCTTCAGCCACCTTAATACGTATCAACGAACGACGTAGGGCAGCCTGCGCCTTGGCAAAGTCCACCTTCTCATCCGCCATAACGTCAAGACGCTCTTCAGCGCGGCGCCGGGCAGCCTCGGCCCGCTCCAGGTCAATCTCGTCCGCTCGCTCGGCGGTGTCGGCCAGCACTGTCACCCGATCCGGCTGCACTTCCATAAAGCCGCCGCTTATGGCAAAGCTGGATTCATCGTCGCCGCGCCTTACCCGCAATTCCCCATAGGTAAGCGCCGTGAGAAGTGGCGCGTGACGAGGCAGAATCCCCATCTCCCCGGAGATGCCAGGCGCAATGACCATATCCACATCCTGAGAGTAAACGAGGCGTTCAACGGTTACGATGTCGAGTTTCAACGGCATGGTTGTCCTCAGTCCACCTACGCACTCATCTGCCGACCAGCCTCAACAGCCTCGTCAATGTTGCCCACCATATAGAAGGCCTGTTCAGGGATGTCGTCCAATTCGCCGTCCAAGATCATCTTAAAGCCACGTACTGTCTCGTGGATGGGCACATAGCGGCCCTCCCGTCCGGTAAACTGGCTGGCCACGAACATAGGCTGCGAGAAATAGCGTTGAATCTTGCGAGCGCGAGCTACGGTCAGCTTGTCATCCTCGCTAAGCTCATCAATACCCAAAATGGCGATGATGTCCTGCAAATCCTTATAACGCTGGAGCACCTGCTGCACATCACGCGCCACCTGGTAGTGCTCTTCGCCCACAATATTCGGGTCGAGGATACGGCTATTGGACGACAACGGGTCTACCGCAGGATAAATTGCCTGCTCAGCAATAGATCGTTCCAGCGAGATCGTAGCGTCGAGATGAGCGAAGGTGGTTACCGGCGCCGGGTCGGTGTAGTCATCGGCCGGCACATAGACCGCTTGCATCGAAGTGATCGATCCTCGCGTGGTTGAGGTGATTCGCTCCTGCAACTCCCCCATCTCAGTGCCCAGCGTTGGCTGATAGCCAACCGCGCTCGGCATACGCCCCAGCAGCGCCGATACCTCGGAGCCACTCATCACAAAGCGATAGATATTGTCGATAAAGAGCAGAACGTCGCGCCCCTGATCGCGGAAGTACTCGGCCATAGTCAAACCGGTAAGGCCCACACGCAGCCGAACGCCGGGTGGCTCGTTCATCTGGCCGAAGACCATCACCGTCTTATCGATGACACCCGACTCTTTCATTTCGGTCCAGAACTGCGTCCCCTCGCGCGTACGCTCGCCCACACCGGCAAAGACGGAGAAGCCACCGTGCTCCTCCGCCAAAGTAAACATGAGTTCCGCAATAATGACGGTTTTGCCCACGCCAGCCCCGCCAAAGACGCCGGTTTTGCCGCCTCTCGTAAAGGGTGCGATCAGGTCGATTACCTTCAAACCGGTCTCAAATACCTCAGCTTCGGTCACCTGCTCCTCAAAGGTAGGAGCAGGCCGGTGGATGGGGTAGTACTCCTCAGCCTCAACCGGACCCGCTTCATCGATCGGCCGCCCGAGCACGTTGAAGATTCTCCCCAGCGTGTCGGGTCCCACTGGGACAGCAATGGGTGCACCGGTGTCGATCACTTTCATGCCACGCCGCATGCCATCGGTGCCGCCCATGGCTACGGTACGCACCAGGTCATCGCCCAAGTGTTGCTGCACCTCAAGGATCAGGCTTTCTGCACCGGCGCCATTGCCATTTTCTCGTGGAACTTCCACCGCAAAATAGATCTCGGGCATCTCGCCTGGTGGAAAGGCGACGTCTACCACGGCGCCCATCACCTGCGCTATTCGACCAACGGTTCCTTTTGCCATTCAGTCCTCCTCAAGAGCATCAGTCGCGAGACAAGTCATCAACTCTCCGCCGACCGAGATGCCTGCCAAAGCTCAACGTATTTGTCACGAACAGACGAATCAAGCTGCTCAGCCAGGTCCAATGGCAATTGCAGCATCTTTATCAAGTCCTGAACATCGGCCAGGTCACGGAGACGGTGAGGCGCAGTCAGGCCAGAGGCCAACTTCAACTCGATCAACGTCTCCAGGTTGATCACGCGAATCCCATCGCGCACTTCACCAACCTGGTCCGGCGCCGGGAAAGAAACTGGTTTAGGCAGCCCATCGCCAGGATACTCTCCTGTCGTGATAACCTCAATCCTGACACCTGTCTCAGTATCTCGAAATGTCTTCTCAGCGCCAGGAAACGCTGGTACATAACCTCGTCCCATAAAGCGCGCCTTAAACGCCTCCAACCCCTCTCTGGTAAGTAAAATGTCCACGTCTTGGGTCATACGAACAAAGCCGTGCCGAGCCAGAGCCAGCCCGCCGACGAGCGCATAGGGAATCCGTTCCCGATCTAACCGGTCAGCCAGTCGTTGCAGGCTATGGTATACATCTCCCTGGCCCATGAAGAACTCGCTCGCCTCACGCAAGACAGCGCCAAAACCTTCCTTCAGGCGCCGCTCGTAACTCTCGACCATCCGGCCTCCCAACCAAACAGACCGTGACCTGTCGCGCCCAACGCTCGCCGCCTACCCAACTGGGTTCAAGCCCCCACCCCTACTAACGCTTCAGCGCCACCAGCAATGTCGAGCATCTCCTTGGTGATGGCTTCCTGGCGAGCACGATAGTAAGTTAGCGTCAAGTCCCCAATCAGCTCATTGGCGCTGTCGGTGGCGTTACGCATAGCAACCATACGCGCACTATGTTCGCTGGCCAAAGCTTCGAGGATAGCCTGGTAAATCTGTAGCTCAGTGAAGCGAGGCAACACAGCATCCAGGATCGTGTGCGGGTCCGGCTCATAAATGAATCCACCCTCAACATGCACGGGCGTGTCAGCCATATACTCACGCATCACTGAACTCTCCACCTGCCCAGGCATGATGGGTAACAAGCGGCGGATAGTTGGATTCTGGGTGAGAGTGTTGATGAAATCAGTGTAGGCCAGGTACACCTCGTCACAGTCACCGCTCAGAAAATCGTCGATGGCGGTGCGTGCAATAGGCGTGATATCAAGCAAAGAAGGCTGTGGGGGCAAATCTGAGAACTCGGCAACCACGTTGCCCCCGTGCCGGATCATGAAGTCCCGGCCGCGACGCCCCACGCTGATGAGCCGGACTGGGTGGTCCAAGTCTTGCATAAATTGCAGCGTTGCCCGGATGATGTTTCCGTTGTAGGCACCGCACAGCCCTTTGTCGGAGGTGATGAGTACTACACCAGTCGTCGTTATCGGATCGCGCCGAATCAGCAGCCCGTGCTCCCCTTGGTCGCTCCCACGCTGTTCCACCAGGTGAGTCAACACCTCCCACGCCTTGGCCGAGTAAGGTCGCGTGGCGAGAACCTGCTCTTGGGCACGCCGCATCTTGCTGGCAGCCACCATCTGCATCGCCCTGGTGACCTGGGCAATATTCCTGACGCTTCTAATGCGCCGCTTGATTTCACGAACGTTTGCCATAGGGTCGTCTGCTATCCCTCAATCCGGTGGCCTAGAAACTGGCTGTCTGCTTATACTCTTGAATCGCCCCATCCAGCAATTCCCTGATCTGATCGGTGAGGACCTTCTCATCCATAATCCCCTGGCCAATCTCAGGGTGGACAGTGCGCATAAACTGAAGCAGACCCGCTTCAAAGTCCCTGACCTTATCCACCGGAACATCGTCGGCAAAGCCATTAGTCACTGCGTAGATGCCGATAACTTGTTCATCCAAGGGCACCGGCTCATACTGAGACTGCTTTAGCAATTCGGTGAGACGTAGGCCTCGTTCGAGTTGAGCACGAGTTGCCTTATCCAGATCGGACCCGAACTGCGCAAAGGCAGCCAACTCCCGGAACGATGCCAGTTCCAGCCGCATGCGACCAGCCACCTGACGCATCGCTTTGACCTGCGCATCGCCACCCACCCGCGACACCGAAAGCCCCGCGTTTACCGCCGGGCGGATACCAGCATAAAAGAGGTCGCTTTCCAGATATATCTGGCCATCGGTGATAGAGATGACGTTGGTGGGGATATACGCGCTCAAGTCACCAGCTTGGGTCTCGATAATCGGCAGCGCAGTCAACGAACCGCCGCCCTGCTCGTCGCTCATACGAGCTGCGCGCTCCAGCAGACGCGAGTGGAGATAAAAGACATCGCCCGGGTACGCCTCACGTCCAGGTGGCCGCCGCAACAGCAACGAGATCTGGCGGTATGCCCAGGCGTGCTTGGTCAGGTCATCATAGATGACCAGCGCATCCAAGCCTCGCTGCATGAAATCCTCACCCATAGCACAGCCGGCATACGGCGCGATGTATTGCAGTGCCGCTGGTTCGGAGGCGGCTGCCACAACTACGATGGTGTGCTCCATAGCGCCGTGTCGCTCCAGCGTGGCCACTACTTGGGCCACCTGCGCCAGCTTCTGACCGATGGCAACATAGATACAGATCAGGTCCTTGCCCTTCTGATTGATGATGGTGTCAATCGCCAATGCGGTCTTGCCTGTCTGCCGGTCGCCAATGATTAACTCGCGCTGGCCCCGTCCCAGAGGGATCATCGAGTCGATGGCTTTGATGCCCGTCTGAACCGGTGTGTCCACATTTTGACGATAGACAACGCCCGGCGCAATGCGTTCGATGGGGCGATACGAATCGGACTGAATCGGTCCCTTGCCATCAACCGGTTGTCCCAGGGCGTTGACAACACGACCGATGAGGCCATCGCCAACGGGCACCGAGGCAATGCGCCCCGTGCCGCGCACTATGTCACCCTCTTCAATCTCGGTGTATTCGCCCATAATAACGGTGCCCACGTTATCCGCCTCAAGGTTGAGGGCGATACCCAATACACCACCGGGGAACTCCAGCAGCTCGCTGGTCATTGCATCGGCTAGGCCACTCACGCGAGCGATCCCATCGCCCACCTCGAGCACATAGCCGACGTCCACCACTTCCACCGGGGCCTCAAATGCCTCGATTTCGTGCCTGATTTTTTCAGTGATATCCTCAACTCGTAAGGCCATACATCAGTCCTCCAAAGTTGATACCAAGGAGTAAGAAACAAGGGTTAAGGGGTAGAACGTCCTATGCCTACCCGCAATATCCGTCCAATGCGTGAGCTCTCAGCGCAATCCCGCCAATCGATCCTGCAGAGCATTGAGCTTACCAGCAACGCTGCCATCTATGATCTTGTCACCCACCTGAACGATAACGCCCCCAAGAATGGATGGGTTCACATGAAAGTCCAGGTCAACATCACTGCCATAGCGCTCGTGAATTCGCCCTCGGAACGCCTGTTCTTCCTCAGAAGTAAGTGGCACTGCGCTGGTGACGTGGGCAATCCGCGCCTCCGGTCCCCGTGCCGTGAGACGTTTAAGATTGCGGATCACATGGTTGAGCGTTCCGAGCTGCCCGTCACGAAGCAGCACGTACAAGAAATTCTTCGCATCCGACCGGGCATCGGATGGCAACACCGCATCCAGTCGCTCCTGGCGCTCGACAAAGCTGAGATCGGTGTTGTTGAGCTCAGCCATCAGGGCCGAGTCGGCCGCCAACCGATCCTGGACGACATTTAATGTACTCAGCCAGTCCTCTGTAGCGTGCTCATGGGCCGCCTGGGCATACTTGCGTGCAAGCTCTTCATCCTTAGGGTACCTGGACGCTGTCACGACAGGTCTCCTGATTCTTGCAGGAACTTTTGGATCAGTCGCCGTTGAGCCTGTTCGTCCACGGCCACCGCCTCACCAATCACCTTGCGGGTGAGTTGCACAGCCAGTTCAGCCACCTCGTGCCGCAATTCGGCCATTGTCTGCTGGCGTTCTACATCGATCTGCTGGTGCGCCTGCTCTCGAATCTTCTCGGCTTCCTCGCGAGCCTCAACCAAGATGGCCTCACGCATTTTCTCAGTTTCCTGAGCAGCGCGGGCTGCCGCCTCCTGCGAGGTCTTGCGTGCTTCCTCTAGCTCACGTTGAAACTCCGCCTGTTGAATCTCAGCCTCCTGACGGAC
>Ga0180437_10007619_pt1 | contig 14006 bp, 9 predicted proteins | sample SS_ome_4_FD_132410 | JGI IMG/M metagenome (GOLD analysis project Ga0180437, IMG submission 132410) | Hypersaline lake sediment archaeal communities from the Salton Sea, California, USA - SS_3_D_1 metaG | ecosystem: Environmental > Aquatic > Non-marine Saline and Alkaline > Hypersaline > Sediment...
AAATATTGCGGTGTTTTTTTACACTTTTGGATTATTTAATCTGTTTTATCCCTTTCTTTTGGCCCATTTTTGGACCATTTTATTTAAGAGTTTAGGTGGTGAAATATTTACAAAGATTACACCCAATTTATCCGCACAAATTCCCTGATTCCCCTTTTCGGAGCATATTTAGGGTAAATCTTAAGAAACTCCATTTCAGCATCATGCAAACTTGTTTTAGGCAAAACATCGGTATTAGTAGCTAAATAAAGCAAGCCAATAGACGGCCCTCTTGATCCTCCAAGATTGCAGTGCACAAGAATTTTATCCCCTACCTGCAATGCTTCAGAAATAAAAGACATCGCCGTATCTATAATTTTTTCCGACACAAACGCCGGATCTTCCACATCTATAAGATTTAAAAACAGTCTATTCTCCCTTCTTGCGAGCAAGTATTCGGGATGATTCTTCGGCGCACCCCTGCTTTTGTAGCCTAATAAATCCCGATGATAAGGATACTTGCAGGCATGAATAACCCACCAATCACTCTTAAATTTTACGAAGTCTTCAAAATCGCTGTCGGCTCCTACGAATAAATTGGGATAAATTTCTATCATAAAATCTCCTTATAATATTGAAATTCAGTATGAGAAATAATCGCAGATAATTAAAGTCTTGTGAGATTATATTTATTTCTTCTTTGTTCAAATGCAATTTTGCCCCCATCCAAAATCTCACATGCATGTTCTCGAATTCCTTTTGCTTTTAATGTATCTTTACACGATTTATCGTATTCTTTGGTAAACTCAATACTTCCTGTCAAATAATTAAATTGTTTACCATCTTCATTTTTTCTATCCTCTCCGTTTCGATTAGCTACGATTATCTGCTCAGAGTCTGCCCCAATCACAAGATTTGCGTTATGACTCACCATAATGATTTGTCTCTTCTTTTTCTTTTCTTTTAAAAAAGGAACTATTTCATCATAAATAGACCTACTATCCAGGTCATCTTCCGGTTGATCTATAAGCAAAGGCCAAGTATCCTCAGATTCAGCTAAAATTAATCGTAAAGCGAAAAGTGCTCGTTTCCCTGATGTCATTGTTGGTTCAGAAAACCCTCCAATTTTGTCTCCTTCCATTTCAGCGGTAAATAAGATTTTCTCAGTTAATGAGAGAGCTTCTTGTGCTACCGTTTTTTTGTCGTTGGCTTTGTTTATTTTTTGCTCTCCAGAATAGATAGACAAAAGAAATTTCTTTGGATCTTGCCTAATATCTTCTATTTTGAGCAAATTGTGATCAACAAAATTTGAACGATCTCTTGTATTCACTTTTTTTGTAAGATTTTCAACAGTGTTCCTATCATAATCATATTCCAGTCCAAATATTATACCATCAAGAGTACTCTGATCGGTGTCATTCAGAATGTTTTTTAGATTATCAAATAATGATTTCCTCTTATCTATAGTTTCCTTAATAGATTTCTCAATTTCTTGTATTTGCATTTCAATTCCACTTTTTTCTTTTTGTAAGTTTTCAATCTCCTTTAATTTTGATTCAATTTCGTTTAATGTTTTAATTAGATTTTGTAATTCAACGTTTTTGTTATATTTCTCAATAATCTCACTGTTTTCACTCTGAATCTTTAAAATCGAATCCTCAATTTCCTTTTTTTCTTTTTCAATTAAGGTTATATAATCTTTTACCAATTTGTTAACCGTGATTAGTAACTTGTGCTCTTCATTTTCCAAATATTTCTGGACATTCTCTTCAAGTTCTTTCGGCAAGTTGTCTACGGCTGGAATCAAAGATATATTTATTTTGTTAAAAAATTCATCATTTTCGGAAATTTCAGAACATTGCATAAGCTCAGTATTAATTTGATTAACTCTTGAATTCAAATCAGTAATTTTAGCGTTAATTTCTTGATATTTATCTATATCATTTTTGCTTATTTGGTATTTATTTTTTAAATTGTTTATTTTATCTTTGATTTTTGCTTTTTCAAGTTCGATAGCTTCTGATTCACCTAAATCCTTCAATTGGGTTTCTAATATTTCAATAGAATCGGATAAATCAAACCATTTTTTTACTTGTTTTGAAATTTCATCGTTGGAAGTATTTATATCTTTTTTTGTTTTATTATATTTTGTCTTGAAACTAGGTATCCTTCTGAATAATACTGGCATAATCCTATCTTTTATCTCGTCTGGTTTGGAACTCATCTCAAATAAGCAATTTTGACGAATATAGACAATCTTGCCTTGACATTCACTGTTTGATTTTCCATTTACCCATTCAACCCAATACTCAAAACTTACCTTGTTCCATGGAAATCCATCACCAGGCCCATTAGGTTTTTGTTCTTCTGTAAGTTTGTGATCTATTGCATGAGCAAGATAAGCCAAGAGCGCTGATTTTCCTGAAGACCTGCTGCCTATTATAGAACATAGGTTTGGATTAAATCCGATTTTTAATGGAAAATCTGCGTTGTCAGAAAAATTGATTGTTCTTATTACTTTATAATCAGCCTTCTGATCCGGTCTTTCAGGCCCGATGTGAACTCGTTCCCCCGGTTCTGGTTCATAGAGTATTTGCCTCAGACCTTCATAAGTTGGATCGGCCTTAATCCAAGTTACATCCTTCTCTATTATTTCTTGGCCGTCTTTGTCTGTATTGACTACTCTTTGACCTACATATTTACTAAAATCTTCGAAAGAATGCGCATCACTTCCAAAAATAACGGGTTTCTTTCTAATAGTTATCTCTTCATCCTCAAGTCTGTTAATGTTTTGAAAGTATTTAATATTTTGAATTCCGCCAAAAAATGCATCGCTTAACTTATCAATTTCGTCAGTAATTTCAGATTTTCTTTTTTTCCCACGTTCAGGACGAATACCATCGTTGTTTGCTGCTGTAATTATAATAAAATGCTCTTGTCTGATTGCCTTTTTACCAAACGTATCTTCGAAAGCTTGGGTTATATTGTATCTTGTAACTGATGCCGCTTCGTATTCTTCTTTTGTTTTGAGTTCTGAGCACGCAATACTTATTCCATTCTTACCTTGCTTAACAATAAGCAAGTGACTTAAAAACTTGTCAATTGTAGTTTTATCAGTCGATAATGGATTGAATATTAGATGAAGGTTCACTTCCTCATTTTTTTTATTTACTGATTCATTAATTCTGAGTTCTATATTTAAAAAGAAACTTTTTTTTGAATTTGGAAATTTATTTTTGAATTTTTCAAGAAATTTGAAGTAATTATCAGCAGAAAAATAATCTGTTATTCCAAAAACTTCAACATCTGATTTTTCAATTTCCTCACAGAACTTAATCCAGACATCCAAGTTACCTGTAGTTTTGTAATTATCATTGAGTTTTGTCTCTGGGGTATGAACATGTAAATCCCATTTTCTCCAAATCGAACCTTTACACATAATGTTACCTTATCAGATTGATAATTAATTATTGACTTAAAACTTGTTAAAATCCTTCAATTTAAGCGTATATTACACAAAACGCAACTGATATAAGAAGCTTTCTAAATTCCGCGATATCGAAACGCACAATGGTAGTAGCATATTTCATCAATATCTGTAATTTTTTAGGAACCCATAATTCTATTCTTTATAGGAATAATTTTTGCATAATTGACAAAAATAATAATCCTTTACATTTATTAGAAGGAACAAAGTTAATACAGCTTAAGAAACAATTCAAAAAAATTATATTAAATAAATAATCTAATAATATACAATATTTATACCAAATTATAATACCCCTAAAAAGGAGAATGAGCCTAATTCTAAGAATGTCTAACATCCAATAATTCAAAAACATAATGCAATAACGATATTATGTGAATTGCAAATTTCCTTATCTAATTTCATTTTCGTAATTCGAACGAATTTATTATGAGTACATCTGACTAATTCAACTCAATGTGAACTGTTCAAATTTTAACTATCAGTAGCTCACGCGGCTTTCTGCTGGTAAATCCAACGTATGTTTCAAACCAAAACTAAGATTAAACGCCGGCCAATCCTATCACCAGATAATTCTTTCTTTTGCTCCAATGCTTATCGCCAGCTGACCAAACATTGAGGATCAAGAGGGGCTTTATTCCTCATAAAAAGTGGGTGGCTCTGGTTTGCGGTTGAAGTTGTTGGAACAAAGGACACCGTACTAAATGGCAAGGTCTATAAGCCCATACAAATTGCGGCCGTGTTCAGGACTATATCGAGGAATGGGGGGGATTTTTCCAAAGCGGAGTTTGAATCGCTGAAAGGGAAGGTCTGGGAGATACTGAATAAGGATATGGTTTAAGCGGGAAGGAGAGAATCTTCTCTTTTTCCTGCAAATGAGATTTCGATTATTTCAATATACAATTTAAGGTTTTGGTAAATTATCAACCATAAAATTACTGATTTTCTGGATAATGCCTATTAATCTTATGATTTCATCATTGTTTAATCTGATCTTTCTCCTAATAACCGCTTCTGTATCTTGAGATTTTTCTAAGTATTCTTTATCTATTACTCCCATTTTATGAGCCAACAAATGCCTTTTTTGAAATTCCTTTAAAGCAAAATCCCATTCATCAGAATCCACCGCTTCCTTAATATCGATTCCAAAAAGATTTAAAATTTTTCTCCTTGCCTGCTCAAGATTCTGAAATCTGACATTTTTTGCATCTTCAATATTTTGAGATTTACCGGCTCTTATTTTGCATATTTCTCTTCCGAATCCGTCAAAGGATGATACGATATTTTCCAGTGCATCATTTACTAAAATTTCTTTCAGTTCATCATCGACTTCATTTGAAAGAGAAAGAGAGATTTGCTTTTTAAAAAGCTCAAGGTTCATTTCCAGAATCTGCAACGAGTTATGAATCCCGCAATCGGGGCAAAAAGCAAAAACGCCATAAATAGCATATCTTAAAGTGCAGTTATTACAAACGATTTTTGTTTCAAGCTTTTTTTCCCGATAATATCTGATTGGAACAGGTCTTCCTGGTTTTAACTTAATAGAAAAACCGATTCCAAAACCACCTCTCGGCGGCTTGCTCTTAAATTCTAACGATTTCATATCATTGTAGACTGCATTCATAATCTGTCGATGAGCAATAGATTGAACATATTCTACCTGTTCTTTAGACCAAAATGTATTGTGGCTTCCTATGTAACCACAATAAGGGCAATGACAAGGCAAGTTTTTGCCTTGTAATCCTGTTCCAAACGTTACTTTAAAATATCCCCTGCATTCTGGATTTGGGCATTCACGTCCAATAAAACCATCTTCATCGGCTTTAATAGCAACATCAATTCTATTCCCAAGTCTTTTAAGATTATTCATCTATCTCCCTTTAACTTCATTTTTACCTAGTCACATATTTCCACCAATTTATCCTCAAAAATTCCTTAAAAAATACTAAAATTTACTTTCCTTTCACCCAGCATCCACCCCCCCATAAAACTTCTTACGCTTCTTAGCTCTGATTTCATCAAAAATCTCTCTGGTCAGATGCTCGGTTACAATCTTCCTGAAATCCTGCTCATTCATAAACTTGGCCGTAATATCCTCATTGGCATCCATGCGCTCAATGAATAGATCGTCCAGAGCTTTCCTGAAAACATAACCGAAATTCTCCAGCGTGTTCACCTCGGCAGCCCTTCTTAATTTTGAATCTGACATGGCGTCTTCTTTAATTGCATCGAAAAACAATTGATCCGCCGGCTTAAACTCAGTCCCAAACCTCTCATTCAGAATCTCAATAAGTTTTGATAAATGGACCTGCTCTTTATGCCCCGCGCTCGTTCCGACTGATACCGGCCCGCTCACATCGGAAACCATATCCTTCAAAAGCTCAATTCCGCCTTCGTAGGTTTTCTCAAGCCGGTAATACTTAAGCGCGATTTCTTCATCAAAGCTGTAAATCTGCCCCCCACCTTCTTTCGGAATCTTTGTCAAAAGGAATCGAACGAACGCATAAAGCTTTTCAAGGTCGGCGTCCTGGAACGGGATAATCTGTGTCAGGAATGCATAAAGGTTCTTATAAGCGACCAATACCTTTCGATATTCTTCCTGCTCATCATCAGCAAGCTCCTTAAATCTTTTTACAGCCGGATCAATGATAGAATTCATTCTTGCGTGGTCATGGACTGTCTGTTTATCCTTCGGCTTATAGAACACCCTGGCAAATTCCTCTACCTCAGCTTGATAGAAAACCTGCTTTTCTTCAAGCTTTGCCAGAAGTTCATAAAGCTGTCGTGGCTCGGCTCTCTCGCCAATGGTAGTCTGCTGGTAATATGGCTGGAAAGAATCAAGGATTTCCTGTGTTTCGTTCACAAAATCAAGGACAAAAGTATCCTCCTTGCCCTGCGGCTTTCTGTTCAGCCGCGAAAGCGTCTGCACGGCCTGAACACCTGACAGCCGTTTGTCAACATACATCGTGTGAAGACGGGGCTCATCAAAACCGGTCTGATATTTCTCCGCCACAATAAGAATCCTGTATTCATCAGTTGCAAACCTTTCGGGAAGCTCCTTTTCCTTTAAGCCGCCGTTCATTTTAGCTTCCGTATATTCCACATTAATCATATCAGGATCGATTACAGTACCGGAGAAGGCAACCAGCGTCTTTATATCCGAATAGCCCTGCTTTTTGATGTAACTATCAAACGCCTGCTTATATCGCACCGCGTGCAAACGGGATGACGTTACCACCATTGCCTTTGCCTTGCCGCCTATTTTATAGCTTGTAAAGCTTCTGAAATGCTCCACCATCACCCTTGTCTTCTCGGCGATATTATGCGGATGCAAGCTCATATAACGCGCAAGCGCCCGGGCGGCCTTTCTTTTTTCAACCTCCGGATCATAGGCTACTTCCTTGATAAGCTTATAATAGGTCGTATAAGTCGTATAATATTTCAGGACATCCAGAATGAATCCTTCCTCAATTGCCTGCCTCATGCTGTAAAGATGGAACGGTACCGGTTTTCCGTCGGGGCCTTCCTCTCCGAATATCTCCATCGTCTTGTATTTTGGCGTGGCAGTGAATGCAAAAAAGCTGATATTCGGCTGGCTTCCCCGCTTTGCCATTGTCTTGATAATTTCCTCCTCATAATCGGGAAGCCCTTCCTCTTCCGCCCTGGCCTTCGCTTCCTCTTTTATCGCTTTCTTGGACAGGACTGCTTTTAACTCGGTTGCGCTCTCGCCGCTCTGCGAACTGTGGGCTTCATCAACGATAACGGCATATTTTAGCTTGGGCAGCTCGCCAATCTTCTCGGTTACAAAAGGGAATTTCTGGAGCGTGGTAATGATGATAGGGTCGCAGCGTTTCAATGCCTCGGCCAATTGGTTTGAATCCTTTTCGATCTTTGAAACAACGCCCTCTTTATGCTCAAATTCATAAATTGTCTCCTGAAGCTGCTGGTCAAGTACCAGTCTATCGGTGATAACGATTACCGAATTAAAAATCTTTTCATCATTTTCGTCATGAAGACTGGCAAGCCGGTGGGCAAGCCAGCTTATCGAATTGCTCTTGCCGCTGCCGGCAGAATGCTCAATCAGGTAATTCCTGCCGGTCTTCGATGTTCTGGCAGCGGCGATAAGCTTTCTAACAACATCAAGCTGCTGGTATCTTGGAAAAATGATTTTTTCCCTTCTTACCTTCTTGCCGGCTATCCGTTTTTCCTCAACTTGCTTTTGGACGAAACGGGCAAAAATATCCATGAAACTGTCACGGGAAAGGACTTCCTCCCATAAATAAGCAGTTTTGTAGCCGTCAGGATTTTCAGGATTTCCCGCCCCGAAATTACACCCCTTATTAAAGGGAAGAAAATAGGTTGACCGTCCCCTCAGATGGGTTGTCATGTATGCCTCATCCGTATCAACTGCAAAATGGACAAGCGTTCTTTTCTTGAATTGGAAAATGAGATCATTTTGATCCCGGTCGTTTTGGTATTGGCGGACTGCATCTTTCCACGTTTGTCCCGTCATCGGATTCTTTAACTCGATTGTTGCCAGCGGAATTCCGTTGACGCTCAGAACGACATCAAGCGTATTTCCATGCTTATGGCTGTATTTCAACTGGCGGGTAATCGTTAACCGGTTTGCATCATAAAGCTTTTTTGTGTCGGGATTAAGCCCGCTTGTCGGCGCAAAAAAAGCGACCTTAAAAGTCTTACCGTAGCATTTAAAACCCTGCCGAATGACCCTTAAACATCCTTCGTGCTGCGAATCAAGCGCCTTGCAAAGCTCATCAAGCAGCGTTTCTTCCGTCTTGTTTTTCAGGATTTTTTCAAGGTATTCCCATTCTCTGGGCTGGGTTTGCTTAATGAATGAAATCAAAACAGTCGGGTCAAGCCCCCGCTCTGGGTCAAACGCGTTTTTATCGCCTTTTTCAAACCCGCCATGCTCAATGAGATACCATTCGATTGCATCTTCAAAGGCAATTTCTTTGTAGTTTGCAGTCATGATACCCCTTCTTTTTTCCAGTCTCTAACATCAATCTTGCCTGTTACCGCAGCCGATATTAAAGCCGTGCGGTATTCTTTAAGCTTATTAATACTGAATTGTATTTTAGATATTAAAGTGTCTATTTTGGATGTTTCTTTGTTGAGAAATGAGACTATTTCAAGTTGTTCAGACAATGGTGGTAATAAAATTTTTATAGATTTAAAAATGTGCACGCCAACAATGTTAGTTATCGCACCGCCTTGTGAATTATCAATTATAGCATTTTGATAAGGAATCGATTCAAATACCATAATAAAAAAATCTGAATTAATTATTTTTGATAATGATATTTTCATCAGAGCCTGATTTATAATACCTTCTTTAAAATTCTGTGGGACTCTAAACATTTTTCCAATTGTCCCAGAACAACTCATGATAATGTCACCATGATTTAAAGAAAATCGTTTCAATTCCAAAAATTTTTGTTCATCAATGTAATAATCACCTAATTCAATGTCTTTATATATTGCATTTTTCTGCTCATAGACTTTATAGCCATCATTTATAAAAAATTCAATTCTTAAACTACTACCAAAAGGCCCTCTTACAATTCCATTTTTCTTAATTAGATATCTTAAACTTTTAATTTCCCAGTGCTCAGGTATCTCCCCAATCCACCCAACTCCCGAATCCTTCATTTTTACATTTGGATTCAATCCTTTTGTAACGGCATGAGTGATTAATGCAGAGCGTTTTTCCTTTAAAAGTTCAATCTGTCGTAGTTTTTTTTCAATAAGATTATCGATTCTGGAGGTTTCATGATCGAGAAAAGAGGCGATTTGGGCTTGTTCGAATTCATCAGGAACCGTAATTAAAATATTTTTCAAATTTGATGGGTATATGTGTATAACAGTATACCCCTTAGCATTCCTTGATTTTTGATATTGAGAGTTAGATGAATTAAGAGAATATGATAGGAATTTGATATTTTGGTTATTGGGGCTGTAAATTATTACATCTCCTCCAACGTAAGCTGTTTTTTCTCCCATGTATACAATTGTCTTACCAATATCTTCAACTGTTTCACCAGAACCTGTAAATAATAGTTTTCCCCTGTTAATTGCAACGGCATTCGATACGGCAGCTTCTGAGATATGATTAACAATTTCAAATGCCTGAATATCATATTTTGTATAAATATCTCCATAAAGTATGGCAGGATATCCTTCGTCAGTTAAATCCGCTCTTGAAATTCCTCCTCCTTTAGAAAAATGACCTGTAAATGCAAGTTTAATGACTTCCCACCCTTCAGGTATCTCCCCAATCCATTCAACTCCCGAATCTTTATATTTTGGATACTTTTTCCACCTCATTCAGTAACCCCCTTAAGCAGACCCTCAATCTCATGTTCAATTTGTTTCAAATCACCTTCAATCTCCTCAAGCGGTCTTGGGGGAGTATATTTGTAAAAGTAGCGGTTGAAGTTGATTTCGTAACCGATTTTTGTCTTGCCATCATCGACCCAAGCATCTGGGACATGGGGAAGGACTTCCCGTTTCATGTATTCGTCAATATCCTCTTTGAGCGGCACGTTTTCATAATCACGAAGTTCCGGGTCCGGCTCGGGATTGCCGCTTGAATCCCTGCATATTTCGGCGGTCTTATCCCGTTCAGATAATGCCATCAGGATTTCTTTCAGGAAAGGTGCGGGAAGCTTTATTCCCCTCTCCTTAAAAGCCGTATTCATCAATTCTGAAAATTCATTCCGGCGCTTTATCAGTCCGTAATTTGTAAGCGTCTTTAGTGCGCTGATAATGGCATCCTGTTCCTTCTTCCCTTCTTCAATCTCCTTATCAGCCGCTTCTTTATCCTTTCTTTTCATGCTTTGGGCTAAGCCAATGAATTTAGCAGAGCCCTTGACCATTTCCAACCGTTCTTCATTTACCTGAAAATTCAGACGAAGCGGGCGCTCCACCGTAATCCTGTTAAATCCAAAATCGGCATTATCAAAAATTTTTACAAACTCATTCTCCGTAAAATCCATAAAAAGCTTTGTTATCTCCTCCCGCTGGTCAGTGCATATCTCGTTTCGTTTATTACCTAAGCTTTTTCGCATTTTTTTAAAAAAGCTTGTGGCGTCAATAAGCTGGATTTTTCCCTGGCGCCGCTTTTCCTTCCTATTTGTCACAATCCAAAGATACGTAAAGATTCCCGTATTATAAAAAAGCTGGTCAGGAAGGGCTACAATCGCCTCAAGCCAGTCGTTTTCAATAATCCATTTTCTGATATTGCTCTCCCCTGATCCCGCATTGCCCGTAAAAAGCGGCGAGCCGTTAAAGACAATCGCAAGCCGGGTTCCGCCCTCTGAGACGGATTTCATCTTGCTAATCATGTGCAAAAGGAACAAAAGTGAGCCGTCGCTTATGCGCGGAAGACCCGCTCCGAAACGTCCCCCAAATCCCTGCTCGTCATGCTCCTTTTTTATGAAATTCTGCTGGGGCTTCCATTCCACACCAAACGGCGGATTGGCAAGCAGGTAATCAAATGTTTTCCCGTAGAACTGGTCATTCGTAAAACTATCCCCAAACTTGATATTATCCAGTTCATCCCCTTTAATAAGCATGTCCGAGCCGCAGATTGCATAAGATTGCGAATTATAATCCTGCCCAAACAACGCCAACTCTGCATCAGGATTAAGATTCCGGATATGATTATCTGAAACCGAAAGCATGCCGCCTGTTCCGGCAGCCGGATCGTATAAAGTCCTGACTATCCCTTCGGTCTTAAGAATATCCTCATCCGGCAGGAAAACAAGATTGACCATAAGCTGGATCACCTCTCTGGGCGTAAAATGGTCGCCGGCTTCCTCATTGCTGGCCTCGTTAAACCTTCTTACCAGCTCCTCGAAAATATAGCCCATCTCATGATTATCAACAGCATCCGGATGCAAATCGGTTTCGCAAAACTTTGAAACAAGAAGAAATAACCTGTCTGCTTTCTCAAGCTTGGCAATATGCTCTTCAAATCCGAAATGCTCGATGATTTCCCTTGCCTTTACTGAAAAACCCTTAATGTAATTAATCAGGTTGGCGGCAATGTTATCCGGATCATTTTTTAGCTTGAGGAAGGTGAACTTGCTCTTATTATGAAAATTGTATCCTGCCACCCGGTTTAAAATCGGCTCGATATTTTTTACCTTGCTCCCTTTCAGCCCCTGAAACCTTTTTAAAACCTCATTCTTCGTAGGTTCAAGAACACAATCAAGACGCCTTAGAACTGTCATCGGAAGCATAATATCCTTATATTGGTTTGGCCGGTAAGGCCCCCGCAAAATTTCGGCAATGCTCCAGATAAAATTTACCTTCTCGCTCCAGTTCGTCATAATAATACCCCACAACTCCTTGAATATCGGCTTGATACCAACCGAACCTGTTTCAATTGCACCTTGAATGCACCTGAATTATTTTAGTCGTCATTTAATAAAAATCAAAATTGCCCTGAAAACAATCTTACTTTACTATCCTCATTTATCTAATATAACCAATTACAAAACAAAAGTCAAAGCAAATTTTAGCAGAAACATCGCCTTTCTGCAGATATAACGCTTATATGATAAAATTTTAAACCCTTTAGCTAATTTCTCTCATTTAGTAATAAAAAATTTAAATGTAACCATCAATATACTGAAGTGATTAAATGCCGAGAAACTATATACATATCAATCCACAAGGGCAAAACGGCGACTACCAAGAACACACGCTACAGACCCAATACGGAAACCTTCTGGTAATTCTGGCCGATGGAAATATAACTATTCCCGGATTTCTATTGGCTGAAAAATTTTCACAAAATAGCGCCGGTCTTCCGGTCAGCAAGGTAAACCCTGTTCAAACCGAACGAAAGCACGAAATCGGAATTCTCATCTCCGGCTATCTAAAAAATATTTGTCCTAAAAATGACAGGGAAATTCAAAACTATAGGATTGCATGGTGGTAGGATTGACAGGGATTGGATTTTTTACTCAATTCCATAGAATGCATATTTCTAAAATTCATAAATAAAAGGAGCTTCCCACTTCCACTGTAAACCCAACCGCAAGCTCCGAACCAAAACCCAGATTAAGCCCCTCACCAATCAAAACAATGGTTCCGGCTCATAATTCTTGCTTTCGCCTCTCCACGTAAACTCAAACGAGCGCAAACAGCTTCGTTAAACGTCTCTCGCTGGAAAAGTAGATTAACCGCCTGCCAATTTTGTCGACGCATAATTCTCCTTTTCTCCTTCAGGAATACTTTTTTTAGTGCATATAGTTTATCCGATTATTTTCAAATTGAGTTTCATGTCTGCGAATGCAGATTGTCTTCCTTTCGGCGTTCCCAGCCTCCGACTACCCCCCAAGAAAGAATCATCGGAATCAAATCGGAAGATTTTTTTTCCGCATGAGGGATTCGGATGAACTTCAGGAAAATTGAAAAAGCATAGAGAGCAGGCGACCATGACATCACAATCCGGCTACTCAAAGCCATGATTTTTGAAGCCGGACTGACCCAGAAAAGCGTCTTGGATTACTGTATAAGGAAGCAAAAAAATATTGAATTTTCCACTTGACTTTCCTTTAAAACATCATTAAATTAAAATATCACATTTAATATCAGCTATCCAATTATAAATAATCGAATTAAATAATTATATTATTTTGTGGAAAGTGATAAAATATGACACTATCGACAGAAAAATATAAGAAAGGTTTAGGGAAAAAGGAATCCTTTCTCATTTCCAGTCTTTCAAGGGATGATAAGCTCATTTTCACAACCGAAGATGCAAAAGCTATCATAGGGGAGAATGCCAAAAACACAATATATCACCTTGTCAAAAAGAAGTGGATTTTGCAATTAAAAAAGGGATTATACATTGTTGTCCCCCTTGATATCGGCGTAAAAGGCGCAGACAGCTTCATCATGCATAACTTTGTCATTGCGTCAAAACTTGTTGAGCCGTATTATATCGGTTACTGGTCAGCACTGAACCATTACGGCTTTTCCGACCAGATTCCGCAGGCGACTTTCATTGCGACCACGAAAACGAAAAAAAGCTTGGAAGTCCTCGATACATCTTATGTATTCGTTCATACCAGTAAGTCCAAATTCTTCGGAACAACCGAAATCGAAATAGAAGGCGAAACCGTAACCATATCCGACAGGAACAAGACCATAGCCGACTGCCTTGATCATCCCGAACACGCCGGCGGAATCGATGAAATCGCAAGAGCAATCTACTTTTCAATCGAAGAAATCGACATCAAAAAAATCATCAAATACGCCCTGAAAATGGGCAATCTTACCATCATCAAGCGGCTTGGCTACATCCTCGAAAAAAGCGGGCTCATGAACGGATTTGAGCCGCTATTCGAGAAAGTGAAGCTATCCAAAGGATACGGGCTCTTCGATACCATTTCCCCGAAAAAAGGACAATACAACAAAAAATGGCTGCTCCGGATAAACAGGGATATAAAACCTGAAGGGTGGATGTATTGATTGACAAAAGAGAGCTTCTGCAAAAAGCGCGGGA
>Ga0180437_10007621_pt1 | contig 14004 bp, 9 predicted proteins | sample SS_ome_4_FD_132410 | JGI IMG/M metagenome (GOLD analysis project Ga0180437, IMG submission 132410) | Hypersaline lake sediment archaeal communities from the Salton Sea, California, USA - SS_3_D_1 metaG | ecosystem: Environmental > Aquatic > Non-marine Saline and Alkaline > Hypersaline > Sediment...
AGGACTCAAATTTACGTGTCAGCACTATATCATTGGACAATATCACCTCCCCGGGTTATTACAATTTTAGATTCCCGCCATTAAAGGAAAGCCGTAAAATTGGTTTCTATTTTAATTTAAATTTAAAGGGGGATGGGAGCGTGAAAGTTGGGACTTCATCTGGGGATACTTATCTGAATGGCTCCTTATACCGTAATAATAAACCGCGGGACGCACAGATCAATTTTAAACTTTCCCATAATCGCAGGTTTGCCACCCAGGGTTTATTGAGAGAATTCGCAGCCTGGGGAGCTGTTATCGGAATCAGTATTTTCCTGTTCATAATCCCCGGATGGTCACTGCTCAGTTATTTATGGGGCAAATGGGGATCAATCCACTGGGCAGGGAAACTTGCCACATCTGCAGGCATCAGTCTATCAATATATCCAATCATCTTACTCTGGACAAATTTTTTCGGACTGCAATTGGGATCGTTATATGCATGGATCCCAGGTGTTATAGGCGCAACAACCATACTCTGGCGATCACGAAATAAATTCAAAACCATCCCTGGCTATTTCACAAAAACTGGATTCAGATCCTGGTTTACTCTCCATTCTGATCTCGTTCCAGATATTGTGCTGGTAATAATTCTCATACTTGTAATTATTTCCCGCTTCTGGCTTGTCCGCGAATTATTTGCTCCGCTTGGAAGCGACCCAGTTCACCACACAATGATCACCCAATTGCTGGTTGAAAAAGGTGGATTGTTCGATACTTGGGAACCTTACAACGATCTCCGGACCTTCACTTATCATTTTGGTTTTCATTCCGCATCAGCAGCCTTTCAATGGATTACCGGCGTTTCTTCGCCCAGATCTGTTCTATGGATTGGGCAGGTACTTAATATCTTTGCAGTTATCGCCGTCTACCCGCTCGCCAGGCGGATTAGCCGCAACCAGTGGGCTGGAATTTTCGCTGTTCTAGTCGCAGGTCTGGTCTCACAAATACCGAATTATTTTCTAAACTGGGGGCGCTACACCCAGCTAGCGGGGATGGTGATAATGCCTGCGGCTGTCCTGCTTTCCTGGGATGCTCTGGATGAGATTCAATTTGACCGCAAGTTAATCTCTCTAGCCTGGATTGCCTGGGGAGGCCTGGCTGTTACCCACTATCGAGTGATCGCACTGGGATTGATCATTTTCCCGGCATACCTGCTCATTTTTACTCCAAGGAAACGTCTGATCAATAATTTAAAAAATTCCTTCTGGATTTTGATTGGGGGAGGATTGCTGGTTCTGCCCTGGGTATTCCAGATAATTTCCGGCAGGTTTCCAGTTCTTCTCGCCAATTGGCTTTCGAGACCTGCGCGTGCTTTATCCACCAGGGCAATTCAATTTAATCAAATCCAGAATCTATCAACTTATCTTCCGGTGTCAACCTGGGTCCTGCTCGTCATCAGCTGGGGCTGGGCGGTTTGGAACAGGAATCGTGGGATTATAACTTTAAGTTTGTGGTGGTTCCTTGGATTATTGATTGCGAATCCACACTGGTTAAGATTACCCGGATACGGCGCCTTATCGAACAAGATAGTATTTTTAGCGATTTATTTCCCTGGCTCAATCATCATCGGCACATTTCTGGGATGGGTTATATCCACCCTGCAATCTAAAAATCTTACCAGCGGGACCAGCAGAATATTGTGCATTCTGGTTGTAATTGCCGTATTGGTTTTGGCTGTCTGGCAGGTAAACGCGCGCCAATCTGACCTGCACCTGAATGAAATGTTTGTGACCCATTCCGACTTGATTGCATTCGACTGGATAAAGGACAACCTGCCTGAAGACTCGAAGTTCCTGGTCAATTCGTATGACCCGTTTGGAAATAACTGGTGGCTGGGGAATGACGCCGGCTGGTGGCTGCCGCTTTACACATCCCTTTCATCCAATCTGCCACCTATGATATATACGTACGAACAGGGTCCGGATCCTGAATATTCCGATCGGATCGCTATAATACCGCAAACCATTCAAGCAGAAAGTCTGATCAGTGCAAATGTTCTATCGCTCCTGGAAGAAAGAGGCATCACCTATGTTTACGTTGGACAGCTCCGGGGCGGAAATATTGACGGGGAAGAAATGAAATTATTGAACCAACTGGTTGACAATCCACAATTTAAGCTGGTTTATCACCAGGACCGGGTCTGGATCTTTGAAATCATTAATTAGATTCTTTCTCCTCCTGGGTGTAACGATACTTTCAGCCGGTTGTGCCGGGGTTGTTCGACCGGAGCAGATCGACCATCAGGATTATGTGCCCATTCAGGAAAATCAAATTATTGGCCAGACTTTCCTGTCCCGCTTTGACGCTCTCAATGGTTTTCAAATATATCTCCAGCCCGAACCCGGGGCTCATGGCAAAATCCATTTTTATTTATATGACAGCCCTGATCTAGAAAAGCAGGTCGCTTTTAACTCAATAAATATTCCTGAATTCGAAAAACCTAACCCAACTATCATCCAATTTCACCCTATTAAATCATCCCAGGATGAGAGATTTTATGTTTTTATTGAATGGGAAGGAGAAGGACAGCTTCTGGTCGAAAGCTCCTCCGTCGATTCATATATCAACGGAAGCGGTTATCTGGACCATCAACCGGGAAATTTCCAGCTCAGATTCGATTTGAGTTACGATACTGAAATGTTATTGATGGGGATGATAAAAGGGATTTTGGAGTGGGCTTACTGGCTGCTGGTAGCTGGAGCTTTGTTCATTATCCCCGGGTGGGGTTTACTGGGTTTGTTGTGGCCTGGCTGGTCAAAATATTCCTGGGCAGTCAGGTTCGCATTGAGCGCCGGATTGAGCCTGGCGATCTATCCCATATTGTTTCTGTGGACTGATGTATTTGGTATCCATCTGGGCGCCTTGTACGCCTGGCTGCCCGTCCTTCTGGGTGCTGCTACGATTTGCTGGAATTTCCGCGAGAATTTCCAACCTGGAAAGTTCACAAAATTAACCAAGGGGTTAACCTTCTCATGGGCTGATATTACAATGGTCCTGGTAATGCTGCTGACATTTTCCATCCGATTCTGGATAATTAGAAATATCAGCATTCCATTATGGGGCGATTCATACCAGCATTCAGTCATCGCCCAGTTGTTAGTAAACCATCGCGGTTTATTTTCAAACTGGCAGCCATACGCAGAACTGTCAACGCTCACATACCACTTTGGATTTCATTCTTTCGCTGCGGTCTTTCACTGGGTTACAAAACTACCTGTCCCCCAATCGACACTGATCACCGGTCAAATATTGAATGGTTTGGCGGTAATTGCCCTAGTTCCTTTAACATTAAAAGTTGGATCAAATAAATGGTCCGGGTTATCTGCAATCATAATCAGCGGTTTGCTGATACCAATGCCCAATTATTATGTAAATTGGGGTCGTTACACTCAACTGGCGGGTCTGGTAATCCTGCCTGCTGCGGTTTACCTCTTATGGGAATTGTTCGATCGTAAGGAAATCCAATGGAAATGGCTTGTAATCATCTGGATCATACTTTCCGGGCTGGCTTTAACCCATTACAGAGTCATATTATTCTTGCCTACATTTATTGTTGCATATCTGATTATTAATTCAAGAGATGCCTTCACCTTTAAATTTCTCCTTCTCGTTTTATTGGCTGGAACAGGAGCATTAATTATTTTTTTACCATGGTTGGTCCGTTTGTTGGATAGCAGTATCCTATATCATTTTATTAATCAACTAATTACGTTTACCAATCAAGTCCCCCAATTAAGATTTGAAAGAAACCAGATCGGAGACATTTTCGGTTATCTTCCCGTGCTGCTCTGGATAATCCTTCCGCTTGTGATCGCCTGGGGGTTGTGGAGGCGCGTTAAAAATGCTGCTGTCATTTCCCTCTGGTGGTTTCTGCTTTTTTTGTTCACAAACCCCCACTGGTTCAATTTACCGGGAATTGGCATAATTACAAATTTCGCATTCTTTATTTCGCTGTATTTACCTGCGAGTGTGCTGACCGATGGGGCGATTAGTTGGACGATTGCTGGTTTTCAAACAAGGTGGGACAGGTTGAAACAAAATCAAACCGGGTTTGCCTCCTTACCGGAATGGTTGATCTCCATCTGTATCCTTGTATTAGTCTTCGTGATATCACTCTGGGGGATGAATCAAAGAAGGTTTGACATAGATTTCTTATCCCATACGCTGGTTACCTCTCCGGACCTGGAAGCCATGAAATGGATAAAAAAATCAATTCCTCCTGATGCAAATTTCCTGGTTAATTCAACCCCAGCATTTGGCGATATCGCGATTGTAGGCACTGATGCTGGCTGGTGGATTCCGCTTCTCACCGATCGTAAAACAACTCTGCCCCCACTAAACTACATTTCCGAAGAAAGCAGTATTCCCGGATACCGGAAGAATATTACTGCCCTCTCTTCAGAAATCAACTCTAAAGGATTTGATGATCCGGATGTTATTAAATTACTGAGAGAGAATCGCATCACTCATATTTTCCTGGGGCAGAGGGGGGGAAAGGTTAACACAACGATCTCCCCAATTTCTACTTCCACATTATTGGATCATCCACTTTTCGATCTGTTATACAATAAGGATCAGGTCTGGATTTTTGAATTTATCGGATAAAACAGGGTTAATTCTCCGGCAAAAGATATCCATGATAAGAAAAAATATTGTGGCAGTCACCAGTTCTTATACCAGGTATCCGGGTGATGCCACTGCGCCTTTTGTGAAATCAATTTGTGACCAGCTGGCGGAATACGGGCACAAAATTGAAGTTATTGCTCCATACGACCCGGACATCAAACCCATGGATTACGGCATTGTGCATGTAAACCGTTATAAATATATCTGGCCGGATAGATTGCACAGGATGGGTCATTCGCGCTCAATGGATTCCGATTCCAGAATCCGCCTGCTTTCCTATTTTTTGCTGCCGTTTTTCCTGCTGAGCGGTATCTTAACTTTATGGAGAATTACATCAAGACATAAAGCAGAGGTAATATATGCCCACTGGGTGGTTCCGAACGGATTGATTGCTGCCGTCGTCTCCAGAATTACTGGCATTCCATACATCATCAGCTTGCATGGTTCCGATATTTTTGTCGCGAAAAAAAACCGCTTGATTGCAAAATGCGCCAGATGGATTTTCAGCGGTTCTAGTGCGGTGACCGCCTGCAGCCGGGACCTTCGAGACGCAGCCGTCGAACTTGGCGCTCCTGAAAACACACAATTGGTCGCCTGGGGTGCTGATCCTGCCAGATTTTCACCCAACCTGAGGGCAAGGGCGCCAATTGAGAAAAATATTACGGACCAACCGCTCCGGATAACCTCGCTGGGTCGCCTGGTGGAAAAAAAGGGTTTTACCTTTCTCATCTCTGCATTGCCATCTGTTATAAAGGAATTTCCGAATGTCCAGTTGGTTATTGGCGGAAATGGACCATTATTGAATAGGCTAAAACATCAAGCAGATGAAATGAAAGTAACAAATTACATCCAGTTTCCCGGGGAAATAAATTGGGAGAAAGTCCCAGAATTCCTGGCAAATTCTGACATTTTTGTCCTGCCCTCAATTCCTGACAGGCATGGAAATGTTGATGGTTTGCCGACCGTGCTGCTTGAGGCGATGGGCAGCGCTGTCCCCGTGATCGCCAGTGACATAGGCGGGGTAAACCTGGTTCTGAATAACGGAATAAATGGAATGATTATACCGCCCGGCGATAGCGGGGCAATTGAAAATTCAATTATAAGATTGATAAGAGACAAAGAAATGCGCAGAAATCTGGGAAAGGCGGCCAGAGATTCGGTTCTCAATGAATACAACTGGCGGTCTGTATGCCAGCAAATATCAAAATTGTTAAATGAGGCTGCCCTCGCTAATTAGTATTTACAGCGATTTTCAAGATGAAAATTTTATTCTTATTAACCCAGGATCTTGAAAGCCCTTCAGCATTGGGAAGAATTTTCCCGCTGGCACGAGAATTGGTTATTCTTGGACACCAGGTAAACATGCTGGCATTGCATTCAAATTACCAGGATCTTGTTTCAAATCTTGAACATAAGGATGGAGTAAATATCCGATATGCTGGTCAGATGCATGTAATGAAAAAGGGGGATCAAAAAACATATTTCCCGGCCATAAATTTAATCTATTTATCCACAATAACAACCTTTTCCCTGATCTACTGGACATTAAGAACTAAAGCGGATATTGTCCATATTTGTAAACCCCATCCAATGAACAGTATTGCTGGGATTGTTGGAAAAATAATAAATAGAAAGGTGATTTTCCTGGATTATGACGACCACGAAGCGGAATCGATGTTCTTTACAAAAGGCTGGCAAAAAAAGATCATTGAAATTTTTGAAAACAATACCCCAAAATTTGTCGATCATATCACCACCCACAATACTTACCTTGAAAACAGGTTGGTCGATTCGGGGATAAATCCGAAAAAAATCACTTACATTCCTACCTGTGTGGACTCAGTCAGATTTTCGGACATCGATCAGGAAAAATTAGATGTATTAAAGAAAAAACTGAATATTACCGATCAAAAAATAATTTCTTATATCGGTACACTCAGCCTTGTAAACCACCCTATCGATTTATTAATTGAAGCATATGCTTCTGTTCTTGAAGAATTCCCAAATTCCATATTAATGCTGGTTGGCGGGGGACAGGATTATCAAATACTGGTAGAAAAAGTCAGACAGATAAACCTTAATAAAAATGTTATTTTTACCGGCAGAGTTTCACCCAGTCAAGTCCCCTATTATTACAAAATCTCTGATGTTGTTATAGATCCGGTTTACGATAATCCCGCCTGCCGGGGGCGGATACCCTTGAAAATGTTTGAAAGCTGGATATCAGGTGTTCCTTTTGTCACCGGGGACGTTGGAGATCGGAGATTTTTACTCGGAGATCCCCCGGCAGGGTATCTGGCTGCAGCAGGCAATGCGATCTCGTTGGCTGAGGGGATTAATAAAATTTTATATGATAATAAATACACCAAGGAATTAATTTTAAGAGGTTACCATCAAGGAAAATTTTATATATGGAGTAAACAAATATTAAGGTTAGAATCGGTTTATAACCTATATTTTTAAATAATACTTAAACCTGACAACTAATGATGGATCCAGTAGTAATTCTTGGTGCAGGCATTACCGGGTTAAGTGCCGGTTGGCTGTTATCAAAAAAAAATATCCCTTTCGTTATTATTGAAAAAAATTCTTACATAGGTGGATTGGCACGCAGCTTCCTATGGCATGGATTTTACTGTGATTTTGCTGCACATCGATTATTCACAACCGATGAAAGTGTCCTTCACCAATTTCTTAATCTTGTACCAATGGGTCGACATATCCGTCGCAGTAAGATTTATTTAAATGGACACTGGTTGGATGATCCTTTAAATTTATTCGAATTGGGTGTGAAACTCCCGGTGAAGGAAAAATTAAATGTGACGGCCAAATTTTTATTCCGGCCAAAGTTCATAGATGAAATGAATTTTGAGGATTATGTGCTTAAGCGATACGGGAAGGGAATGTACCAAATTTTTTTCCAACCATATACAGAAAAACTATTTGGGATCCCCGGTGAAGAAATTTCGTTACAATGGGCACAACAAAAAGTCAGATTATCCAATCCCTTAGACAATTATAGAGAAAATACAAAAACAAAATTTCAATATTTTTATTACCCTTTGCAGGGAGGATACGGTGCTATCTCTAATCAACTATTCAATGAAATTAAGGAAAAGGTGATATTGAATACATCTGTTTCAGGTTTTGAAATGTCAAATGGGGAAATTACTTCAGTCAAAATATCTAATGACAGCAAGTCTTCTTACTTTACTCCCACAGCAGTAATTTCCACAATTCCTATAACCAATACTTTAAGATTATTGAATAATGATATTCAAATGCCTTTCCAAAAAGTTGATGCTGTATATTTATTAATAAATAAACCCTTTCTAACTGATTATCATTGGATTTATTTTGTCGATAAAGATATCTCAATCAACCGATTAGTAGAATTTAAGAATTTAAGCAATTTTGAAACACCCCAATATCATACGGTTATTTGTGCTGAAGTTACCGAAAATGTTGAAGATCCTATCCATAAAGTAATTGAGGATTTAATCAAGGTGAACCTTATCGAAAAGGAAGATGTTCTTGACACGAAAAGAATACTTGAACGATTTGCTTATCCTGTGTACACATTGGAATATGAAACATTAGTAAAGCTTGCTAAATCCAAAATTCAAAAATATTCAAATTTATTCTCAATTGGTAGAGCCGCAGAATTCAAACATCGAGAAGCAGATGACAATTTTGCCATGGCAAAACAAACTGTCGATTTTATTTCTACCAGCTTTTATGAAGACAGAAAGATATTGCGGAAAGAAAAAATCCGAAGCGATGATAAAACCAGACCGAAGGTTTTCATTGTGCTGCTTGCATTAAACAATTATGCAGATACGCATGAGTGTATTACATCCCTTTTCCAATCTGATTTTCCAGATTTGAAAATTGTGTTGGTAGATAATGGATCAAAAGACAAGACACCAGAAAAAGTTCGGAAGAATTTTCCCCAGGTTTATGTAATTGAAAACAAACAAAATCTTGGTGTCCCTGCTGGTTACAACGTAGGTTTTAAGTACTCTCTTGACCAGGGTGCAAATTATGTTCTTATGCTTAACAATGATACAACAGTAGCAAAAGATATGATTAGCAAGCTTCTCGAGATTGCAGAAAATAAAGAAAATGCCGGAATAATAATGCCTAAGATATTTGTCTATGGAACTGAAAACGAAGTCTGGTCAAGAGGTGGTCGATATCGTCCCTTCCCTCCTGCGATATTATTGTCTGATAAAAGATCAAAAATTGATCAATTTCCAGTTAGACCCATTGAATATGCTCCAAGCTGTGGCCTATTGATTCACCGTAGTGCGTTCGAAAAAGCAGGATATTTTGATCCAGGGTATTTTTTCTTGTTTGATGACTGGGATTTTTCAGAACGAGTTCGAGCGCACGGTTTAGACATATGGTTCGTGAATGATGCAATAATGTGGCACAAGGTATCCCGAACCACACGTGGATCAAATTCACGGTTATACTGGTTTACATGGGGTGCAAGTACTGCTCGTTTTTATCGTCGGCACGGTAGGCCAGTCTGGATTTCTCTACCTGTACACGCAGGCTATATAGCGCTCAGGGAATTTATCTGGAACAAAAATTGGAATTATCTTCCTGATTTTTGGGAAGGTTTCAAAGAGGGAATGCGTAAACCATTGGGTCAAATACCTGCCTTTGAAAATCACATTTAAATATTTTACTTCTTTCTGGCAACGATCGTTAAAGTCGTTGAAATGGTTAATTTATCTGAAATATATAATGGGATTAGTGTAAATATTTTCCCGAAAATTGATAGATAAACCCTCATTAACCATTCTTTTATGTGAGGGTGTCTTGATTCCCATTCTTGAGTCCAAAAATCGATACTGTGTCCCAGAATTGCATGGCCACTAGAAATGCATTTTTCTTCAACTATTTGAAAGCCAATTTCATTCAAGATTTGACGTAACATGTTTATAGGAAAAATATATAAATGTCGCGGTAAATCCCATCCAGCCCAATACTTTCCAAATAATCTTGCCTCCCACCCTTCTAAGAACGGTATCGAAAAAAATAACCAACCTCCATTATCCAAAAGGTTGTAAGCCTTTTGTAAACATAATATTGGTTGTTCCAAATGTTCCAGAACGTACCACATAATTATCAAATCGAATGAACTTCTTGAAAGCTCAACTTCTTCAAATCTCCCATTAATAATTGGTATTTGGAGTCTCTCTTTCGAGAAAAGAGCAGCCTTTTCATTTGGTTCAATCCCAAATGCATGCCATTCTCCTGTCTGTAGTAAGAGTTCTAAAAAACCACCAGTCCCACATCCAACCTCCAGAACCCTGCCTTTATCTACATATCTATTCACACATTGCTTTTTTTTCCAATTTCCAAATTGATGTATGAAATACTTAAAATTACTTACATGATGCTTATACAAATTTGAATATGATCTATATTCACTGGGATAAAACTTTATTAGTGAATCCCAATTTAAGCGTGGATTCTGACGAAAAAGTCCACAATTTTTACATTGAACAATTTGAAATGTTCCTGGCAATCTCTCCAATCTATCAGGACCATTGAACTCAACGGTGAATTCGGATGATCCACACCATTCACATACACAAAACTCCCAATATAAATCATTTTTCACAATCATTAATTAAAAATTCAAAATGACATATAAAATTGTGGAAAATGATAGACTTTATTTAATAAACAATTATTCCTATTGAAGATCATTTTTATATTTCGTTTTTTTTATATAATCAAAAACTTCCTCATAATTCTCAATTACAATTGATAAATCTTTTGGGGTGGTTTTTACATGATTCGAATAAACACGCGCATGCTGAATTCCCAGATAATCACATATACGATCAACAGTTATCTGATGGTCTTCGTTTTCGAGGAGATCATTTTCATAATGTATACATAAATTAGGAAAAGAGTTAATTATCTTCTCTTCAATTTGAAAATGCTTCTCAAAAAATGCCAACTCCTTATCGAGTTCTCTTGTATCAATAAAAATTGGGGGTAGTTCTTGTTCTCCTTGATCTTTTTTATGAAAAAATTTTTTTCTGTATAAAGCATACATATGGGAAAAAACTTGGCGAAAGATATTCCTTCTTTTCAAATTAATAATACGATAATCCAATTTATAAAGTTTGGATACAAATTCTTGTGGATGATTAATTTTTTGAATACCAAAATGATATGTATTCAATTTAAATCCAAAATTTTCTTTTTTTGACAGATATTCCTTGCAATGAATGTAATAATTTGGGGAAAATATCCTTTTTCTTAGAAGTTCATCATGACATTCGATATCTTGATGTGAATTTAATAAGCTTACAAGCAAACTACTTCCTGTTCTGCCGACAGTAAATATCAAAAACTTTCTGGAAGGTTCTTTTCTCTTTTTAAAATAAAAGGAAGAGTAAGTAAACCCTTCTCGAATATATCCTGTGTAGTCTTTTATCAATTTATTCTAACGATGAAAATTAAAAATACGTATTAATAATAAATATTTAATAGGGAAACCTTAATTGTTAGTTCGATCTCAATATTTAATATATATAAAAAGGTCGCATAAAATTATTTAAACGCTTGATATTAAAAATTTTTATTCAATTTTTAACCTCCTTTTTTCCAGTAAACCCCAGAATAATCAATCCAATTCAGCCCATCACTAATACTATTTTGGTTTCGGTAGTCCTCAACAGCCTTCCTGCAGGCTTCTATAGCTCCATAATCATCAATAATTATAAAACCCCCTGGATTCAACTTAGGGTATAAGCTCTTTAATGAATCCATAGTTGATCCGTACATATCACAATCGATTCTTATTACTGACAATTCATTTATTGGAGCTGAAGATAATGTTTCCGAAAACCATCCCTTTATAAACTTTACTTGGTTATCCAATAAATCATATTTTCTGAAGTTGGTCTTAACCTTTTCTAAGGAAACTGATAATTCCCGTGCTTCATGGAATTTCAAGCCTTTGTCTTGTGGATATTTCTTAAGATCAGGTTCTGGAAGGCCTTCAAATGAATCAGCAACCCAAACTAATCTATCAGTAATTCGATAAGCTTTTAGAACTGCTCTCATAAAAATCGTACTTCCTCCCCTCCACACCCCAGCTTCAATTAAATCTCCACCTATATTCTTTGTGATTACTTCCTCAATACAAAATTGTATATTATCCAATCGTTTCAATCCTATCATTGAGTGTGCAAAAGGAGGTGGAGGCCAATTCATTCCTTCAATTCTTATTTCTTCATTAAACTTCTTTTGGGTAAAAACCCCAAAGCCTAACTTATCAAATAGGGCAACTATGCTAGAGCTAATAAAACCTCTCGGTTTTATAACTGGCCATAATTCATCATCACCATATATGTAATTTATCAGTATTCGTTTTATTAAATCTAAATAAAGATCAGTACTTTGGTTTTCCATATAAGGTATAAATTTGAATTATGAAATAGTTTGAAATGATATTTATAATTCAGAATAAAGACAGATATGTATAGTAACCCCAAATTGCATCAACACTAATCGACTATAGGTAAATTTTATTAGTCCATTATCTAGCTTAGAGTAATTTAAATCTATCGGATTCAGAGACATTGAGGTTTTTAATTCTAATAATATAAGCTAAAAATTATATTACGGTATTGACAAATAATCTAAATTAATGACCTGGTCTCTATCAGATTCTTTTAAATCAACAAAAGCTATACCATTATCTTGATAAAAATGGGCTGGAACTTCAAATCCATTTGTTGTGAGAATAACTACGGCATAAAGACCTGGTTGAATATTTGTAAATACAAACTCTCCATTTCGCTCGTCAACCTCAGCACGATAATCAATTTTGTGGTCAATTAATGGAATTGAAGTAATATTGCCGGAATCTTGATTAATTCGCACCAGAAAAATACCATCATTTGGATCCGGAAGCATTACAGAAGGATCTAGAACAATTAATTCACCTGTGATTGTCACCATTTCTGGTTCAGAGGTTTTAAAAATAAATGGAGACATAGTTTCATGTAGTTGAGGTTGATCGGTAGCTTTATCTTTTGTTCTACTTCCCTCTCCTTCAACTTTTTCTTGATTTATAGTGCAACTTATTATTAGGAGAAATAATATTAGAGTTATGTTACTTATTTTCATTCATCTACCAATTTTTTACTTTGAAGAATATGGATGTAAAAGTAGGAAACCGATACTATTAATGAACCAAAAAAATAAATATACGTAATGAAGATAAGTATTATTTTATCAAGAATTTTTTCAAAACTTCCTCTTTAAAATAATACCCCCTCTAGAAATTGCTGAGGGGGTATCATTGTATTTTCTAGAAAAACGTTATTCTATTTTGCTATGAACACGAGAGCCCAATCACCTGGCGTGACAGATAATTTTGAAGGATTGTTGTTACCGACAATACATGAAATCAAAGCACTCGAATTGTTTGCGGTAACTTTTAACCCACCTATATAGCCATTATTTAGGAAAGTCTCATTGGGTACATAGTACTGGATTATTTCACCATCACTGAGTACTTCGGTATCATCGTACGCACTATGACCAGAGTATTCAAGTTTCAAGGTTGTATCCGCTGCTGAACCAGTTACATTCTGGCAAGTAACTGAAGAATTCCATCCAAAATACTCTTTAGTTACTTCTGGTATTTCAACACTATTAGCACCCGAGGCTCCGGAATATGCACCTGCAGCATTTGTTGATGGTTTTAATATCCCAGCCATAACTACCAAATCATTACTTGAAGAAGTGATTTTTGCCCCAAAGATACCTGTTGTTGGATGAACCACGTCCATGTTGAGGGAACAGAATGGCATGGCGTCCGTCAGGTTACATGTATCATTGGGTTCGCTGTCGCTATAATCGATTGTTACTGTGGTAGAACCACTTCCAATTTTTCTAATGACTAATTTCGAGTCCCAACCAAAATAATCGTTGGTTAATTCTGGAATGTAAATTGTTGGTGATCCTGTTGAAGATCCAGAATATGAATAAGTTCTTCCATTTGTTGGATCGTTTTGATTATCAATAACCACAATGTCATAATCGGAAGTTATTACTGCAGATCCTTCACAATCTGTCGAGCTAGTGAACCCTGTTGGTGTTTCAGCGGTCAAATCAAAAGTATGTGATGACATTGCGGGAATATCATTTGCTGAAAGTGTCCCCGTTGTACTATCAGTACATATTATATTTACAGTGACATCAGCTGGACTTGAACTCACATTCATAATTGATATCATGCTGTAAAAACCAGATGAATCATGAACGACTGATGGCAGATATGCTGTAGTTCCA
>Ga0180437_10007623_pt1 | contig 14001 bp, 30 predicted proteins | sample SS_ome_4_FD_132410 | JGI IMG/M metagenome (GOLD analysis project Ga0180437, IMG submission 132410) | Hypersaline lake sediment archaeal communities from the Salton Sea, California, USA - SS_3_D_1 metaG | ecosystem: Environmental > Aquatic > Non-marine Saline and Alkaline > Hypersaline >...
CCCAGCGGTAGAGGCTGGCCAACGTGAGCCCATCGGCCGGCGTGAACGTCGCCCACTCGCCGGCGCAGCCGCCGGCGACGTATTTGGCGCTCTGTGCGCTCCATTCGTCCCACAGACCCAAGCCAGTGTCTCCCAGCTCGCACAGGCACATGCCGACCTCGATCCAACTCGCGTAGACGTCGGCCCGGGCCGGGTCGAGCTTCTGCAGTGCGGCTCGCGCGCGCGCAGCCTCGGCGCGCAGGTCGGCGGGCGTGCGCGCTGGGACCGGCCGCGTCTCGCGTTCTTTCGGCTCAGCCAGCCGCTCGGCCAGCGCCGGCGGCAATGGCAGCAGCTCGCGCTCCTTGGGTCGGCAGCCCAGCGCCCAGCCATAATCACCGGCCGGCGTCACGCTCGGCGGCGCCACCACATAGCCGCCCTGTGCGCGCACATCGAGGCCCTCGCCCAGCCTGCCCGCACTACAGCGTACCGTGTGCTCGCCAGCCGCATAGTAGACGTGCAGGCCTCCGGAGGGCGTCTCCACGGTCGGCGTGTTGTCGTCGAGGTCGAGCTCAGCGCGCAACTCGCGCCAGGACTCGAGGCCCAGGCCGCCGTGTTTCACGTCGCAGTCGACTACCACCAGGCCAGAGGCGCCAGTCGCGATCCCGATGTTGGCTTGTGGCCACTTGGCCCACCAGGCGCGGATCGTGGCCTCGCCGCGTATCGCGTCCTGGTAGCCGTGGTCCGTGAGGGGTCGTTTCTCATTAGATTCACAGGGGAAAACGTACCAGCCGAACGCGGCATACCATAAAGCCGCCTGCAGCAGTTTCGCCTCACTCATCAGCTGCCCCGCTTTCCAGCTCGGCAGCGATCAACGCAATCCGCCGCTGCATTTCACGGATGCTGGCTCCAAGCACGCCGTGGCACGTCGCCTGATCGAGCAGGTAACGCCGGCGCACGAACTCGAGGGCCGCATAGTGTGTCTGCAGCTGCAAGGCGGTGCCCCAGTCTCTGCGTAGCATAGCCCAGTCGTAGAGGCGCCGCACGATGCCGACCTGGGTCGCGAGCAGTTCACCGTATTCATTCGGGGCCTTGACCGGCACACTCCCTCGTGATACAATAGAGGCGGCTCGAGGAACAGAGAAACCACGCGCCAACTCTGGGGCCGGTCCGTCCGCCAAACGGACCGGCCTGATCTTTACGTCACCTCTCACGCCGCACCATCCTTTCATCAACCGCGCGCCGCGTTGGCCACAGGCCACGCTGGCGGCCCTCCCTGAGGATCAGCTCCCGGATGACCTCCGCGTAACTATGGCCATCGTGCCGGGCAATCTCACACACCACCCGTTTCTCGTCGGGTGTGACCGTCGCCTGCAGAATCTCAGTCCGTCGTGGCATTTCTATCTCTCCTTTCAAAACGAAACAGCCCGCCCTCCACAAGACACAATACGCCGCCATGCGGCGTGGTCTCCCCTGTGGTGGGCGGGCTGATGTGCTGCTCGCCTCTCGCGCCTGGTCGTGCTACGCAGGTCGGCGCGAGGCTCCTCGTCATAGGTGAATCTGCTTACGATTATAGCACACATGTTCGTGGGTGCAACCTGAAACACCCCCACAGAGAGAATTTTAAGGTTTGCCATCGCCTCCACTGTCAGACGTGCGACATGGCACGCCCGGCGCACCCCTGGAGGCCGCCGATCGTGCCGGTTCGTGTATCCACAACCGGCGCCGGGTGCGCTCCAGGCGCCTGGCGACTGCCCGGGGCCTGCTCTGTCGGCCCATAGAACACTCACGTAATTTAATCTTTTCGTAAGCATCACCGCGCAGGGTGGCCCCAGGTCACAGCCCCGGCCGCCTGGCGCAGTTTTTGCGCGTCGACGTGCAGATAGCGCCGCGTCGTCTCCGGGCTCGCGTGCCCGAGCAGCTGCTGCACGACCAGGAGGTCGCCTGTCTTTTCCCAAACGCGCTGGGCAAACGTGCGTCGCAGGTCGTGAGGGGCGAGCTCGCCCAAGCCGATCGCCTCGCCGTGCCGGCGCACGATCTGAAAGATTGCGACCGGCGAGAGGCTCTCGCCCAGCTCCTGAGCCATCCCCAGCGAGCGGGCGATCCGCCCCTTGTGCCCGGTCAGTTGCGCCCACTCTGCGAGCAGAGCCATCAGCGCGTCGCTTGCGGGCACGATGCGCATCTTGCCGCCCTTGCCGGTCACGTTCGCGCTCCATCCGTCCGGCGTGCCAACCAGGTCGCCCCAGGTGAGAGCCGCGGCCTCAGCACGTCGCAGGCCCAGGCTCACGAGCAGGCCCAGGACCACGCGGTCGCGCAGGCCCACGACGTCGTCGTCGCAGCTGGCCTCGAGCGCCGCGATCTGGGCCTCGCTCAGCCACGTGTGCGCCTTGTATCCCTTGGCGGCCGCGACTGTCACCGCGTCGCAGATCGCCTCCAGGCGCATGAGCGTCGCCTGTACAACGTCGACCGTCTCGGGCGTCGCGGCGGCCTTGATGCGCTGCTCGGCCGCCTTGGCCCAGGCAGAGATCGCCGAGGACAGGTGCCGCCGGCGTGCCTCGCCGAGGCCTGCAGCGTAGGCCTGCAGGGCGCCCACGTCGACGAGCAGGCCGCCCGCGTCCAGGTAGGGTGCGAGCGCCCGCCGGTAGGCGGCCTTGGTGCTCTCGGCCCGGTCGCTGCCCTCGATCAGGCTGATCGGGTCGACGTCGGCCAGGCTGCCCAGGTAGGGGCCAACCTCACCCATCGCGGGCCTGCACCCCCAGCCGCGCTGCGATCTCGGCGGGCGTGAGCCCGCTCTCGTAGGCCGCGCTGATCAGAAAGTCCAGGCCATCTTTCATTGTCACGCCCCAGCGAAAGGCGAGCTCGCCGATCTGCTCTCTCGCCGAGCCGCTGGCCCGCAGGGTCACGCTATCGGGCGTCTCGCTTTTCTCAGGCAGCTTTACCATGTCTGCTTGTCCTCTCCTTGTCTGTGCTCGGGCACGGGCTCGCCTCGCCCGCTGCCCAGCCGTGATCGCGATAGCGCCGGTATGCGCCGCACCTGGGACACCACTCCTCACCGTCAAGCACTTGGCCTAGCTCGGCCCCGCAAGTGTGGCACCGACCGCAGCCGCTCATGTCGGCCTCCTCTCTGTATTCGGCTTGCCCGCTCGGGCCTGCCCCCGACCTCGGCGATCAAGGGCAGCGCCCCGGCGATCAAGCTCACTTGCCCCTGCACCACGAGCCGTCGGGCAGCTTGTGGCTGTACCACGTGTCGCCGTTCTTGCTGTGGGCCTCCATGGGCACGTTATGGATCGGGCACAACTTGACCCCGTCGCCGCTCTCACCCGGGATCACCTGGCCCTGCACCGTCCATCCCCGCTGCAGCAGAAACGCGCTCAGCCCCTCGGCCGCCTTAACCAACTCGGCGGCAAGCTGCCCCGTGCACCCCTCGCGCAGCGTGATCGACCACACCGCGCCGTGGGCGTCGGTAAACTTGGCCCAGGCCAGCGCCCGCGCCTCGCCGTGTAGAATTGCGCTACTCTCTGCCATTGTGTCTTTACTCCTTTGGTGGTACAATAGGAGCTGAGCCCGCTGTGGTTCGTCGGCCTTGGCGAGGCTCAGCCGGGGGCGCTTGGCTCTATGCCAGCGCCCTCGCTCCTTGTGCGATTGCCTCGAGCCGCGCCCGTGTTGGCTCATCTGTGACCTCGTCCAGATCGTGCTCAAACCACGCGGCCAACTCAGCGTAGGTCATCATATGCTTGCGGGCCAGCACCCGGGCTGCCCACTGGCCCTGCTCGGCCAACCGTGCCTCGCCGAGGTCGCGATCGCGCACCGCCCGCCGCTTGCGCTGCAGCAGCTCGACCCGGTCCTTGGCGTTGCCGATTGCGTTGGCCAGGTGGTCGCGGTAAGCGTCCTCCCACGGCTTGCGGCCAAGCCGGTCCATTGCCATTTCGAGCTTAGCAATGTGGGCCTCCAGGCGCTTGAGCTCGTAGCCCAAGCCCGTCAAGCAGTCGGTGCAAAACACGGGCTGATCCTCACACGTCGACTGCACCACGTCGATCCCATCCACACACGTACACACGCTAGCCTCCTTTGGGGCGTTGCCCCTACTATGTCCCGTTGTCTACAAGTATACTACAAGACTAGTCCATTGTCAAGCATGAATTGCCCCGGCCTGTCATCCATTTTATCGGATCGCGGGCCGGGGCGTTAGGTATCCTCATGGTGAGCCGATTACCTCATGGTAAAGAGCTGAACGAGCCGCCCCAGGCTGCCCCAGGGCGGCAAACGTGCTCGCCATCAGCCGGTGCTCGGCTGCGCCATAGCGCGCCTCGTCTCGCTCTACCAGGTCCGCCGCGGCCTGCTCTAGCGGTCCTCGGCTATCGGCCATCGCCGCGCTCCTGATCGGGCATTAGACCCGAGCGCCAGGCCAGGACCTGCAGCGCCTCAATTGCGAGCGGGGCCTGCTCAACGTAGCTCTCGAGCCGATCGGGCCAGGACGCCCGGGGCAGTACCTGAATGATCTCCGCGACCGTATCCAGGAGCGAGATCGGCGCATCGGCCTGGGCGATGGGAACTGCGTGCAGGGTGCCATCGGCGATGCTCCGGTAGGTATGAAGGCTACCCAAGGCGTGCACCAGTCGGAACATGTCGGCGGGTAGTCTCTCGCGCAGGAGGTGGTAGATCGCCTCCTCCAATTCATTCGTGAGCTCGAGTGTATCGTTTGAGATCTCGATCTGTGCCGTCATTGCCAAACCCTCCATATATGAGTATACTGGAGGTGCATCGGCCGTCTAGGTAGATGCACCCTTGAGCCGGTGTGTCGCAAGCACGCCGGCTCATTCTATGACCGCCTGTAGCAAAGGCCCAAGCTCACCCCCTTTCGTTGCCGCCCGCACCTCGCCGACCACGTCGGCCCAGCGCAGGCCGTAGGCCAAGCATTGCGCCCGGGCCAGGGCCAGGACCCCCCTCAGATAGTCGGCGTTTGGCGGCCCGTTAGCGGCTGCCGTCTCAATCGTGAGCGAGAGCGCCCCAGCGAGGCCGCGTCTCACGTCCTCAGCAAAATACACGTCCAAGGCCAAGTATCACCCCCTACTCTCTCGGCGGCTTGTGTCGCCGACGATCCGCGTTGCTGCAACAGGCCACAAACAACAAACAGCCTCACTCCTCCAGAATGTGCCGCAAGATCGCTCTGCCCGCCGGCGTGAGCTCACGTCGCTTGCCCGGTAGGTCGCGGGCGAGGCCTCGCCGCACCATCGCTTTGGCCAGGCGATTGTAGGTGCGCTGGCTGATCACGCCGGCGAGTGCAGGCCGTGAGAAAGCCCGCCCGTTGCGCAGGACCGCGATCGCGACCCGTCGCAATTCGCTCTTGCTAGTGGGCAAGTCGGCGATGGTTGTTTGCTTCTTGTCCCGGTCGTGCACCTCAGCCCGCACCATTGGCGGCTCAGGCTGCCCTATGACCCCGTCGCCGTCTAGGTCGCGGCCGAGCTGCTCCTCTACGATAGACAGGATCACCCGCCTATGCTGCAGTGTGAAAGCGACCACGGTCACAAGCAGAGCGATCACCGTCGCCGTCGCTGCCAGCTTGGCGCTCCAGGCCAGGAGCTCGCCGCCGGCGAGGCCTCGACCCGGGCCGACCCATAGCAGAGCCAGGACCCCCACGGCAAGCCCCAGGCTGCCCGAGATCCCGGCCGCCTGCAGGAAAGGCACGGTCACATCAGAGCGCACCTCGGCGAGCCTGCCGGGTGTCTCTATGTAGCGTATGCCGTCGGCCGTGCTGTGGTGCTGTCTCACCGTCTAGGCACTCCTATGCTGGCTCTGTGAAAACGCGCCCCTAACCTTGGTCCCGTCTATGGATCCGTCTACGGTGCCGTCTACGGTACCGCTCATGGATCCGCTTATGGATCCAAGCTCTTGCCCTCTGAGAAGCGATCGGCGAGGTCGGCGAGGTCGATCCCGCGCCCCCACTGGAGCGATCGCGCAAGCGTTTTCGACCCTTGCAGCAGCTCGATCAGCTCGCGATCGCCGTCACGGTAGAGCTGGAGCGCATAGGCCAGGAGAAACGCGCCGATCTGAGAGATTGACGTATCTTCAGCCTTGGCCGCCGCGATCACCCCCTCACGCACCCAGCCGGGCACGTCAAAGTGCAGCCGCACCCGATCGGGCTCTTTCGACTTGGGCGGCTCTAGCTTCTTTTCCTCTGGCTTGGTCGCCTGCTCCTGCCAGCCTTTGACCGTCTCGCCTGCCGCCTCGTTGCCCTGCTCTAGCGCATTCCTAGCCATACGATCGCACCCTTTCGACCATCGCTTGCCAGTCCTCTAGGATCCTGCCACTCAGCACGTCCCAGAGCGGGCGGGCCTCCGTGGTCGCCGTGGCCACGGCGATCGACTGTCGCAGAGGGGGCCATACCAGGCCGCCGCCCTTGCCCCAGGTGCCAAAAGCCTTGACCAGGTTGGTGAGGTGCTCCTTGTGGTCCTTTGTGCGCCAGTCGACCTTGTTGGGCTGTATGCCCATGAGCCGTGTGCTGACCCCGTGATCGCGCCGCACCTCGTCAATCAGATGCACCAACTGGCGCACCCCGGCCAGGCTGAGATACTCGGGGATCGTCGGGCAGAGCACAAAGTCAGCAGCGCATACCGCCGCCCGTGCCAAGTTGCTTATGCTGGGCGGGCAATCCAAGATCACCCATCGGTACTGTGTGAGCGGGGCGAGCTGCCGCTTGATCAGCTCTATGCCACGGCGCACCAGGACCGTATCGAGGTCTTGTGTATGATCGTCGCCGGGCAGCACGTCAAGCCGCCCGAGGCTTGTCAGTGTGGGCGGGTCGCTGTACTGCAGCCACTTGCTCACTTGCGGCTGTAGTGGGATCCCGAGGCTCTCGGTTGCGTTGGCCTGGCTGTCCAGGTCGACCAGGAGCACCGGGTCGCGATCGGCGAGCTTGGTCGCGATCGCGACCGAGAGCGTCGTCTTGCCGACCCCACCTTTACGGTTGGCCAGTGCTACGATAGGCATAGGATCTCCTCGGCTGATTTGACACTCTGCGCGTTTTGGCTATAATGAGGATGTAGCGCCGTGAGCGCAGTGTAACCCAAGCCCCGCATGTAACCCATCAGCGGGGCTTTTGCTTTTGATACCATGCATCGTAAGCGGTGCGAGCGACGTCCCTCGCGACCCATTTGAGCCAGTCGTGCCCGCGTACCTCGCTGCATTCCCGGAGAAGCTCGGTATCATCGGCAAAGTCTGCCGCCCGTGGGCACTCTCCGCTTTCCATCAAATCCCAACAATCGGGCAGCTCTTGCAGCAGATCGTCATAGTTGGTGTACTGGTGCCGTATTGAGGCCACGATCTCCCAATAGGACGAATCGTCCACCGCAAAGTCATGAGGGATCGGCTCTCGCATAGTGACCTGGTCGGCCAACCTCTCGGCTGCCTGTTCCATTGCACACTTGGTCGTCATTGCGCCCCCTTTCTTGGTAGCTATTGCGGCTCGCGGCCGCGATGGTCGACCAGGTCATAATCGCCGCTGGCCACGTAGATCTTGTGCAGCAGTTGCATCGTCGCCTGGTGCAGCCGCTCAGCGTCGATCTCGCCCGCCTTGCCGACGTAGTGCTTGTAAAGCCGCCCCTTGTGCCGTTTCAACGAGTAGTGGTAGATCCCGCTTTGGGTAACTTTCGGGGCGATAGAGAAGACGCCATAGCTGAGCCGGACGCGGTAGGGCGTGCTACCGTTCAGGACCTCGTCTGTCAGCTGCCCGTACCATATCGCCTGCCGTGCCATCAGATGCCTTCCTGCTAACGATGCGTAAGCCAAGAGCGAAAAAAAGAGGGCTATTGCCCCCTCTCGCGTTGGGCGAGCCAGGTCCTAGCGACGTGATCGGCAATGCGCCAGTCGCGGCCGGCCTTGTAGCCCTGAATCTCCTTGGCCAAGAGCAGCTGCCGGATCCGTGCATCGCTAAGCCCGGCCGCCTCCGCGAGCTCGGCAGTTGTCCAAGCGCCTTTGTTGTGTATCTCAGTCTGGGTGCTCATATTTACGCTCCGTAAGTAGTATATCACGAAACGGCGGATCCTGTCAAGCCCCACTTTGGGTAACTTTGCGCGCTCCAGGCCCCCATTGCGCTTATGATCCCAAGGCGAATGCGTGAACACATGGGAGTGAACATTCGTCCAGCCCCTCGATCAGCTCCTCGGCCTCGACCGCGATCGCTGCTTTCTGGCTGCTGCTGAAGTGACGACGATCTCTGCTGAGGTGGCTACACGCACCATTTCGTTTGGGATCCCAAACTGAATGGTGCCGGCGGGCGCTGTTTGCGTTCCGATCATTTAATGAAATCGGTAGCATCGCCCGGCCAGGGACCCCATGGCGCGTTGGAGACCCCATGGCGCGCTGGCCATTCTTGCCGACCACGGCATCAGTCGTACCACTGCGACAGAGCGCGCATGCCGGCCATCGTTGGCCGCACCCCCTTGCGTTGGTCGACGCGCTCCACCAGACCCTGCTCCAGGAGCTTCAGAATGCGCGGCCGGGCTGCCCCGTTGGTGGCCATCGCCGCGTCGACCGCAGGCGTCGTGGCCCGCTCGCCAGCTCGAATGATCCCGGCGATGATGCGCAGGACCCGCACCTCCTCGGGCGGACGTGGGCCGGGCTCGCCCGAGATCTCACCGGCGATCGCGTCGAGAAATGCGTCCTGGTCGACGTCCAGCGGCCCGAGCCAGGCCGCGGCGCCATCATTCAGCCAGGCCAGCGCCTCAGGCCGATGCTGTGGTCGTGCCAGGTCGTCGACCGCGAGCCGGACCACGGCGATCGCGATCGCCTCCTCTGGCGTTTCGTATGCGCCAGTCTCGGCGCCCACGGGCGCGCCGCGCAGTTGCACTGTGATCTCTCCTCGCTCGAACAATCCTCCTGAGCGATTGCACGCGCAATCACCTGCCCGCCCAGAGCAGGTTCAGGGCAGCCGCGGCCCTCGGCGTTGGCTGCCCATCCCCCTAGGAGGTGCGATATGCCACATCGCTATGGCTGAAGCGACCGGATCCGCGATCGCGATCGGCTTACACCCAAAAGGTCGGCCATCGCAGGCGCCGGGCCGGCTACAGCGGCCAGGCCCATCGACGCGTCGACGCGCTTGGCCAGGTCCTCGAACACCCGGCCTCGTACTGTGGCCGGGTCGGCGAAAATCTCGACAAACTCGCCCCGCCCGCTGCCTCGCAAGGGCCGATAGAGCGCGTTGCCGGCGCTGGATCGCTCGCGCAGCGCCGCCCAGGCCTCGCCGTCCGCCGGGCTGCCATCGATGCGCCGACAGAGGTCCTCGACCTGGTCGGCGATCTTGCCCAGCTGGGCCACGACGTCGGCGAGCTGGGCCTGCTCGAGCTGAGCTTGCGCGTCGACCAGGTCGCTCTCGCACGCCGCCAGGGCCGCTCTCTTGCGCTCCAGCTGGCGGGCCACGACGTCGACCTCTCGCTCTGCCCGATCGGCTGCCCGCGTGGTCTCCTCGCTCGGTGCGCGCTCGGCCGCGGCCCAGAGGCCTTGCAGGCCCGCGCGTTTCTCGCTGTGATCGCGCTGCAGCTCAGCGATCTGCTCCTCGAGCCCGGTCGCCTCGGTCTGCAGTGCCCCGATCCGCTTCTGTAGCCGTGCGATGTCGGCCATCAGAGCCCCATCTCCTGACGCGCCCTGGTCCGCGCCTCTGGCGTGTCGGCGAGCTCGTGCGGATCCGGCTTGGTCCGTACGGCGAGCTCAGCAGCCACGCGCAAAACGTCCTGGTCCAGCTTCTCAAAGTGCAGGATCCGGCGCCGGTCGACCTCCGAGAGCTTGGCCCAGGCCGCGCAAAACTCCCGGTCATCGGCGATCGGCGCCATCTCGCCGATCATCTTGGCCGTGTGCGCGCTGGCCAGGACCATGCCGGCGATGTTGCGGGCCAGCCGCCAGTCGCCCAGGTCCGCGATCACCTGCTGCTGTGATACTTTGCCTTCCACCATCTTGTGTGCCTCCTCATATGATGTGCCGCTCAACCGGCATGCGATGTCGATCGCGGCCTGGTCAGCCTCTGTAGAGGCCAGCAGCCGCCGCCGATCGGCCTCGGTGAGCTGCTCCCAGGCCGTGACAAACTCGGCATCCTCAGGCAGCCGTACCGGCCCGATCAGCAGCCCCAGTTGTGCGATCGTCAAGATAGCGTGCGCCTTGTCGCGGCCGTCCCGCCACTGCGCGCGCGTGTTGGTCATGATCACATTTCGTCTCAAAACCTCTGCCATAGCGCCTCCTGTCCGTCATTGCCGCCAGGCGCCGCCCGCGGCGGGCGTCTCACGGATCTTTGAACGTGCTCCAGTATAGTGCAGTGCGCCTCTCGCTCCTCGAGCGCCAGGCCCTCGGCCTGTTCAGCGCGCCGCGTCCTGATCAGCTGCAGGCGCTGGCCAGTCAGTATCCGGGTTTACGCCGATGTAGACCTTGACCGGCCGCGCCGGTGCGAGCTCCTCGAGCTCTGCCAGGTCCTCGATCGACACGTAGGCCGGGCCGTCGTCGCCGGCCTGCAGCTGCTTCTCCAGCTTACTCAATCGTCGCTCTAGGCTCATGCCCCCGTTACCTTGCCCTCTGGCGCTGTTTCCACAGCGCGTGCCCACGCCTCACGCTGCTGCTCTGGCTCAAGCGATGTCAATGGACGGATCTGGCGCTCATTTGTCGGTAGCAACTGTAAACCATGGTTTACATTCGCCACCACCTCGGCAGCGGCAATCATCTGGCTTGCACGCATTCGGGTGAAGCCCCATCGCTCTCGGCAGTACGTCTCAAACGTTCCGAACTCATCACGATACAGCCGCTTGTCCCGAATCGTCAGCAGGGCATTGCCCACGTCTACGCCTGCCCTTCTTGGCCTCTCTCCAAGTGAACACGATCAACGTCTCGCCGGGCTCCGCTTGCGGCTCGGGTTCGCCGCTGTCGGGGTCGTGCCAGGCAAAGCGGAAGCGGCTCGGTTTGTGCCGGCGCTCCAGGGCAGCCAGTCGCTTTTCAAGGCTCACTGCCATCTTCTCCGTCCGGCCACTCTACCACGAGCACCCCAGGCCCGGGTGGTTGTGGGTCCTCGCTCCAGTCGACCACGACGCGGATCGCCTCGGCGTCGACCTGCTGCTCAAGGCGCTCGATCCGTCTCTCGATCTCCCTCATAACCCCTCCAAATGTTCGTGTAAGTCGTCAAAAGCGAAATGACCGCCTCAGCGGCCCTCGGCCGCCGTGCCGTCGACGTCGCCGCCGACCTGGTCGCCCGGGGCCTCGTGCTCGCCCAGCCAGGCCTCGAGCCGCTCCAGAGCGTCGCGCTGGCCCTCGGGCGTGAGGCTCTCGAAATACTCGCGCGCGATCGCGTCGAGGCGCTCGTGCTGCTCCTCGCCCCGCACGAGCCGCCGTGCGTAGCGGATCAGGTCGTCCATAGGTCGCTCATTTCCTCTTGAAATCGCTCCAGGAAAACGACGCCGGCATGGGCGAGCCGGGATCGCCTATCCATCGAATCAGGTCCTGAATCGCCTTCCACAAAATCGGCGCCCAGACATCCAGCGCACGATCGATGATCCCCCACTTACCGGCATGGCTCAGCTCGAGAAACACCCCGTAGTCCACTCCATGGCTCAGGATCAACTCGACTGCGCTACGGCTGACCTGGTTGACCTCGGTATAGAGCGACTTGCGCGCAATGCCGCTGCGATCCCGCCACGGCGCGTTCTGCATCATCCAGCTCTCGATCTCGGGCGCGAATTTTTTCGCCACTACCAGGGCAATGTCCTGAACGGCCAGATGGAAATATTCCCCCAGCTCCCCAAAGACCTCCTCGGGGGGCCGTTCCCAGCGGAAACCGGTTTTAGGGCTCATGTCAAAACCTCCAGCGCCCGGGTGACGACCGGGCCTTTGAGCAGACGATTCAAAAACTGTTTGACCAGTAAAGGTGTGATAATCGCGGCAGCCTGGTTGAGCTCGTTGCGTACAATCTGCAGAATCTCGTCTCGGTCCTCGGTCATCACATTCTCCCATCGGCAAAGGCATTGCGGGTGCGCTGGCAGCGCCGGCAAGTCATCCAACGGGAACTCCTTCCCATCCAGCGTATCGCAGACATCACAGCACGGATGCTGGGGCGAGAGGCGCCATCGTAGGGCCACAACGAACGGGTTCGCGCGCGCAGAGGCCTCGTGGGCCTGGGCGTGCGCACGGCTGATCTCTGTACGAGCGAGCCGCATGGCATCATAAGAGACGTCGGTCCCGTAGGGCGTCTTGGTCCGGATCAGCTGGCGCCCAGGCTGCAGAAACTGCTCGATATCCTTGGCCAGGGGCAGCGCCCCGCGGCCCCTCGTGATATAGTCCTCGAGCATCATATCCATGCGCCGGCGCGTGTTGTTGGCCGTGCGCCAGATCCGATCGCTCAGGTCGTGGCCATTGGGATCCAGCCACAAGTGCGGGGCATCGTATTGTGCGAGCGGGTTGGGGGTAAAAACCTCGCCCTGCTCGCTCGCTCTCCCGGCCTTGAGCTGCAACTTGAGATCGGCCGGCAAGCGTCGCTCCATGATCGCGGCGTGCTGTTCGACTGGGATCTGCATGGCCTCGGTGATCCCGGTCCAGAGGGCACGCATATAGGATGATAGTGGGTAAACACTGCGATCGGGCAGCACCTCGAACGGGGCGAGCTGGCCCTCGCGGCCCGGGCTCAGGAACGTGCGCATGATCCGATCGCCGATCTCGCGCTGCAGGTCGTACATAGCCGACCGCGGGATCTGGCCCTCCTCGTCCGCGGTCCGCAACACGCGGCTGACCGCGAATGCCGCCAGGCCCTCGAACAGCGCGCTCATGCGCTCCTCATTGTCACGCATCACGCGCAGAAAACGGCTGCGGTAGGTTGTCGTCATACCCACTCACCTCCTTGTCTATCACCCTGCTCGTACTGGGCCAGCCACTCCTCCAGGTAGGCCAGCGCCCGACACTGGAGCTCGGGCCTCAGCGCCGCATAGTAGGCCGGCACGATGGCGCAAAACCGCTCCAGGCGCGCCTCGGCAGCCGCGATCTCGCGCGCATAGTCGACCAGGGCCTCACGCGTTTGCCTCTGATCATTTGGGTAAATCGGCATTAGTGCTTGGTCCCGGCCGCGGCCTCGAGCGCGGCGATCCGTGTCTCGATCTCGGTGTCCTTGTACACGCTGGCCAACACGCTGGCCAAGTAGCCCACGGCCCGGGCACGGCTGATCGAGCGATCGAGCTGCAGGACCTCGTTGAGCTCGTGCTCCAGGACGCCCACGACGTCGCCCAGCTCGTTGATCTCGATATAGCCGCCGGCAGTCTTCCCCAGCTGGCGCCCGTGTCTGGCCCTGCCGCCCTTGGATCGAGCCTCCTTGCGCTCCTTGGCCAGCGCCGGGTCGTGCATGAAGCAGTAGTCAGAGCCGGTCACGCAGAGCGCGCCGCATGGCGAGCCGTCCTTGCGCGTCGCCTTGCAGACCCGTGCATGCCCTGCTGTAGTTGACTCCATCAGCTTACCCCTCGCCCAGGGCCGCCAGGACCTGGAAAACACTGTGGTTCCTCGCAAATCGTGGCACTCGCGCGCTTAGCGGCCCTCTGAGCGCGTCCAAACCGCGCCCAAACCGCCCCCAGCTGCTCCCGTTCCGCTGCCGGTTCGCTGCCGGTTCGCTGTCGGTCTGCACCCGCCTCTTGCCGTCCTTGCCAAGCACATACTCTGGCTGCACATCTGGATGGTGCCCACTGAAACCCCGCTCGCCTCGGCGATCTGGCGATAGCTCATGCCGCCGGCGCCTCCAGGTCGAGCTGCAGCTGCAATGCCTCGGGCCAGTGCGGCTCGGGCAGCCGGTCGAGCAGGCCCTGCAGCAGCTCGCGCGCCTCGAGCCGATCGGCGTGCAGGTCGCCGCCGTGGAGATCGAGCGAGCATAGCACGTTGGCCACGAGCTCCTCGCAGCCCGGCGAGGTCAGAAACTGCCAGGCGGACGCCGATTGCCCGTTGCCGTGCTCGAGGTCGCGCACCGCCTGCAGCAGCACGGCCGCGGCGAGGCCCTCGTAGCCGCTCAGGTCGCGCAGCTCGACC
>Ga0180437_10007624_pt1 | contig 13999 bp, 5 predicted proteins | sample SS_ome_4_FD_132410 | JGI IMG/M metagenome (GOLD analysis project Ga0180437, IMG submission 132410) | Hypersaline lake sediment archaeal communities from the Salton Sea, California, USA - SS_3_D_1 metaG | ecosystem: Environmental > Aquatic > Non-marine Saline and Alkaline > Hypersaline > Sediment...
GCGAATCTCTCCGCGTCGCCTGCATGGGCGAAGTCGACCTTCGTCGCCTCGAAGACGGCCGCCTGGCCGGTGACGGTGACGGCAAGGCTCGCCGGCGGGGCGACGATGACGCATGACCTCCGCCCGGGCCGCATCGACGTCATCCAGGTCGGCCGGGTCAAACTGGACGGCGACCTCGGCGATTGGCCGAAGGCCGCCGCGCTGGTCGGGCGAGCGTTCGAGTCGGCGGCCGGGCTCGACCCGGGCGTGCGCGTCGGCTGGTCGGAAGAGGGGATCTGGCTGGCGGCGAGGCTGCCGGCGAAGGACCTCGCGGCGGGCGACCCGAAGCAGTTCTGGGACTGGACGTGCGTGGAGCTGTTCGTGGACACGTCGGGCCGGTCGGCGGGCGGCTGGGGGGACAAGGCGCACCAGTTCTGGCTGACGCCCGTCCGGGACGGCGGCACATGGCGGCTGTATGCGGGCGAGTGGAAGCGGGGCGAGGCGATCGACGCGACGATCTACGACGATCGACGGGTCCGGACGAGCGTTCGGGTCGAGGGGGAGTCGGTCACTCTGGAGGCATTGATCCCCGCCGAAGCGATCGGCGCGAAGCCGCAAGCGGGCCTCTTGTGGCGCGCGGCGGTCACGGCGCACGTGACGAGGCCGAACGAGGCGACCGCCGCGGCGGCCTGGCCGCGGAGTAAGCGGAGCGGGCTGCTGGAGGGGGCTTCGTATTGGGGGCAGTTGCGGCTGGTGCGGGCCGACGGGAGCGTTCCTCCCGGTTCAGCCGCCGCGGCGGCGCCGGGGCCGCCGAAGCCGAGGCGGCAGTTCCCCGGCCCCGAGCGGTGGGAGAAGCACATCCGCGCCTTCGAGGCCCGCGACAAGAAGAGCCCGCCGCCGAAAGGCGAGATCCTGTTCGTCGGCAGCTCGAGCATCGTCGGGTGGAACACGAAGAAGTGGTTTCCCGATCTGAAGACGATAAACCGCGGCTTCGGCGGGTCGGACGTGTCGGACTCGCTGCACTTCGCCGATCGGATCATCCTCCCGTACCGCCCGCGGACGATCGTGCTGTATGCGGGGGACAACGACATCGCCCGGGGCAAGAGCCCGCAGCGGGTGCTGGCCGACTACAAGGCGCTGGTCGCGAAGGTCCACGCCGCCCTGCCGAGAACGCGGATCGTCTTCGTGCCCATCAAGCCCAGCCTCGCGCGGTGGAAGCTCGTCGGCAAGATGCGCGAGGCCAACGCCCTGATCCGCGCGGTGACGGAGGCCGACGAGCGGCTGGGCTACGTGGACATCGACACGCCGATGATCGGCGCGGACGGTCGGCCGCGGGGTGAGCTGTTCAAAAAGGACGGCCTGCACCTGAACGAGGCGGGCTACAAGCTGTGGTCGTCGCTTCTCCGCCCGCACCTGAAGACGCCCGGCGAGGGCGGGCGCTCCGAAGCCCCGCCGCCCGGGCCGCGGAAACCTCGAAGGCTCGTCGACGCCGGGCCGCCGTTCGGCAGGCTGCCGCTCGTCGACGAGATCGACTGCGGCCAGGCCGGCGGCCATGAGTTCAGGGAGGACCCGCCGGCGGCCAGCCGCGTCGAGACGGTCCTCGGCCGCCCGTGCCGCGTCCTGCCGAACGAGGGCGGGCCGCGCTACTTCGCCTATCGCATCGGGCGCGGGTGCGGGCTGAAGGCCGGCGCGTGCTACGTGCTCAGTGTGGACTACCCGGAGGATCGCCCGCGGACGATGTTCGTGCTCAACCGCGGCGCGGAGACGGCCCGCGGGCTGTCCACGGGCGGGGCGATCGGGGACGTGCTGTACACCTACACGAACAACAACGTCGAGTCGCTGAAGATCCCGCTGTCGAAAGCGCACCGCACGTGGAAGGCGATGTTCACGCTGCACGACCGCTTCCCCGGCATCCGGCAGCCGCGGGGGGCCGGCAGCCGGCCGGAAACGCCGAAAGACGGCTTCCTGGTGATCTTCGCGCAGCCGAAGTCGCACAGCGCGCCGATGTCGGCCGGTGCGGCGGTCGCGCGGGTGCGGCTGTTCGAGCTGCCCGACCCGTCGCGTCACTACGTCAAGCTCCGCCGCCCGCCGGCGCCGCTGCCGCGACGGCACGTCTTCTGGCGCGAGGAGATGTCCGACGGGATGGTGCAGAGCCTCGACGCATCGCAGCGGGCCTGCCGCGAGCCGTCGGACTTCTTCGAGTACAAGGCCCGGCGGATGCGTTTCCTGGGGGCCGACGTGTTCTGCAAGGACCTGCTGGAGTTCGGCCACAACCAGGGCTGGGACGCGGGCGCTTACGGAGGCAACGACTGGTACTGGGCGAGCAAGCACCCGAAGCGGTGGCAGCGGATCCTCGCGATCGCCGCCCGCCACGGACTGAGCGTGCTGCCCTACTACGAGTACTGCGGCGGCGTCGGGCAGCGCGGGCTCGGCCGGCAGAAGCGGTGCGTCTCGCTGGCCGGGAAGAAGGTCTACACGCACATCGAGTGGTCCGAGAAGGCCAATGTCGACATCACCGATCCCGAGACGCTGGCCGACGCGATCAAGCTGCTGGACGCCACGATCGTCCGTCACAAGGACAGGGCGAGGTTCGTCGGCGCGTGGTTCCGCACGCGTCCGAGCCACATGCCGATCAGCTTCTCCGGCCGCTGTTTGGCGCTGTTCGCCAAAGACGCCGGCGCGGACGGGCCGGTAACGCGCGAGAAGCTCAAGGCCGACGCGAAGCTGCTCGCCCGCTACTACGACTGGTGGTTCGAGAAGCGCAAGGCGTTCCTCGTGGCCCTGCGAGATCACCTGCGGGCGCAGGTCGGCGAGGAGATGGCCGTGCTGCTGACCGCCTGCGGCGCCGAGCCGGGGCCGCCGATCCACGGCCTCAAGAAGCGCGTGATCACCGACGACGTGGCGGGCTGGTCGAAGCTGCTGGCCGATCCGGCCCACAAGCAGGTCACGCCGTACGCCTACGGCCGGACGGTGGCCGCCGCCGAGCACCTGGCCGCCGCGACGCGCATGCCGGCGACGTGGGGCCAGTGGGAGTGGCAGCATTCGCTGCCCCCGCCGGACCCGCGGCGGTATCGCCACACGCCGGGCGTGATGATGACGCTGCCGTTCAACCGGGCGTACACCGTCTCCGAGCCGAGGGCCTTCGACGCCTTCCGCGCGCCGACGGGATTGGCGATCGCGCGGCACTACCCGCTGAACGAGACGGTGATGGACAAGAAGCTCGGGTACTTCGTCTGCGACGTCGAACGGGCCGGGCCGTTCTGCATGCTCGCCGAGGCGCGGGCCGTCGCGACCGGCGATCCGACGCACATCGGCTACCTGGCGGCGGCGGTCTTCACGCGCGGGTTCCCCGAGCACGTCCGCCGCTTCAACGCCGCGTTCCTGGCCCTGCCCGCGCTGCCGAGCACGCGCCTGCCCGAGGCGTGCGCCGATAGCGACGTCGTCGTCCGCGCCATCGAGACGAAGGGCCACGGCACGTACGTGGCGGTCGTGAACGGCGGCCTGGCGGCGAGAGGCGACGTTACCGTCAAGCTCCCTCGCGGCGGCAAGCTCACCGACGCGGCAACCGGGCGGGCGATCGAGGCTCGCGACGGGGCCGTGACGCTTTCGTTGGGCCCGTGCGAACTGCGGGCGCTGCACGTGCAATGACGGGGGCGGCAAGCTCGCCGCCGTGCTGTTTCGTCCTATCGCGCCTTGCCCCAGATGCGCAGCGCCTCGGCGGCCGCGTCGCGAACCGATTTCGACGGGTCCTGCCTCAACGCCCCGACGGCGGCGGTCGCCTTCGCGATCGACGCGGCGTCCTTGCACGCGAAGCGCAGGCCGAGGACGGCCCAGTAGCGCATCGAGGCGTCCTTGTCCTTCAGCACGGCGAGGTACTTCGCCCTCGCCTCCGCGCCCTTGCCGTCGAGGCGCTTCAACTCCAGGATCCGCTCGATCAGGCCCGACTTGTCGAGCTTCCGCCGCCAGCTCGGACCAGCTTCGGCGGGCGCGGGCGGCGCGGCGGAGGCTTCGTCACCGTAGCGCCAGGCGGCCAGGCCGCTGGGCGTGTAGCCCAGCCGCCACGCCTTCGCCAGCAGCCGCTGGCCGCTTCTCAGCTCGACGGGCTTGCTGTAGAGCAGCGACGGCGCGCTGGCGGCGGCGACGGCCCGCCGGGCGGGGAGGTTCTTGCCGTTCAGCACGACGGCCCCCACGTTGCCCAGCCGCCCCTGCACCTGCTTCTTCGGGGTCAGGCGGACGGTGTACTTGCCCGGTTGGGGCAGGTCGATCTCGCCGACCTTCACGTAGACGTAGTCATCCCACGTCTCCGTGTGGCGGATCGTGCCCGTCAGCTTCAGCTCGCCGACGGCCAGTTCGAAGACCGACCCGCCGGCGCCCTGGTTGGCCTGGAGGAGGTGGACGGGCATGCGCCCGGCCTTGTCGATCCGCACCTCCCAACTCAGCGTCGTGTCCTTGCCGCGGTAGCTGGTGATGGCGTCCCCGGTCTTGCGCGCGCCGGTGCCGTGGATCGTCGCGTCCTTCGCGCGGAGGAAGATGCCGCTCGGCACGCCGCCTTTGCCCTCGTCCGCCGGCGCCTTGGTCAGTTGGTACGTGATCGACGCGCCCGGCGTGGGGCAGGTGATCGTCACGCGCACGGGCTCGCCGGCGGCGGCGGGTCCGGCGGCCGAGAACACCGGTGACGCGGCCTTCCCGCCGCCCTTCATCGCGTTGAACTCACCTTCCGGGATCATCCCCACGTCGCCGATGTCCTTCTGCCACGTCAGCAGCGCGGCGTCCATCCGCTTCACCACGTCGGCATACTTCGCCTCGGCGGCGAGGTTGTCTACCTCGTGGGGGTCGGCGAGCGTGTCGTACAGCTCACGGACGGGCTTGGTCGGCTCGAAGTACTGCATCTGCGGCCCGCCCTCCAGCTTGCCCGCCGCGTGGAGCCGACGCATCTCCTTCAGGATCGGTGTGCGATCCATGTACGCGATGTGCTGGCCGCGGGTCAGGTGGGGCATGTAGTTTCGGATGTACTTGAACCGCTTGCCGCGGACGGCCCGGATGCAGTCGAGCGTCTCGTCCATGCGGTCGCGCGCGCAGAAGACGTGCTCTCGCGGATCGGCCTTCTGCGGCCCGAGAAACGCCTGCCCCTGCATGTGCTTGGGGATCGGGATGCCCGCCAGCGACAGCATCGTCGGGGCGAAGTCGATGAAGCTGACCAGCTCGCCGCAGGCCGTGCCGGGCGAGACCGACTCCGCCTCCCCGCAGCCGGCCCACTTGCGGAGCTTCGGGGGGACACGGACCATCAGCGGCACGCGCATGCCCGAGTCGTAGACCCACCGCTTGCCCCGCGTCAGCCCCCAGCCGTGATCGCCCCAGAACCACACGATCGTGCTGCCCGTGAGCCCGTCGGCTTCCAGCTCGTCGAGGATCCGCCTGACCTGCCCGTCGAGCTGGGTCATCTTGTCGTAGTAGCAGGCGATGTTCTGGCGGACGACGGGCGTGTCGGGGTAGTACGGGGGCAGCGGCGCCCTGCCCGGGTCGTGCGCCTGCTTGCCCGGCGTCCAGACGCGCGTGCTCGACTCGTGCGTGACGCCGAGGTTGATCACGGCGAAAAACGGCTGGTCCTTCTCCGGCCGCCGCCGCCAGTGCCCGCCGCCCCCGCAGATGTCCCACGCCGAGCCCGGCGGGGCGAACTGGTAGTCCGTCTTGCTGCGGTTCGTGCAGAAGTACCCCGCCGCCCTCAGGTACTCCGTGAAGCAGCGCGCGTCGGCCGGCGGGACGCCCTTGCACCGCATCCACGTCGTGCCGATCGATCCCGGGTACATCCCCGTGATGATCCCCGACCGCGCCGGCGCGCAGACCGGCGCGTGGGTGAACGCCCGGTCGTACCGCACGCCGGAGGCGGCGAACTTGTCCAACTGCGGCGTCGTGGCGTACTTGTCCCCGTAGCAGCCGAGCGTCGGACTGATGTCCTCGGCGCTGATCCACAGGATGTTGGGCCTGGGCGAATCCCCCGCGCCCCCCCCGCCGGCCGCACGCCGCGCGCCGCGGGGCACCGCCACCGCCGCCGCACCAATCCCCACCGCCTTCAGAAACTCCCGCCGCCGAACCTTCGTCGCAGCCATGGCTCATCCTCTCGCTGATCGAATCCCGGAACACTCCCGATCGCCCCGACATCGTACCCCAACGCTCCACCGGCGTCACCGATCCGCCCGGTGGCTTGCCGTTGTACCCCCCGGCGCCTCCCCCGGGCGCGAGCGGCCAGGAAGCCCTGCCGTGCCGAAGGCTCGGCTGGGATCACCCGCGTGCAGTCGCCTTCACGCGGAACTCCCGATCCTCCTCATCCCACGCCACCTCGTCGACCGGGCGCAGCACGCCGCGATCCAGGCCGATCAACGCGAGCGGGTTGTCCAGGCCGACGGCGATCAGATCGTCGAGGCCGAGGATGCCCAGCGACGCCAAGTGGTTCATGCACTGGATCATCACCGCCGACGAGCCGGCCAGGCATTGCCTTTCGGGGTTGTGCAGGCGCCCGGACGGCTCGAGGACGACCTCGGCCTCGGCGGTTCCGTACCGTCCCGGCGGCAGGCCGGCCAGGTGGGCGGCGTCGCTGACGACCACCGTTCGCTCGACGCCCTTGGCGCGGACGATCGACTTGATCACCGCAGGGGGCAGGTGATGCCCGTCGGTGATGATCATGGCCGTCAGGTCGTCGTTGGCCAGGCCCGCCCAGACGGGGTTGTGGTGGCGGTGCATCATGTTCGGCGCGCCGTTGGCCAGGTGCGTCAGCGCCGTCGCCCCGGCGGCCGCGAGGCGGGCGAAGTCCTCCGGCCGGCCGAGTGTGTGGCCGAGGGAGACGGTAATGCCCTGGCTGACGGCGTGGCGGGCCAGCTCGTCGGCGCCTTCCAGTTCCGGGGCGACGGTCAGCAGGACGACGGTCCCGTCGGCCAGCTCGAGCTGGCGCTTGAGGAAGTCGAGGTCGGGCGGGCGGACCCAGTCGGGGTTGTGGGCACCGACGGCCCCGGGCTCGCCGGAGAGGAACGGCCCCTCGATGTGGATGCCCGGCACGCGGCCGCGGAACTCGTCGCATCGCACCGCGCGGGCGAGGATGGGCAGGCAATGCTCGTAGACGTCCATCGTCGCCGTCCCGAGCGTCGGCAGAAATGCCGCCGTCCCCGTCGCCAGCACCTGCCGGGCCGCCTCGGCGAACCGCTCGTCGGTCAGGTCCGGCCCGCCGAAGTCGACGCCGAGATGCCCGTTGACCTGTAGATCGACGAAACCGGGAATGTTCATCTGGTCTCCCTTCTATCAGCGCGCCGGCAAACGCCGAATGCTGAATGTTAACCGCCGAGCAGAAGAAACAGCCGAGGACGAGGACGACGACGAGGACGAGGACGATTCACGGCAAGAGTTCCACGTTGTGAGGCGTCCGTGGGGCCGCGCTGCGGCGAACTGGTCCTCGGCTGGTCCGTCTCTGCAACGCTCATGTCTTGTTTCGTTGTTCTTGAGAAGGTTCTCTGGATTTCGATAGCAGAAGACTCGCTTCGCTCGGGGTCTATCGCATCAGGCCAATCGGCAATATCAGACGGGCGACTGCCCGTCCGATGGCTCAACAGGCAATCGGCGGCTTGACCGTCACCCAAACGAGCAGGCTCGCGGCCGGCGTGACGCGAAGCCGACGGGCGAACAGCCGTCCGGCAGTGTTCTCGCCTCGGCCCCGCGAGCAGGAGCTTTCGGCGGCCGATCGCGGCACGACGGTTGCCAGCCTGCGGCCGCGGCCGCGAAGCTCTTCATGGCATATCGCTGGCTCCGTCCCTTCGCAAGAAGGGAGGGACGGAGGCGGCGAGCCGCCGCGTCGAGGGGACGTCCGGAGGCGGCTGGGACGTCAGCGCCGGCGTCAGCCTCTTGTTGTCATTTGGTTGCGGCCGAGGGGCGAAGCCCCGAGGCCGCGATAAGCCCTCTGTGTCTCTGTGGTCAACACGATCTGTCGATCAGCCTCTTCCAGCAAGCAGCGACGCGGCCGGCGTGTCCAGCAGCAGGTGACAGTCGCCGTGCTCGCGGAGGATCGAGGCGGGCACGAGGTTGGTGACCTCGCCTTCCAGCGTGTCGCGGACGGCGGGGGCCTTTCGCTGGTCGGGGACGGTGCAGACGATCGTGCGGCTGAGCATGATCTGGCGGATGCTCATGGAGATCGCGCGGGTCGGCACGTCGTCGAGCGTTTCGAACCAGCCCTCGCCGAGCTGCTGGCGCCGGCAGGCCTCGTCGAGCTCGACGATGATATAGGGCTCTTCCGTCTTGAAGTCGGCGGGCGGATCGTTGAAGGCGAGATGCCCGTTCTCGCCGATGCCGACACACGCCACGTCGATCGGATGGGCCCGCAGGATCTCGCCGACGCGCCGGCACTCGGCGGCGGGGGGCTCGATCTCGCCGTCGATGTAGTGGAACGCCTTCAGCGTCGGGATCCTGTCGGCCACCCGCTGCTTGAGGTATTTCCGGAAGCTCGCCGGATGCGTGGGGGGCATGCCGACATACTCGTCGAGGTGGAAGGCCGTCACCTTCGACCAGTTCACCGGGCGGGCCACGAGGGCCGCGAGCATCTCGAATTGGCTGGCGCCGGTGGCGAGGATGACGTTGGCCTCGCCGCGGTCCGCGATCGCCGCGTCGATCCGCGCGGCGGCCAGGTCGGCCGCGGCGGCGCCCGTCTCGTCTTTCGTCTCGAAGATTCGCGTTTCCATTTGTGGCCTCTCGCTCTGCGGGGTCGTCGCGTGCGTATCATGCGCCATCGCCTCGGCGGCGGCAAGGGCGGCCACAACGTGCGTGACGGACCGCCCGGGCGTACAATGCCGACCGGCCCGCCCCGCCGGAGGGCGAGGCACGGAGAACCGGGATGCCTTTGGAAGAGATGCTGATCCCCGTCCGCCGACTGACGCGGCAGACGGGCACGTTCCGCTGGTGCGACGACGCGATCCTCCAGCCGGCGGCGCCCGCCGACGAGCTGCCGCTGGGCCAACTCGCCGCCGACCTCCACCGCCGCCTCGACATCGTCGCCCGCCTCGGCGCGGACGATACGGCCCCGCCGGCCGTGCGGGTCCTGAGAGATGCCGCCGTCGACGGCGAGGAAGCCTATCGCCTCACCGTCGCGCCCGGGCGCGTCGACGTCGCCTCGGCCACGGACGCGGGGGCCTACTACGGCGTTCAGACGCTCCGCGAGCTGGTCGTCGCCTGCGGACGGGAGGTCCCGTGCTGCGTGATCGACGACGCGCCCGACTTCCGCCGGCGCGGCGTCTACCACGATTGCTCGCGGGGCAAGGTGCCGACCGTCGCGACGGTCAAGGCCCTCGTCGAGCGGCTCGCCCGGTGGAAGGTCAACGAGCTTCAGCTCTACGTCGAGAACGTCTTCACGTTCGCCCGTCACCCGGCGATCGGGCAGGGCTACAGCCCGTTTACGCCGGCCGACCTGGCCGAGATCCAGGACCACTGCCGCCTGCACCACGTCCGGTTCGTCGGTTCGCTGGCGAGTTTCGGGCACATGGAGCGGATCCTCTGCCTCGACGAGTACAAGCACCTCGGGGAGATGCAGGGCTTCCGCGGCCTGCCGGGCGGGACGACGCTGTGCCCGATCGACCCAGGCAGCATCGAGCTGGTCGCCGAGCTGTACGAGGAGTTCCTGCCGATCTTCGAAGCGAGGGACTTCAACGTCTGCTGCGACGAGACGTGGGAGCTGGGCAAGGGCCGCAGCAATCAGCAGGCGGAGGCCGTCGGCGTCGGGAGGCTGTACCTCGAGTTCCTGCTGAAGCTCTACCGGCTGTGTCAGAAGCACGGCAAGCGGATGAACGCCTGGGCGGACATCGTCCTGGAGCACCCGGAGCTGCTGGGGGAGCTGCCCAGAGACATCGTGATGCTCAACTGGGACTACAGTCCCGGCGGCTCGCGGATCGCGCGGACGCGGGAGATCGCCGAGGCGCGGCTGCCGCTGGTGGTCTGCCCGGGGACCAACGGGTGGGTCTCTCACGGCACGCGGCTGGGCGAGTCGATGGGCAACGTCACGGAGTTCGCCGCCGAAGGGCGCAGGCACGGCGCGGAGGGCCTGCTGAACACCGACTGGGGCGACGGGGGGCACCGCAACCCGCTGGGCGCGAGCCTGCACGGTTTCGCCCACGGCGCGGCCCACGCGTGGTGCGGCGAGGCGGTCGACGACGAGCGGTTCACCGAGCGTTTCTGCCGCCACGTGTTCGGCACCGGCGACGGTCGGCTGGCGGGATTCATCCGCGAGCTGGGCAACACGTACCGCACGGCGGGCGTGGAGAACGCGTACCGCGCGTCGTTCTACCAGGCACTGGTAGCCCCGCTGGCCCGCGAGGCCGACGCGGAGGGCGCCGACGTGATCGACCTGTTCAGCGGCGACGGGGCGCGGAGGGTGCTCGAGCAGCTCCCGCCCGCGATGGCCGACCTGCCCGATCCCGACGATCAGGACGACGAGTTCGAAGGGCTGGCGCTGAAGGAACTGTCTCTGGCGGCGAGGATGGACCTGCTGGCCTGCCGTCGCGTGCTGGCGGGCGAGGCCCTCCGCACGGGCCAGGCCCTCGACGCCGGCGAGATGACCCGTCTCGCCGACGAGACGAAGCAGCTCGCCGACGACTTCGAGCGGCTCTGGCTGGCCCGCAACCGACCCAGCCGCCTTCAGGACAACCTGGACCTGCTCGGCGCCGCCGAGGCCGAGGCACGACGGCTGGGGGCGAACCACAAGGAGTAACGCACGATGCGCCATGGTCCCCCGATCGCTGTGTCCGTTGCGGTGACGGTCTGCTGTTGCGCCGCCGCAGAGGACGCGGCCAGACTTCGTCTCGTGCCGTTTCCTCGGCAGATCGGCGTTCGGAAGGGAACGTTCGATCTGAAGCGGCCGCTCGTTCTGGAAGCGCCCGAGGCCGCCCTGCCCCTGCTGGGCGGGCTGATCGAGCAGGAGTGCCGGCTGGCGGGGCTCCAGCCTCCGCGCACGCAAGCCCTGCCCAAAGGGCAGCGATTCGTCCGCCTCTCGCCGAAGCCCGGCGGTCCGCCGCCACAGGTGGTGTTCGACGAGAAGATGACGCCGGGCGGCTACGTCCTGGAGGTCGGGGCGGAGGTCATCGTCTGCGCCGCGCCGGGCGAGGAGGGGCTCTTCCACGGCGTGCAGACGCTCCGCCAGCTCCTCCGCGCCAACCGGGTCGAGGCAGCCGCGCTGCCGTGTGTGGCGATCCGCGACTGGCCGGCGCTGGGGTGGCGGTGCTTCCAGGACGACCTGACGCGCGGGCCGAGCTCTCGGCTGGCGACGATGAAGCGCGACGTCGACCTCGGGGCGCTGCTGAAGATGAACGTCTGGACGTACTACATGGAATACCAGTACGCCTTCAGGAAGCACCCGAAGATCGGCCCGAGAGACGGCAGCCTGACGCCGGCGGACCTGCGGGCGCTCGTTGATTACGCCCGGCCGCGGCACGTGGCGGTGATGGGCAATCAGCAGTCGTTCGGCCACTTCACGCACATTCTGAAGCACGACGAATACGCCGACCTGCGGGAGACAGGCTACCTGCTGACCCCGGCCAACGAGAAGACCTACCGGCTGCTGGACGACCTGTACTCGGAGGTGATCCCGCTCTTGCCGTTCGAGTACTTCAACGTCTGCTGCGACGAGACGTGGGGGCTGGGCAGGGGGCCGGCCAAGGCGCTGGCCGACGAGATCGGCGTCGGAGGGGTCTACGTCCGCCACATCCGCCGCGTCCACGATCTGGTCAAGGGCAAGTACGGCAAGCGGATGATGATGTGGGGCGACATCATCCTCCAGCATCCCAAGCACCTCGACAAGATCCCGAAGGACGTCGTCATGCTCACGTGGGGCTACGGCGCGGCCGACAGCTTTGAGAAGCAGATCATCCCGTTCGCCAAGTCCGGCTACGAGTTCTTCGTCTGCCCCGGCGTGAGCAACTGGAGCCGCATCCTGCCGGACTTCGGCGTGGCGACGACGAACATCCGCCACTTCGTCCGCGACGGCGTCAAGCACGGCGCGGCGGGCATGCTCAACACCGCCTGGGAGGACGACGGGGAGGCGCTGAACGCGCCGAAATGGCACGGCCACGCCTGGGCGGCAGAGTGCGCCTGGACCGGCTCGAGAACCACGCCGGCCGACTTCAACCGCCGCATCGGCGCGGTGCTGTTCGGCGAGGAGTCCGACCGGTTCGGCAAGGCGATCGAGCTGCTCGCACAGGCCCACCGCATGCCGGGCATGATGGGGATGAACAACCGGCGGTTCTGGCAGGACGACTTTGGCCCGAAGCGCGGCCGAAAAGCCGTCGCCGCCTCCGCCCGGCGCCTTCTTGAGGCCGTCCAGCCGGCGATCGAGCACCTGCGGGCGTGCAGGAAGGAAGCGAAGGCCAACGCCGAGATGCTGGACTACTTCCTGCACGGCGCGATGCGGATGGAGCGGATCGGACTGCGGATGCTGGCCGGGCTCGAGGCGGCCGAGTTGTACGGGCAGGCCTGCGACGCGCCTCGGGAGAAGGCGGCAGCGCTGGTGGCCAAGGTCGAGGCGATTGTCCGGCGCAACCGTGATGCCACCAGCGCGCTCGGCAAGGAGTTCCGGCGGCTCTGGCTGGCCGAGAGCAAGCCGTATGCCCTCGACCGGACGATGGGGCGCTATGCCGTTGCGGTCAAGCGATACGGCGACCTGGCGGACCAACTGGCCGCCGCGCGGAAGGCCCTGGCGGCGGGCAAGCCCCTACCGGAGCCCTCGCAGCTCGGGCTGGCCCTGCCGAAGCCCCTGGCGCGGCGGACGCGACCCGACAAGAAGATCGATCAGCCGCTGCGCCCGAAGGCGCCGTGGGCCGAGCCGGACGCGGCGAGTCGGCTTGGGCTGACCGTCCACGCGGGAAACGTCGACCGGCACGATCTGCCGATCGAGCTGGACATGGCCCTGCCGGCCGGCGCCGCGGGCAAGCCCGTCCGGACATTTCGCCTGTCGGCCGGGGCAGAGCCCCGCGAGATCCCCGCGCAACTGGACGCGGCGGCGAACAAGTCGCAGGCGAGGCTGGTGCTCGTGCTGCCCGGCCGGCTCGCGAAGGGATCGACCGCCGAGGTCCACGTCTACGCGGGCCTGCCGAAGCCGCCCGCTCGCCTCGCATCGGCCGCATCGACGAAGGCCGGCCCGGGCGGCGGCAGATGGCTGGCCAACAACAAGGTCCGCCTCCTGTTGGGCACGGAAGGCGCCCACGTCTACCGATGGGAGGTGGCCGCGGCGGGCGGGCGCGACCTGACCATGCCCGGCACGACGGGCTGGGCGGGCTTCTCCGACATGGCCCGAGGATACCGCTCGGTGCGCTTCCGACTGCAGCGCGCCGCCGCCGGGCCGGCGATGGTCCGATACCGCTGCGTCGCGCCCAACGGGATGGTCAAGACCGTCAGCCTCTATGCAGGGGCGTCCTGGCTGGACGTGCTCCTGTCCGAGCCGACCGGCCACTACTGGGACATCGACAACCCCAAGAACTTCGCCGCCGACGGATCCAACCCCGGACGATACGTCTTCTCCAACGGCAAGGCGGGCCCCATCGGGCGCGAGGCCGACCGCGTGGCCGCGCAGGTCCGCATGAAGAACGTCCGATGGGCCGTCAAGCACAACGCCGACCGGTTGGCGCTGGGCCTGACCACGCCGGAGACGCCCGCCGCCTTCCGCGTCGCCCCCGGCGCGGGGGCCGGCGGCGTGGGCATCGAGGCCTCCCCCGCCGCCGGGCACTTCGTCACCTTCGCCGGTGTCCTGGAAGCGACCCCCGCCGAAACGATGCAGCGCCTCCGCCAGACGCTCGACCTGAAGAACCAGCCGACGGTGACGCTTCACGAAACACAATCGCGCGGCCCGGACGCGGACGAACGCTGAAATAGGGGACGCTTGAAATAGGGGACGCTAACCAATGGCCCTAAGTTAAGCACTTTGCCCTTGCAACGTCCCTTGGTTCTTGTAGATACGGATAGCGGTGCCGATCGCGCTTGATCTTCCGCGGCTCGACTCGGTCGA
>Ga0180437_10007629_pt1 | contig 13995 bp, 10 predicted proteins | sample SS_ome_4_FD_132410 | JGI IMG/M metagenome (GOLD analysis project Ga0180437, IMG submission 132410) | Hypersaline lake sediment archaeal communities from the Salton Sea, California, USA - SS_3_D_1 metaG | ecosystem: Environmental > Aquatic > Non-marine Saline and Alkaline > Hypersaline >...
CCTTACTCCCTACTTCCTACTCCCCTACTCCCTACTTCCCTCTTCCTACCCAATAATCACATCCGCCATCGCCAAAATCTGCTCCGGCGTCCAATTATGAATCCGGCTCGCCTTGTTCGGACAAGCCACAATACACGCCCCGCAGTTCTGGCACAGCGCCGCGTTCACCGTCGCCACCCCCCGCACCGGATGAATCGCCCGCGCATCGTACGGACACGCCTCCACACACACACCGCAGCCCGAACAAAACTCCTCAACCACATACGCCACCATCGGCTCCTGCGTCATCTCATCCTGCGAAAAAAGCTGCAGCACCTTCGCCGCCGCCCCTGACGCCTGCGACACCGTCTCCGGAATATCCTTCGGCCCCTGCGCCGCCCCTGCCAGGAACACCCCCGCCGTCAAACTCTCCACAGGCCGCAACTTCGGATGCGCCTCACTGAAAAACCCGTTCTGATCGATCCCCACCCGCAACGTCTGCGCCAAATCCAACGCCTGCCGGCTCGGCGTCATCGGCGTCGCCAGAACCACCAGATCCGCCGCCACCTCCACCGGCCGGCCGCTCAACATATCCGCCCCCCACACCAACACCTTCTCCCCGTCCCGGAAAATCTTGCTCACCTTGCCCCGCAGGTACAGAATATCGTGATCCTCCATCGCCCGCTGCACGTACTCATCGTACCCCTTCCCCGCCGAGCGAATGTCGATATAAAACACGTACGCCTGGCCCGCCGGCACCCGCTCCTTGAACATAATCGCCTGCTTGGCCACGTACATACAACACACCTTCGAACAATACGGCACACCCCGCTCCGGATCGCGCGAACCCGCACACTGGACGAACACCACCTCCCGCGGCACACGCCCGTCAGACGGCCGCCGGACCACCCCGTCCTCCCCCAACATCCCCTCAAACGTCAATCCATCCACCACATCCGGGATCTCCCCGCCCCCATACTCGGGCAACTGCCGCAACGCGTACGGATCCCAGCCCGTCGCCACCACAATCGCCCCCACCTCGAACTCATCCCCATCCGTTCCTGTCCTGCTATCCGCGTCCTCCCCCCGCCCCCCAACCTCCACCACAAAATTCCCGACGTACCCCTCCACCCCCATCACCTGCGCGCCCGTCAGCACCTCAATATTCGCGTGCTCCCGAACCTCCGCCACCTTACGCTCCAGCAAACCCGGAGCCGCGCTGAAATTCAAAAACGTCCCGCTCAACCGCGCCATCTTCCCGCCCAACTCAGCCTCACGCTCCACCAACACCACCGGGAAACCCGCGTTCGCCACATCCAGCGCGGCCTGCATCCCCGCGATCCCCCCACCGATCACCAGCGCCCGCTTCGTCAACGGAAGACGGAACGGCTCCAACTCCTCGTCCCGCGACACCCGCTCCACCACCGTCCGCACCATATCCGTCGCCTTCTCCGTGGCCTGGGCCGGCTCGCCCTGGTGCACCCACGAACACTGCTCCCGGATATTCGCCATCTCGCACCGATACGGATTCAACCCCGCCGCCGCCGCCGCCCGGCGGAACGTCTTCTCGTGCATCAGCGGCGAACACGCCGCCACCACCACACCATCCAGATCATGCTCCAGAATAGCGTCCCTCACCAACTGCTGCCCCGGATTCGAGCACATATACTTATAATCCGTGCTGTACACCACCTCCGGGTGCCGGCCCACCGCCTCCGCCACCTGCGCCACATCCACCGTGCTGGCGATATTGATCCCACAATGACAAACAAAAACCCCGATCCGGCTCATGCGGCCACCTCCGCCATCACCAGATCCTCCTCAACCCGCCCCTCCATCCGCTCCCGCCCCTTCTCCGCCTCGAAGAACGACAACACCTTCGCCGCAGCCCCCGAAGCCTGCGCCACCGTCTCCGGAATATCCTGCGGCCCCAGACCCGCCCCGGCCAAAACAATACCCGCCACACCACTGTCCGTCGGCGCCATCTCCGCGTCCGACGTCGTGTAGAAACCAAACTCATCCACCCCGATCCCCAGCACCTCCGCCAGCGCTCGGCTCCCCGCCGAGGGCACAATCGCCGCCGCCACCACCACCATATCCGCCGCGATCTCCACCTTCCGCTCCGTCAGCGTATCCACCCCCCACACCATCACCTTCCCATCCCGTGGAAACACCTTCGAAACCCGCCCCCGGATATAAACCGTCTCATCCTCCTCCATCGCCCGCGTCACGAACTCCTCGTACCCCTTGCCCCCCGCCCGGATGTCGATATAAAACACATACACCTGCCCATCGTGGACCCGGTGCTTGTACAGAATCGCGTGCTTCGCCGTGTACATACAACAGATCTTCGAACAATACGGCACACCGTGCTCCGGATTGCGCGACCCCGCGCACTGAATGAACACCACCTCCTTCGGCACCTTCCCGTCCGACGGACGCACTAACCGTCCCCCCGTCGGCCCGGACGCCGAAAGCAACCGCTCGAACTCCAACCCATCCATCACATCCGGGTGATCCATATACGCATACGCCATCACCGCATCGTCCTGGTACAGCTCGTACCCCGTCGCCACCACAATCGCCCCCACATCCAACTCCACCGTCTCGGGGGCCATATCATAATCAATCGCCTCCCGCTCGCACGCCTCCCCGCACCGGCCGCACGCCAGCGGGAACAAACCCAGACACGCCTTCGGATCCAGCCGGTACACCGCCGGCACAGCCTGCGGATGCGGCATATAAATCGCCCGACGCGCCGCCAACCCCCGGTCGAATTCGTTCGGCACCACCACCGGGCAAACCTGGGCACAATCCCCACAAGCCGTACACCGATCCTCAATCACATACCGCGGATGTCGCAGAACCCGCACGTGAAAATCCCCCACCGACCCCTCGACCCCCACCACCTCGCTCAACGTCAACAACCGGATATTGGAATGCTGCCCCACCTCCACCGTGCGCGGCGTCAGAATGCACTGCGAACAATCCAGCGTCGGAAACGTCTCCGAGAGCTGCGCCATATGCCCCCCGATCGACGGCTCCCGCTCCACCAGAATCACCTCATAACCACTGTCGGCGATATCCAGCGCAGCCTGCATCCCGCCGATCCCAGCACCAATCACCAAAGCCCGGTAATTCATAACCCTACAGCCCCTGACCCTTGTATCCCTGTATCCCTATCCCCTTGTATCCCTCTGTCCTTCCCAAACAACGGCCTGGGATCCACGTAGTGATCCTCAAACCCCCACGTCTCCTCCGGCAGACCCAGCGCCACCGCCATCAACTGCGTGAAATACACCACCGGCACCTCACGCCCCGTCCGGCCCGCCTCCGTCTCCCGCTGCGGATAATCCAAATTGAACTGGCACAACGGACAAGCCGTCACGATCACCTGCGCACCGTGCTCCCGCGCCGATCCGACGATATCCTTCGACAACGTCTCCGAGACCTGAGGATCCTTCACCGTCAAATAAGAACCACAACACTCAATACTGTACGGGAAATCCACCACCTCCGCCCCCAGCGCCCGTACCAAATCGTGCAGAATCACCGGCCGCTCCGGATCATCCAGCCCAATCTCCGCATAAGGCCGCAACAACAAACACCCGTAATACGGAGCCACCCGCAGCCCCGCCAGCGGCCGCACCACCCGCTCCGCCAGCGCATCCCAACCCACATCCTCCCGCAGCACCTCCAGGAAATGCACCACCCGCACATCCCCGTGGTACTCCTGCTCCGTGAACCAATTGATCCGCTCCAACATCTCCGGGTCCCGCTCCAACAGCGCCTGCGAGCGCCGGAGAACATTGAAACAAATCGCACACAACGTCGCCACCCGCTCCCCCGCCTGCTGCGCCTGGTACAAAATCCGCGTCGGCGCGATCAGCGCCATCGAATCGTCCAACACCAGCGGGAACGTCGCCCCACAACACTGCCACTCCGGCAGCTCCTCCAACGCCAGGCGGCCCTCCCCATCCAACGCCGCCGCCACAGCCCGAGCAGACCGATCGTAATTCCTCGCCTTCGTAGAAAGCGTACAACCCGGATAATAAGCGATCCCCATATCTCCCTGTCCCCCAAGCTACCTTGGCAGCCCTGCTCTGGCAGCCCTACCCCGGCCCCGGTAGCCATACTCCCTGCTCCCTACTCCCTACTCCCTACTTCCTACTCCCCTCTTCCCTACTCCCCCTACTTCATATACTTCCTGAACCCCCCCACAATCGCCAGTTGCGGCACCTCCCGCAACAACTCCGGCGGCAGCGCACCCAAATCCAACTCCGCCACCCCCCGCCGCAGCGCGATCTGGCGCATCGCCTCCATCAGCCGCGGCAGATCCACCCCCTTCGGACAACGCGTCACACACGTCAGGCAGGAGGCGCAGATCCAAATCGTCTTGCTCTCCAAAACCTCATCCTCCATCCCCAGTTGCGCCATGCGGATCACCTGGCTGGGCAACACATCCATCGCCGCCACCACCGGACAACCCGCACTACACTTGCCACACTGATTGCACGCCAACAAATCCTGGCCGCTCATCTCCTCCACCTGGGTGACGAAAGGACCACGCACCGTATCAATCGAGATCTGAACCCGCATACCGCCTCCTGCCCCCTGTACCCCTGTATCCTTGTATCCCTATTCCTTGTCTACCTCTTCCCCAGCTACTCCGGTAGGCCTCTCCTACTCCCTTACTCCCTACTCCTAGCTACTCTGGTAGCCCTTCACTCCCCCAACCCCGCCGCATGCTTCGCCCCTGCCAGCGTATTCCACATCAACATCGCGATCGTCATCGGCCCGACCCCGCCCGGCACCGGCGTCAGATAACCCGCCACCTCGTTCACATCATCGAAATCCACGTCGCCCACCAACTTATACTTGCGGTACAGCGACACCATCTCGCAACCCTCAGCCCCTTCTGGAACCTGGCCCTTCAAATACGCCTTATCGTGCGTAGCGCAATACTCACCCATCTTGCGCCGCCCGCCCTTCTCCGACTCATCCTTCCGATGAGCCACAAACGTCTCCCCCGTCGCCGCGCACGTCCACTCCCGGTCCGCCGGGTGATCCACCCACACCCGATTGATCCCCACGTCGATCACCGCCGCCCCGGGCTTCACCCAATCCCCCTTCACCATCTCCGGGCGCCCGACCGCCGCCATCAAAATATCCGCCCGCCGGCACGTCCCCGGCAGATCCTGCGTCCGCGAGTGGCAGATCGTGATCGTCGCATTCCGGTGCAACAACAACATCGAGACCGGCAGCCCCACGATATTGCTCCGCCCCAGGATGACCGCCTCCTTCCCCCCAATCTCCACACCCGAGCGGACCAACAACTCGATGCACCCGGCCGGCGTACAAGGCACAAACAACGGCTCGCGCCCCTTCATCGACAACCGCCCGATATTCACCGGATGGAAACCGTCTACATCCTTCTCCAAACTGATCGCACTCAGCACCTTCTCCTCATCAAGCTGCTTGGGCAGCGGGAGCTGAACCAGAATCCCATGGATCGCCGGATCCTCGTTCAACCGCCTCACCAGCGCCTCCACCTCCTCCTGCGACGCATCCGCCGGAAGATGCTCCCCGACCGAGTTGAACCCACACCGCGTGCACGTCTTCTGCTTCGAGCGGACGTACGCCTGCGAGGCCGGATTCTCCCCCACCAGCACCGTCGCCAGGCCCGGCGTGATACCATGCTTCTCCTTCAACGCCGCCACCTCGGCCTCGATCTCCTCGTAAATCTGCGCCGCGATCGCCTTGCCGTCAATCAACTGGGCTGACATCTGACCTCCTTCATGATCCTTGAAAAGCCGACGATACCGCTAGCTACCCGGTAGCCCTACTCCCTACTACCTACTTCCTACTCCCCAGCTACTCCGGTAGCCCTACTCTGGTAGCCGTCCCCTACTCCTCTACTCCCTACTCCCTAGCTACTCCGGTAGCCCTACTCTGGTAGCCCTTCCCTCCCCCCTACACCCGCAGATACGAATCCGTGTAAATCACCTTGTTCAGCAACACCTGCACCGTCTTCCAGATATCCGCCTGCTGCGGATCCGACATATCCACATCCTCCGGCTGAAGCTCCTCCATCGCCTCCACCCGGTCGTGCAACTTCAACAACAACCGATTCAGCGCCGAACCCTCGTCCCGCTCCTCCACCACCCGGATCCACTCCGCCAACACAGTGTCGAACGGATCCGCGATCACCATATCGATCCCCGCCCCCATCAACATCACCATATACGTCCGGTTCAACAGCGGGCGCATCTCGTTCGGAACCGCATTCGACACATTCGACAGACCCCCGTTCGTCAACGGCGGCGGATCCCACGCGAACTTCAACGTCCGCACCGCCTCGATGCACTCCGGACAATACTCCTGGCACCCGGACACCGTCAACACCAGCGGATCGATAATCAAATCCGGGATCGGGAAATCGATCTCCAGCATATGCGGGATCAACCGCTCCAGCGCCAGCCCCACCCGCTCGTCGGCGCCCACCGGGATCATCCCCTCCCCCATCGTCAGCGCCACCAGCTTCGTATTGTACTTCTTCGCCACCGCCGGCACCGTCTCCAACCGCTCCGCTCGCGCGTCCGTCGAATTGATGATCGGCTGCGCCTTGCTCACCGTCTCGCAGGCCGCCTCGATCGCCGTCAGATTCGTCGTGTCGAACACCAACGGCACATCCACCACCTCCTCGACCGTCTCCACCAGCCACGGCAGAATCTCGTGCCCGTGCTTCTTCTGCGGACCGATATTCAAATCCACCGCGTCGGCCCCGGCGTCCACCATGCGCACCGCCACGTCCTGAAAGAACTTCCCATCCCGTTCGGCGATCGCCTTCTTGACCCTGGGCGAGATAATATGAATGTTCTCCCCAATAATATACATGTTTACACCTCCTTGATTTATTGACCGATGCCCTCGAACCCCCCAGCTATACTCCCCTACTCCCTACTCCCTTCCTCCCCCCCCTCCAAAACCCGGCCGGCGATCTCCCGCACAGCCCGATACACCCCGGATTCGGCCGGCAACTCCACCAGCGGACGCCCCGTGAACTCGAACTCCGCCATAACCGGATCAGCGGGCACCGTCCCCACCAAATCCAACCCGCTCTCCTCCACCGCCGCCGCCAGCGGCCCCGGCAACCCCCGAGCTACTCCGGTAGCCCTACTCTGGTAGCCATCCCCCCGTCTCCTTGTCTCCAAGCTACTCTGGTAGCCGTCCCCTTGTCCCCTTCCCTCAGGAACCCGGTTCACCACCAAATACGTATGCCCAACCCCGATCTCCAACTCAGGCACCATCTCGTGCATGTGCCGCGCAGCAATCAACCCCCGCTGCGTCGGATCCGTCACCAACAACAACACATCCACATCCCGCGTCGTCCGCCGGCTCAAATGCTCCATCCCGGCCTCGTTGTCGATCACCACATAATCGTACTGCTTCTCCAGCCGGTCCACGATCACCCGCAACATCTGGTTGGCCGCGCAGTAACAACCCTGCCCCTCAGGCCGCCCCATCGCCAGCAGATCGACCCGATCCCCCTCCTCCAGCGCCATCTGGATCTCATAATCCAGATACTCCAACTTGCTCATCCCTCCGGGCATCGAGCCGGCCAACGCGCCACTGCTTTGCACCAACTCCAACATCCCCTCCCGGATGTCGCCCACCGTCTGCTCCACCGCCATCCCCAGCACCAGATTCAGATTACTCGAAGGATCCGCGTCGATCGCCAGAATCGAACCGCTCCGCTCCTCCACCAAATAGCGGATCATCAACCCGGCGATCGTCGTCTTACCGGTCCCCCCCTTGCCAGCCAACGCAATCGTCGTCGTCAAACCACCACCTCACCCTTCCCCCACACCCTCACACTCCCACACCCCCATACTCTCCGTACATCTGCCCCGGCGTCAGCCACTGCGGGAACCGATCGCGAAGCTGCCGCCGGGCCATATAACACAGATGACACGCGTCCACATACCCATCCTCGTGCGGCACATCGTACCGCTCCACCAGCGCCGCCGGACCACCGGCCAGCAGCGGCCCCACAACTGGATGCGCCTGCGGATCATACCGATCCACCAGCTCCACCAGCGGCCGCTCGAACAAACTGCCCATCGTCAACCCCTGACACACGTGCACGTGGCCCAGATGATCCACGTGCACCCGGCCCGGATCATCCAGCGCCTCGTGCGGGCACTCGTCGAACACTCGCCACGGATGCCGCTCCACCCCCTCGACCAGCCTCACCGCCGCCCGCCCCTTGAACATGATCGCTCCACTTTCCACCGGCTCACCCTTTGCCTGTGAAGGGAAGCGAAGCGGCTCCTTTGCCTGTGAAGGGAAGCGAAGCGGCTCCTTTGCCTGTGAAGGGAACACCGACCGCTCCCGACTGTCTGCAGTCGGCGCGGTCGGCTGCGGCTCCTTTTTCTGTGAAGGGAAGCGAAGCGGCTCACCCTTTCCCGCCCCCGGACCGCGGGCATCCTGCCCGCCCCCCTCCGGCACCTCGCACACGATCGTATCCGTGGGAATCCCCAACCGCTCCGCAGCCAACAACGCGTTGCGGGCCTGCGCGCTCATCACCTCGTCGTAGTGGAACAGATCCGTCGAGATAGACAGATCCTGTAGAATGCCGGCCAGCGGCCTCAGCCACTCCACCGCGTCCTCGACCGTCGTCGCCCAGTAATCATTCGTCACGATACCGACGCGGAAACCGGCCTCGGCCGCCTCCTGCGCCGCCCGCACCATGAGCGGGTAATACAGAAACGGCTCACCGCCCTCCAGATACACCCAATCGACCGTGCCCAGCTTCTGCGCCTGGCGGATGATCTCGCGCACCTGCGCCAGCGTCATCACACCCTCCTGGGACGGACTCCCCCAGACGAAGCAGTGATCGCACTCGTAATTGCACTGATACGTGAGCAGCAGATGTAAGCCGGTCAACTTCATCGCCCCTACCCCCTACTCCCTACTCCTTACTCCCTACTCCCTTCTTCCCACCGACGGAAACAGCGAATCATCCGTGTGCGGCAGAAACATCGCCGCGTTGAACTCATCGAAGAACGTATTGTCGGCCGAGAGCTCCAGGTACGTCATCTTCTGCCCCACCTCCGTCACCTGCCGCCGCATCTCCCGCGAGACCAGCGCCAAATACGCCCCGCGCACCGACGTGTTGCCCAGGAAGTGGAATCGGTCGTAATCCATATCGGGCAACATACCGATCTGGATCGCCTTCTCCACGTTGATATACTGCCCGAACGCCCCCCCGATCAGCACCTGTCCCACGTCCGCCAGGCTCAGCCCCACACTCCGCGCCAAAATCGAGAACCCGGCGTAGATCGCCGCCTTCGCCCGCATCAGATTGTCGATATCCACCGCCGTGATCACGATATCCTCGCCCGTCGCCGCATCCTCAGCCCACGCCACCACGAACTCCAGCCCGTGCTCCCCCTCTCGCACCCGCCTCCGTCCCGAAGGCCCCAAGGGAAGATCTGGATTGAGGTTGCCGCTCTTGTCCACCACCCCCGTCACGAACATCTCCGCCAACAGCGAGATCAGCCCGGACCCACACAGCCCCCGTGGCTTCAAGTCGCCAATGACCCGATACCCCACCTCAACCGTCTCCGGGCGAATCCACACCTCCTCAATCGCACCCGCCGTCGCCCGCATCCCATGCATCACCCCCGCCCCCTCGAACGCCGGCCCCGCCGAGCACGCGCACGCAATCAGCCACGTACAATCACCCAGTGCCATCTCCCCGTTCGTCCCAATGTCCACGAACAGTGCCAACTCCTCGCTCTTGCACATCGCCGAACTCACCACGCCCGACGTGATATCCGCCCCCACGTACGACGCCACCCCCGGCAGGCAGTCCACCGTCGCCTCCGGGTTCACCTCCAGCCCCACCTCCTGCGCCACAAACGTCGGCACCTCGTTCACCGCCGTGATGAACGGCATCAGCCGGATCGACTCCGGCGGAATCCCGGCGAACAAGTGGATCATCGTGCTGTTGCCCGCCACCACCACCTTGTAGATCTCGTCCGTGCCGATCGACCGCTCCTCGGCCGCCTGCCTCAGCAACCCGTTCAGCGTATCCATCACCAACCGCTGAAGCTCCTCCAGACCATTCCCCTTCCCCTCTAGAGGGCCATTCTGATGGCGCCCCTTCGAGGCGTAGATGATCCGCGAGATCACATCCTCTCCCCGCGCGATCTGGCCGTTGTAGTCCGCCTTCTGAGCCATCACCTTGCCGCCGATCAGATCCACCAGCCACACGTGATTGCTCGTCGTCCCGATGTCGATCGCCGCCGCCCACAGACTCCCCAGATGCTCGCCGGGCAGCACGTCCACCAGCCGGGGGGGACCGTCGGGGCGGTCCCACGCGTCCATCTCCACCACCACCGTCACCGTCCACTCCCCATCCCGCAGCGCCCGTCCCAGCTTGCGCAACACCGGGAGAGACACGCGCAGCCCTCGCAGGCCATACTGACGAGCCAGCGCCCGTTGCAGACGCGCCCAGTCGTCCGTCTGGTCCTCCAGCGAAGGTGGATCCAACGTCACAGCGTACTTTTGCAGTGGCTGATCGTGCCGGTCGTAGGTGAAAGGCAGCTCGACCTTTGCGGCCCGTTTGCCCTCCTTCAACCGCCGCTCGATCTTCTCCTGCGGCGGGATGAAGACAACCGCGTCCCCCTCCACCGTCGTCTGGCACGCCAGCGCATAACCGGCCGCCACATCCTCGGGGGACAGGCGCTGCGTCGAGCGGCGGCCGATCGACCCTTCCTCAACGATCACCGCGCAACGACCGCACCGCCCCTGGCCGCCACAGGGCATCAATACCTCTACACCCGCCTGCTGGGCCGCGTCGCTCAGAAGTGTGCCCGCGGGGACCTCTACCTGTACCGTCGCGCCATCGGCACGCTTGAACTGAACGGTGACAGTAGCGATAGCACCCTCCTCTTCTGCAGGCGTCATTCCAATGACGCACCACAACTCTCTAGAGGCGTCATCGGAATGACGCCTTATTCTTACAATTCTGTCACAAAGTCCGCTGCTCCGCTAGTGACAAACTTCTTGGGAGCAGCGGACGTACATCACTTCCTTGCCCTTCGACATTCAGAGAGCAAAGAAACCCGGTCTTTTCGCATCTTAGCTACTCCGGTAGCCGTATCCTTGTACCCTTGTATCCTTGTACCTTGGTTCCTTCCCACAAAAGACCGGGTTTCTGCTACCTCCTACGCCGCGCTCCACACCTTCAAGTAGCCGGCCAGATCCACCGCCTCGCGCGGGCCGACCAGGATCTCCCAGTCCGGCAGCTCCTCCTCCAGCTCGCCCAGCAGTACCGACACGTGACCTGGGATCACCAGCTTGCGATGGTTGACCTTATCCCCGACCCCCGTCGTCTTCACCGCCTTTGCGATCCGCTCCGCGTCGAACTTGCCCGCCGCCCACGCCGTGAGCACGCTCATCCCCTCCGCGTCCGCCACCAGCAGCCACCCCGGCACACCGCTGCCGTCCACCTCGTTCGCCACCGAGAAGTACGTGATCGAGAAGTTCGTCGTCACCATCACCGCCGAGTCGGCCTGCGGATCGTTGATCTCGTACAGCCCCGGCTGAACCTGGATCGGCTCCTGCGGGTTCGTGTAGATGTTCGTCCGCAACACCAACAGAGGATACACCGTCGCCGCACTGAACTCGTCCAACACCACGAACCCACCATACTTGGCGATCGCCTGCGTCGCCGCCACCGGCACCATCCCCGCGTCGTACCCGCCGTTCGCCCCCCGCGCGCACTCGCCGGGGAAACTGATCATCGGGAAACCCAACGGGCGGAACGTCTTCTTCAGCGCCATCCGGCGCGTCAACGTGTTCATCGCCAGCGACGAACGGATGTCCCGCGCGCCGGGGTCGAGCACGATCTCCTCCACCCCCGCCCCCTTGATCTTCTCCGTCAGCTCCGCCAGATCGCTCAGCGAGTCGGCCCGGATCGCCATCGGCGCATCGTGCTCCTTCGCCAACTCGGCGAAACCCTCCCAGTCGTCCGGCCCGGCCCCGTAGATCAGCGGCCGCACTCCCTCCGCCGCCTGCAGACCCTTCGCCATCACCTCCGGATCGCTGGCCATCAGGATCAGCGGGAGCTCCGCCGTCTCCAGCACCGCCTCCACCGCCGCCGCGAACCTGTCTCCGTCGCCCGTCGCCTCGACCGCAAACCCATCGATCGTCAGATCCATGCCGACGTACTCGACCGAGTAACTCGCCGCCTCCTCAACCTTCGCCCTGATCACCTCCAACGGCAGATCATCCGTCACGCGGATGAACAGCCCAGGCGGATTGAAGAACGTCTTCTCATGGCGGAAGAGCACGATCTCGTTACCGGCCTTCACCTCCACGCGACCGCCTTGGTCGCCCCGACTCTGGTCCAAGCGACTCTGGTCGCCGTCTGCCCACAGCGTCACCAGCTGGACCGGTGGCGCCGCCGACTCGGCCAACTTCTCCCTGGCCTCATCGGACACGTACGGACACTTGTCCAGATCCGCCTGCTTCGCCGCCAGCTTCATCGCGAAAGCCAGGCAGGTGGGATAGCCACACTCCTTGCAGTTGGTCTGGGGCAGCATCTTGTAAATTTGGATACCTGAAAGCGCCATATCACTTTACTCCTTTTCAATAGAGACGGAAGCGAAGCGTCTCCCTCCCTACTCCCCTCTTCCCTACTTCCTACTCCCTACTCCCCTCTCCCCTACCCCATCAACTGATCGACCATCGTCCGAATGCGGCGCACCGACTCAGGATGGCGCATCACTACTATGTCTGCACCCGACTCAACCAACGAAGCCGCCGTCACCGCCTCCCAGTTCAGCGCCCGCTCCTCCCAATCCCCCCAGGCCTCGGGCACCCCGTCGCCGACCTTGCTCTCCTTCTGTCGCCAGGCCTCGTAGCCCACCGTGACGATCATCGGCAACTGCGTCATGCTGTCGCCCTGGAGCGCCGCCAGTCGCAGCCGCTCCATCACCGAGTAGCCGTACTCCATCCCATAGCCCACGCCCGCACACGTCGGGTCCATCACGATCCGTTCCAGCGGCAGACCCATATCACTGATCAGGATATTGAGCTGCTTCGCCAGGTTCACGTCCATCGCCGTCCGCGCACTCACCAGGTGGTCGTGCGCCAACGCCGCCGCCACAATCGTGCGGTAGTTCTTCTCCTCGCACACCCCCAGCACCACACGCTCACCAGCGGCCTCCTCGGCCACAGCCACCAGCAGCTCGTTGTCCGCGTCCACCTGCCCCGGCCCCAACACCACCAGCGGCAGGCCCGTCGCCTTCAGCACCTCGCGCACGCTGGCCCGCGCCTTCTCCGCCGTGTTCGGCTCCCCGTTCGCGTCGGTCAAACTGAGCTGGAGCGTGATCAAATCCGCCCCCGCCTCCTCCGCCGCCTTCGCCCACGCCCCAGGGCTGTCCATCGCCTCGCCCCAGGCCTCCATCAGCAACGGAGACCAGTCCTCCGGCTTGCGATCCTGGATCTCGATCGCGATCACCGGCCTATGCCCCATCTCCCCCTCAAAGTCGAGGAAAGGCATCGCCGTCGCGCCGCCGACCGTCACCGTCCTCGTCCGCGTGCCGCCGTCCTCCGTCGTGGCCCCCAGCGTCACCTCGCGCACCTGGCCCATCCACTTCTCCTTGAGCAGAGAAAGCGTCTCCTTATCCTCGCTCCAGGGGATCGCCTCGGGCAACACCCGCTCAGCGACCGGTACTCCGGTCGCCGCTGGTCCCCCAGCCGTCGCGGCCGGTACCTCGGCTGCCGGTGCCTCAGCCACCACAGGTGCCGTGGCTGGTCCAGCGGCCGGTACTCCGGCCGCCGGCGTCCCAGCGGCTGGTCCCCCAGCCGCCCCCAGCTCACGCAACGCCGCTTCCAGCGCGCGCCGGATACCGTCCATCACAATTCCCGCACTCATCTGGGCAATCTGCTGGACATCCGCGCGCCCCGCGACATCCGCGCGCCCCGCGACATCCGCGC
>Ga0180437_10007632_pt1 | contig 13992 bp, 13 predicted proteins | sample SS_ome_4_FD_132410 | JGI IMG/M metagenome (GOLD analysis project Ga0180437, IMG submission 132410) | Hypersaline lake sediment archaeal communities from the Salton Sea, California, USA - SS_3_D_1 metaG | ecosystem: Environmental > Aquatic > Non-marine Saline and Alkaline > Hypersaline >...
CGTAAAGACCCACTGGCAGTATGGCTTTCCTTCTGCCAGGCGACCCTCAAACTCCAATTGGATGTCCGGGTTGAAAGCCTGGGCGAAGTTCAGATCACCCCAGCAATACAGGTCCCCTAATTCCTGGATTCGTTCTGCGCTCAGGCCGCTTTGACGCCAGGCTTCGACGATAGGGCAGCGCTTGTCGCGGATCACGTAGCGAGTGGGGCTAAACTCAAGGATCTCGATATCCGGAAAACCAGCCTTTTGGGCATTCCTCAGATTCTCGAACCCCCCCTTGCCGAAGCTCCCCGTGGCCATTTCGCCTGCGGTCTGTGCCTTCAAGCGTACGATCTCGCGTGCAATCTCGTGGGCTTCCTCTTTGCCGTATCTGCTTTCGAGCACGTCGACGGCGCACCGAAAGACATTGCCTGCTGTGCGATATCCGGCGTCAATCGCGTTTTGTACTTCCTCAGGTGACATATCTGCAATTGCCATTGGCTTTCCTTCCCCTCGAAATTCGTCTCAAGGCTACAACACTGTTCGGCCACCGGCCACGAAGAGAGTCTGGCCCGTCACATAATCGGACAGGTCAGAGGCAAAGAAGAGTGCTGGCCCCACGATGTCGGCTGGCTCGCCGATACGGCCCATTGGGATGACGCTTAACGATCTGGCCAGACGTTCTGGATCTTCGGTCACCTGACGTGCCATCGGCGTCCTGAACTGTCCGGGCGCTATGCAGTTGACCGTAATGCCGTGGGGCGCCCACTCCGCTGCCAGCGATTTGGTTAGCACGTTCACGCCTGCCTTGGTCGCCGCGTACACCGCCAGCCCGCCGCTGGGTCGTACCAGGAAGCTGGAGGTCGAAGAGATATTGATGATCTTGCCCTTCTTACGCGGGATCATAACCCTGGCTACATACTGGTCCAAGAAGAACGTGCTGCGCAGGTTAAGCTTCTCATGGAATTCGTAGTGCTCCAAGTCGGTGTCTATCGCATCCTTGAGCCATCCGCCTCCGGCGTTATGTATCAACACATCGATCCGGCCAAACTCTTTCACGGTCTCGTCGACCAGCATTTGTAAGTCTTCCAGCACCATAACATCTACCCGGAGCGCCAGCGCTCGACGTCCCATCTTGCGCACTTCCTCGGCGACCGCCTCACATTCCTCCAGCGTGCGGCTGCACGCGATGATATGAGCGCCGAAGTGAGCCAGGCCCAGCGCCATACTCTGCCCCAGTCCGTGGCCCGCCCCAGTGACGATGATTACTTTGTCCTCCACTAACCCGCTGGGATATTCAAAATGTACGATCTCTTCCACGTTCCTCTCCTTGGCTTGAGATTGGTTGATTTTGTCGAGTTGAATCGCCTTCCAACAGGTGACATGCCACCTGTCTTCCATTTTGGCAACTTATCAAGAGTGGTTCCTCGAGCCGGCACACATCCATACAATGTTTACAACGTGGATGAAAACGGCATCCGCTTGGCGGATCTCGGGGATCTGGTACGCTTCCGGGGATTGTCGTCGTCCGGAAATCCTTTCTGACATCCGGCACTGAGCGTAGTAGGGCGTCCGTGTAAGGGTGCAATGGTTCGCTGTATATCTCCCCGACCTCTCCAACCTCCACGATCTTGCCACAATACATGATCAGTACCCGGTCGCACGTCTCTGCTACAACGCCCAGATCGTGGGTGATCAGCAACTGCGCGGCCTGCGTCTTGTGGCGTAGATCACGCATCAGATCCAGAATCTGGCCCTGAACGGTGACGTCCAGGCCGGTCGTCGGTTCATCGGCGATGACCAATGCTGGCTCGCAAATGAGCGCCATGGCGATCATAACGCGTTGGCTCATGCCGCCGCTCAATTGGTGGGGGTATCGCTCCATCACTCGCCCTGGATCCGGGATTTGAACCAACCTGAGAAACTCCAAAGCCCGATCTCGTGCCTCGCCCGCGGAGCTTTTCTTGTGCACACTGTACACCCGTGAGATTTGCGTGCCGACTTTCAGGACGGGGTTCAGGCACGAACTTGGGTTCTGGAAGACCATACTGATTGCCTGCCCACGTATGGTTCTATTGATCTCTGCCTCGGGCAATCTCAAGAGATCACGCCCTTGGAAGATGACTTCACCCGAGACAATGCGTCCTGGTGGCTGAATTAAGCGCAACACCGACAGGACGGTCACCGACTTGCCTGAACCTGACTCACCTACCAGGCCTACCATCTCACCGGGGGTCATCCAAAAGGACACGCCATCAACTGCTTTGGCGATGTCATTGCGCAGGAAGAAATACGTCTGTAGTTCTTTGACTTCGAGCAGGCGTTCCATGAGCTACCACCTGAGCCGGGGGTCAAACACGTCACGTAACCCGTCGGCCAGCAAGTTAAAACCGAGGATGGTTATGAAAATGGCCATTCCAGGGAATAAGACCAGCCACAATTGGCCTGATAACATAAAGGACATCCCTTCGTTGATCATCAGACCCCACTCTGCTGTGGGTGGACGTACGCCCAGGCCGATGAAGCTCAGCCCAGCCGCATTCAGGATCGCCCAACTCAAGTTGACGGCGACCTGAACCAGGATGGGCGGTATGCAATTGGGTAGCAAGTGGCCGAAGATGATGCGCGGCCCCGAGTTACCCAGGCAACGTGCCGCATCAGCGTAGGCCCTCTCTTTGGCGGAGAGGATCTCACCCCGAGCCAGACGCACGTATATTGGAGCCTGAATGAGCGCCACCACGTAGATGATGTTGGCCATACCGGCGCCCAAGGCGGCGGCGGTTCCCATAGCCAGAATAAATGGCGGGAAGGCCATGATGACGTCAACGATCCGCATAAGCAGCATGTCTGTTGCGCCACCATAATAACCGGCCAATGCACCCAGGACTGTCCCGATTGTGAATGCAAGCCCAACCGAAGATAGGGCGATAAAGAGATCCACTCGCGTTGCGTGTATGACTCGTGAATAGACATCTCTTCCGTACTGGTCGGTCCCGAACCAGAATTCACGCGATGGGGACTTCAGGGCATCGGCGGGTGAGACTGCGGTTGGATCGTGCGTGGCGAGGAGTGGCGCAGCAAGCCCGACGATCACAAACAAGACCACCACCGCAAACCCGAAAAGCGTTACCGGATTACGCCGGATAATATAGGCTGGGTACTCCACCCTTTTCCACAGACGTGCCCCCCACCAGGGACGGCCTGCGTCGCCCAGAGCGACGTCATCCACTACTGTCATAGGTTTCCTACCTATCCCTATCAGTATGAAATACGTGGATCGATGATTGCATAAGTGATATCAACCAATAGATTGATGATAACAAAGATGATGGCCACCAGCAGAACAACCCCCTGTACACCTGCATAATCCAGGTTCATAATTGAGCCAAAAGAATAGCTGCCCATCCCGGTAAGACCAAAAATCATCTCCACTAATACCGCTCCGCCCAGGGCAAAGCCGTACAACACCCCGATCATGGTCACCACCGGCAGCAGTGCGTTTTGCAGCGCATCACGATAGATGACAGTCCTGCGCGGCAAACCGAAGGCAGTAGCCGTTCGTACGTAGTCCGAATGAAGCACTTCCGCCATGCTGGAGCGCGTCATACGCGTAATCGATCCAATCATCGGCAGTGCCAACGTGATGGCCGGCAGCACCAGATGGGAGATAGCAGAGCCGAATGCCTCCCAGTTGCCCGAAATCAAGCTGTCCAACAGGATCATGCCCGTCACACGCGGTGGCGCCTCAATCAATAGATCAATCGCCCCCATAGGCGGCGGGGCCCAGTCGAGTTTGTAGAAGAACATGTAGATCAGCAGCAAGCCGGACCAGAACATTGGCATAGAGACTCCCACCACTGCCACCACACGCGCGATGTTGTCGACCCACGAGCCGCGTTGGACAGCCGAAATCACGCCCAATGGCACGGCCACGATGAGTGTGATGATCAGGCTGATGGTGGCCAATTCTATCGTAAGCGGCAGTCGCTGTTTGATATCGTCAGCCACCGGCTGAGAGGTATGCCACGCGTAACCCAGGTCGCCGTGGAGGACATTATCCAGATAGATGAGGTATTGCTCGGGGATTGGTCTGTCGAACCCCAACTCTGTCTTGACCTTGGCAATTTCCTCCTCGGTGGCGTACGGTCCGACGATGAAGTACACCGGGTTGCCTGGCAATACCCGAACCAGGGCGAAACACACAAAAGAAACCCCTATCAGCGTGGGAATTACCAGCAACAGCCGTTTTGTGATGTAGACAAGTAAGCGCATCGTTTTTCCTCTGACCACGCTCCGTTCGAGCCTCGGTAGAATTGTCCCCAGCCCGGCTCAGGCCGGACTGGGGACATCATCGGCGAGACTTACTTATAGAGAACGTGGTGGCGCGTCGCCCGATCAGGATAGAAGATGTAGCCTTGGACGTTATTGCGCATGGCGAGGTTCCAGTTCGGGTTGAAGAGCCAGGCGACGGGCTGCTCCTCACCGATGATGGTTTGTGCTTCTCCGATGTATGCCTCGATCTTGGCAGGATCAGGCTCGACAACGCTCATAGCCGTCAACTCATCGACGCGAGGGTTGCTATACACCCAGGTATTCAGGACTGCGTCGGTTATGTACCAGAAGTTCATCACGTAGGTCGGGTCTGGAGCGTAAGGCGTATATCCGTCAAGCCCAGCGATGATGGTCTTGGCAGAGCGCCGCTCAGACCAGGCGGCCGTCTGGATCTTCTCCAGTTCGACGTTGATGCCATAATTGGCGAGCTCGGCTTGTAGGAAGACCGCCGTCATCTCTTCCTCGGGGCGACCCTCGCGGTAGGTTAGCGTCATGTCGAACCCGTCGCTCAGACCAGCCTCGGCCAGCAGGGCTTTCGCCTTCTCAGGATCGTACGTGCACTCGTTGACAGCTTTCTGGTAGGCCACACCGTAAGCCACCGGGCCAAGCGCGGGCTTGCCCAGGCCATATAACACGTTGTCGATCAGCGCCTCATAGGGTACTGCATAGCACAGTGCCTTACGTACCTTGACGTCATCGTAGGGCGCAACGGTGTTGTTGGTGAAAAAGACAGTAGTAGATGGGGCCGGGAAGGAAACGACCTTTACCCCTTCAGCTCCGTTGAGTGTGTTGGTCAGGTCCTGTCCTGGGATGTCGTAAGCGATATCGATGGCGCCGTTCAGCAACAGGGTGAGTCGCGTCTGGGCGGAGGGTACCGTCTTGTAGATGACTTTCTTCAGCGTCGGCGCGCCCTTCCAGTAGTCCTCGTTGGCCACGTAGACCACCTGGTTGCCCGGCTCGTACTTCTCCATGACGTACGGACCACTGCCGACCACGTGGTTTCTGAGCCATTTCTCCGCGTATGGGTCATCGGGCGTCACTTGCGCCTCAACAACCTGGGAATCCAAGACACCTGAGTTAGAACCCAGCGACAGGATGTGAAGCAGTAGGTTGTTGGGCTCCTCAAGCTGGATCTGGAAGGTATAGTCATCGACAACAACCGTCTGCGCTGGGTCGGTGATGCCTGCGAAGCTGAGCATAGTGTTGAGGATGCCCTTGCCCATGTTCAACGAGCGGTCGAAGCTGTATTCGACATCGGCTGCGGTCAGCTCGTTGCCGCTGCTGAATTTGACCCCCTCGCGCAGATTAAAGGTCCAGGTCAGACCGTCGTCTGAGACGCCGTACGTTTCGGCCAGCATCCCCTTGAATTTAGTGGTATCAGCATAGCGATTGTCCACGGTTCCGCCTGCTTGGGCAGGGTACAAGTTGCCATCGGCCCCCTCTTTCACTTCGTACTCCACCAGGCGGTCGTACAAGGTCTGGATCATCTCATTGGATGTGAAGTAGGTTGACGTCGCCGGGTCCCAGCCCTCCAGGTCGCCCGGTACAGCTACGATCAGCGTTTGGCCCGGATCGGCCTCTGTTGCTTCAGCCGGTAGCACCTCTCCCCGGTACTCGGCCAACAGCTCCTCTGCTTCCGCATCTCCGGGGATCCACACCATCCATCCCACCTCGACGATGTCGGCATAGTCAATCCGGTTCAGTTCAGGATCGGTCTCAGCCATCTTATTGGTGGCGAGCAGGATGGCCGGCCAGGCTTCGACATCCCCCAGGTACTTTTCGGCCAGCTTCGAGAGCCAGTCATCCTTCTGGATCACATAGGTCTGGCCTTCCTCCTCTTGAGGGGGTGGAGCCGCCATGGCTGCACCTGGAACCAGGGCGATCAAAAGCGCCACTAGTATGGCGAAGTTCACAAATCTCTTTGTCATGGTTATGTCCTCCTTCTTTCTAAGGTAATCATTTGTCCGAACTGCACGACGGTCCACTTATAAGAGTCCGTGCTACCACCCCCCTTCATCGCAAACGCCTCAATGGGAGACAATCGTTTCTATTGGGCGATATGCTACGTCGAAACCGAAGTGATCTGGGCCCAGGGCCGCAAGCCCTTCTTCGGTTCGATACCGCTCATTGCGGGCGCCCAAAACAGCAACCTGTTGGCCCTCCGTTAACACGGTGTTGACGTACGGCTCTCCACTATGTTGATCCAGCACCATGATCAGGTCTGGGCTGGTCACATAGGGCGCATCATCCAGCCACGTGATGTGGTTCTCATTTTGGAGCCATATCTTGAACGTATGGCCCTCATAGGCTCCGCTGCCCGCGATGAACGTGGTACCAAACATATACCCGTCACGACTTTCCCAGTCCACACGCGTAATAGTGCCGGCAAACAGCACCCAGCCATCCAGCACGTCCGCCGCTGCCTGGGCTGGGTCTTGCTTTGTCTGGTAGGCCTCCCGGATGGCGCCCCCCACTTTGTAAGACAACGTGATTGTGCCCGGGACGACCCACTTCTTCATCTGGCGCGCCTGAACCAGGAATCCGGCATGGGCACACACGGCAAAGGGATCAGGTCGTTTGGACACAATGCTGATCATCTTCCCTATGAACTCCGCCACCTCCGAGCTGGGAGCATCTTTCAGGATGAGCCGGTTGCCCCAGGAGTCACAGATGGCTGCCGGCCACAAGGTAAACCCCGCGATGCTGCTCAGTGTCTGGGATAGCTTAGGGATGGCCCGACCAGAATAGTCCGCATCGACCATCTTGATGCCCAGGCGAGTTGCTGCGTCCAGAGGGCCGGTTGTGGCCACCGCCCCAGGTTCAAAGGGCACCAACGCCTCAATTTTAACACCGGTGTGAGCCTCCAGATCCTGTATGGCTTCCCGCATCGGATGCGATACGGCGACCTCTCCGTACCCCAATCGCTCACGCTCAGCCGTCGATAGCGGTTCCGAAGGGGCAACCGATCCCATGCCGAACACACAACACGTCCAGACATCGTCGGGCAGGTTGGACAGGTCCGTCCAGCTCATCTCGCGACCAGCTTCGACGTGGGGAAGCAGGTAGTGACGGCCTACCTTGGGATGGCCGCCACCACCGGTGCCCAGCAGCGCCAGGCCACGAATCAGGTCCTCGACATCTTGTTCAGTGCGGATCGTAACGTCTGGCATATTCTATCCTCTCTTAGTTAAGTTACGTCAGCCTCCGCCCAGCAGCGGAACGACCGACACTCTCTGGCCAGGTTGGACGACGGTGTCCCAACCATCTCGATATCGGATGTTATGTCCTTCAACCAGGACCAAATATCTCTCTTCAAGTTGCTCTGGGGATACAGCCTCACCCAGGTGATCGCTGGCCAGGCGTATCACATCCTGAATGGGGGTGGGATCGCTCAACGACAACTCCAAACGATGGCGTCCTCCACCAATGGTCGATATGCCTAAGAACTCAACCGTTACACTCATCAGGTAGCTTGCCCAGACGCGCCAACTCGTCCGCCACGTACGACATGTCCAGGGATTTCAGTGTTTCACGGGTAGGCCAACTGGTCTCCAGATCCCATCCGTGGAGTGTGTAGTACTCGTCCAGCATCTTGTTCATCTCTTCGGGCGAGTTGATGGCGCCCTCTCGGTCGGGGTTCTCCTCGTGCATCAAGCGCCAGGGCAGCCGGTCGTCGGCTCGCGTCGCCCCCTCTCGCACGTTGAAACACTTCTCCAGCGTCACGATGCGCCGCCCCGCTTTAAGCATCTCTCCTTCTGTGATCTCCGTCCCCACCGTCGCGGATAGAAGGCCGGCCATGATCTCCGGCGAAATGGCGAAGTCGGCCGTGGTTGGAAAAGAGCATAAACCCAGACTGTCCACGCCGGCGTACCAATCCTCGTGATAAACCACAATCTCAGCACGTTTGTCTGTGATGTATGGATTGGCGTACTCACGACTACCTGTAATGTCCTCGATCAGGTCTACGCCCAGGGGGCGGATGCCGAACTCAGCGATGGGCTGCGCGTGCAGGTGGTCTGGCCCGCGCGGGTTGACCGCAAACGCCAGAGCATATCCCTTGGCTGAGCGTGTCTCGACGCGGGACTGTTCCAAGCCCTTGGCTTCCACTGCCCACTTTTCGGAGCCACGCCCCACTTCCGAAGCTGCCGCCCTGACCCCCTCAGCCAGCAGATCACCCACCCCCTGGCGGTAGGCGATCCGCCGGATCAGCTCTAGCACGGATTTCGCATCTCCCCATTCCAGGTCGAGACCGTCGCGTTGCTCTTCAGATAACACGCCACGCTCGTTGGACTCAATCAGCCATTGGATCACAGACCCGGTGGAGATAGTGTCCAGCCCGTATATATTGCATAACTCGTTGGCTTTGAGGACCACCTCGGTGTCGCTGATGCCACACCCTGCCCCAAAGACAGCCAGCGTTTCGTATTCGGGACCACCAGAGTAACTGCCTGCATACTCACCCTCATCCACCTCTGTGTAGCGATGGCAGGCCACCGGGCACGAGTAACAGCTCATGCGACGTTTTAGGTAGCCGGCCTCGACCAGGTACTGCCCGCTCAGGTTATAGGCGTCTTCAAAATAGCCACCTTGGAAATTCTTAGTAGGCAAGATACGCAGTTCATTGATGGCTGCCAGGCTGCCCGAAGTGCCATATAGCGTCTTCTGCTGTGCGGAGGGTGCGTTGGCCAATCCCTCTCGCACTCTGTCGATCCAGTAATCGAGGCGTTCCCGGTCGTGGACTTCGATGCGCTTACGGCCTGAGACGACGACTGCCTTGAGGTTCTTGGATCCCATGACGGCCCCGGCACCTCCTCTGCCAGCCGCGCTGTAGGTGGACATCATCAGGGCCGCCATCTTGACCAGGTTCTCGCCGGCGGGACCGATGCAGGCCACCTCTACTTTTCGATCGCCAGCCTCTTCCTGCAAGGCCTCAGTCGTCTCGCGCACGTCGAGCCCCCACAGGTGACGAGCCGGGACAATCCGCACTTCGTCCTCGGTGATATCAATGATCACCGGGCGTGAAGCGCGACCGTGCACCACCAGGTTATTATAGCCGGCAAATTTCAGGACTGCCCCCCATTTGCCACCGGCGCTTGTCTTGAGGTATAGGCCAGTAGCCGGGCTCTTGCAGGTGACCGTCGTGCGACCTGACGAAGGCGCGCGTGCGCCGGTCAATGTGCCAGTTCCGAATATAAGCACATTTTCGGCTCCCAGCGCATCTATGCCAGGCTTAATACTTCTCCATAATATATCCGCGTTGATGCCGCGGCTCCCCAGGTGACGCTGGATGGTAGCCAGAGTGATGGTCTCATCCCAGACACGCCCGCTGGTCAGGTCTACGTGCAAGATTCGTCCCTGATATTCTCCCATATCTGGAAACCTCTCCTTCGCCTATTGATATCCATTTCCCACGCCAGATGGCGCGCCCGCTGACGCACCCACTGGAACGCCAGATGGTGCCCCATCTGGCGCCCGATCCGGCAGGGCAGATGGCTCGCTGCTGGGCTCGTATTGCGTGTCTATCCCGGACACAACGGCCTGTTTGGCGCTCTGTATGTGCTCTCGCAGGGTTGCCTTCAGAGCCTCCGCGTCTCGGGCTTCCAGCGCCTTGAGAATCTCACGATGCTCGTACCCGACCAGACTCGTCCGCTTGTCCTGGGCCATATAAAAGACTTTCGCCACCTGGAGGTGTATGTTCAACCCCTCGTAAATATCCAGGAGCAACTGGTTACCTGCGATGCGCAGCATGGCGCGGTGAAACTCGCGATCCTTGTTGAGAAATCCAAAATAGTCCGAGGTTACTCCCTCAGGCGTGGTGAGCGCCTCCAAGTCAGCATATACTCGGCGCAGATTATCCAGGTGTTTGTCCGTCAGGTTAGTTATGATTTCATCGACCGCACCTAGTTCCAGTATTTGGCGCACGTCGAAGCGTTCGGCCACGTCTTGGGCGGTGAGCTCCGTGACGTACGAGCCACGTCTCGGAACAACGGTGATCAACCCCTCCGTGGCCAGGCGACTGATTGCCTCCTTGAGTGGTGTGCGACTGATGCCCAGTTGGGATTGCAGGTCGTCCAGGTCCAGGCGATGCCCCGGTGGAAACTCCCTACGCAGGACAGAATTCCGCAGAACCTCATAAGCCTGATCGCTCAATCGGGTGTGATTCACCTGGCGTAGTGACTTGTGTTCAGCCATGTTTCTTTCCTTCTTCAATCCGAGCGCTGGAGTTCTTGTGGGTGAACGGAGAGGGACCGTGTTTCTGTGCTGCCCTGGCCAGAGCCAGCACGTTTTCTGGCCGCAGGTAGCCAGCCAACGTATTGCCACTGGTCACAATATATCCCCCACCGGGCCCAACGTCTCGAATCAGACCATACACTTCTTGCTCTACTTCTTCTGGTGTGCCCAGCCCAAGTATGTTCAGATCTACGTTACCCAGCAAGCAAACTCGATCTCCATATTCTCGCTTCATGGCGCGGATGTCCATTGCCCCTTTTTCATTTGGGTGCAGACCGGCGATCCCCAGACTCAACAGGTCTTCCAGATATGGCATCACGTCCCCATCGCTGTGAAGTACCCAGGGGATAGTGATCTTCTCGGCAACGCGCCGGTGACGGGGCATAACCAAATCGCGAAACAGCGCAGGTGACAGAAAAGGCCCTGTTTTGAAGGCGAGGTCGTCAGTAGAGACAAAGACGTCGAACCCAATTTGGCAGACGCGTTCCGCCACCACGATCATCCAATCACAATAACAATCAAGCACTGCCTCAACCAGTGAACGATTCTCGTACACGGCAACGCAGAATCCTTCGATACCCATGCTAAGCATCGTGGGAAATATCCCGATGCGTGTCACGAACCAGGCAGCGCGTTCTCCCTTTTGCGCGACGAACTCCTCTGCCTCCGCGTAGAGGGAGTCATCATTTGGATCAGGCAGCTCGAGGATAGCCAGGTCTGCCTCGGTCTGTATCATTCCTTCCCCATAAAAGAGGCGACCATCCTGGCCAGCCGATTTGTGAGCATAAACTGGCGCTCGCATCAGGTAGCTCAGGTTGTCCAATTTTAACAGTGAAGCGATTGCCTTGGCCTCTTCTACGGTGTACTGGTTGGCTTCCAGGTTTCGAGCTTGGCTTTTGGGTCCGCCCCACCCCATAAGCGTCTGAGCAAGAGCACGGTCGATTCCCAGTTCACAATAGGGAATACGGTCGGGCTCCTCGCCGCGCAAAGAAGCCAATACCCGCTCACGTGAGTTCATCACTATCTCCCTTCGGATTAGCTCTGTAAGGGTTCAGGCGACCACCTCCGCAAGGCTTCGTTATGCTCTAGTATTTCGCGGCCTATATAGCTGACAAGCCAGGCAAGGATATTCTCTCCATCATGCCAGACTGACAGTGGGTGAAGCACCGCGAAATACTTAAGCAGTTGGGCGCTGAAGCCTACTATTACTGTGCAGTTATTCACGCCCAACTGCACTAGGCTGGCTCACAGCGCTCCATCACCCGCGTTGCATTGTTGGTGATAATATCCCACAGTTGGTTCTCCAGCCCTACAAAGTCGTGCTCTTTGACACCCGGCCATTCGGAGTGCCATTCGTCGAAGGCTGCAAAATTGGGCATCTCCCAAATGGCCATGAATTGGGTGCCGGACCCAACAAACTTGTGCTCGAACAGGCCCACAAATCTGTTGCTGGGCCAGATTTCTGACCACTTGTCAGCCACCTGGAAGTAAAGGTCTTTGACCTGTTTCGAGCTCACCCCCGAGCACGCATCAAAAGTTTGGACGAAGAACATACACAGCCTCCTTATGCTAGAACAACACTCGCTCTCCCCCAATGCGGGTCAAGATAGTTTGGATTGCCGTCTTTATTTCAGGTTTCAGCTCCGGCGGCTGATGGGTTGACAAGACTTCCTGGACGCGCCGACGCGCCTGGAAGACGATGCCATCCGCTTCCGAGGCTGGCCACTCGAGCGTATACTCGCGATCTAACAAGGGCGAGATGAGATGTTCGTCTCTGAATCGGCTCACCGTGTGCATCTGATCCAGGAATTGGCCACCTGGCCCCACCTCCTGGATGACCTGGAAGGCAAGTGTATCTTCATTGACCTCAATGCCTCGCGCAAAGCGATTAATCCAGTTGGCGATCTCATTGTCGATAATGAATTGCTCAAAGCTAATTGCCATCCCGCCCGCCATCAGGCCTGAAACACCATCGTGGATGACCTCGACGCCGCATAGAGCCGCCCCCAGATTGGTCAAGGCCTTCTCAAAGCCGGCTCGCACGTCCGGCACCCGGCAGTCGGTAACACCGCCGGTACCATAGCCCAGTGGGATGTCATACATGCGGCACAGTTGTGCACTGGCTGCGTTGATCAGAGACATCTCAGGTCCTGCGGCGGCCCACTTGCCCGTACGCATGTCCATCCCACCCACGAACGTACCATATACCATCGGGCAACCCGGGTTGACCAATTGGCACAGCGCAATACCCGCCAGAACCTCGGCGTTTTGCATAACCAGTGCTCCTGCCAGTGTCACCGGTGCCGTCGCTCCCGCCAGCGCCCCACTCACCACACGCAGCGGGATCCCGTGTTGCGCGGCGTGAATCATCTTGGTCGACATCTCAGCCGAGTATACCAGTGGCGAATTGACCGTTGCGCCCAGCGAGTAAACTGGACCGTCTACATTTGCCCCCTCGGCCACCAGTGTTCCCATATCCCACACATCGTCCAAATAGTCAGACGACGGCACGCCGATGCCAACGTGCTTTTCCGTGTTATTGAACTGCACGGCAGCGGCGTAAATCTCGGCAATGCCTGGCGGGATGTCTTGTGGAATGAAGGGTGTCAATACGTAGTGGACGTTCTCCAGTTTATCGGCCAGGAGCACGTATTTGGCCAGATCGTCCAGGGTTGCCGGACGATAGGTTTCCGATTCGGCATCACAAACGAAGGTCGCACCGAAAGCACTGGTGTGTAGGATCTGCCTCTGCCCCAACGCCAGGTCGTAGACTGGATTTCGTGCCCTGAGGATGAACTCGCCAGGTGCTTGGTCGATTGTCCACTCGACCAGTCGGCGTGAGAGCTTCACGTTTGCCCCATCGACCGTAGCACCTTCGTTCTTTCGGAAGACTTTTAGCGCCGCTTCGTCCTCAAACTTGACGCCTACCTGCTCCAATACCCTCAGCGACGTTTCGTGGATCTTTTCCAGATCAGATTGGGCCAATACTTTCGTGGACGGTGTGGACAATGGTTTCGTGTCTGTCAACCGGCTGTTTCCTCTCTTGGACTAATATATTATATTTTTGATTTTTTGTCAAACATTTTTTTTCTTGACAATCCCTGTAACCTGTGTTACTATATTTACAGTGCACCAAAACGCCTGAATGCAGGTATGACTGGTCCCCATCTGCCCACCTATGTCACATCTTCGGAAATGACTTGCTGTGACAGTTAAGATTGCCCTAAACACCGCGTCCGGGAACTATCAGTTGTGTATCCCACGCGACAATCTATTGATCTATCATTCTCTGCCCAAGATAATGCCTGTCCCCACTCAAGATATTGAGGCGATTATCCGACGGGGAATGGCCCATCCTCTGGGTGCCGCTCCTCTCCCAAAGTTGCTTGAGGGGGCCAAGACAGCCGCTGTCATCGTCGATGATTGGGCTCGGCCCGTGGTGACCCGGCA
>Ga0180437_10007633_pt1 | contig 13992 bp, 13 predicted proteins | sample SS_ome_4_FD_132410 | JGI IMG/M metagenome (GOLD analysis project Ga0180437, IMG submission 132410) | Hypersaline lake sediment archaeal communities from the Salton Sea, California, USA - SS_3_D_1 metaG | ecosystem: Environmental > Aquatic > Non-marine Saline and Alkaline > Hypersaline >...
AGGGGGAAAGACAAAAGCCCAGCAGAGCAAGATGACCCCTACGATATCAAAGAAGCGTTCCAGGGGCGGGACCAGGGCAGCCGGATCAAGGAAGCCCTGCCAGGCCAGCAGAGCCACCAACATTAAACACAGCCTCATCAGAAACAGGCCGCCGAAGGCTACCGCCATGCGGAAGGGACCACTCTGTCGCGTGCGCTGCCATTGACCCAGAGCCATACCAAGGGCCGCCTCAATGGCAAAGAGAGTCACCAGGTGGTAGACAATCCCTCCAGGTGGCGCGCTCAATAGGTTAAGGGCATTGGAGATGATGGACATTTCCTTTTCCCTTTTCTTAAAGCATCTCATCCAGTCTGGCGGCTAATGCCACCTTATTAAATTATACCACATTTTATCCTATTTGGGCAATAGGTGCCCCCTGCATGACACGAAATACAACCAAGTCAACACCTGGTGGCGGAAATGTCTGCACTATGGGCGCACCCACCGAGTCTATCCTAAGATGAGTCGGTCGCATCCCTCAGACTGGCTCAAGGGCCCGGCCATCATGCTCTACTTGCTGGGATCAGTTACGGGGGAGTGGAGGATGCCCTGACGACTCCGGAGTGTTCCCTGGACAAGAGCACCGTCTATCAGGATGGGCAGGCAGCCGGGAGAAGGCACGCAGGCTGCGGCAGGTGTAGTTGGAACAGCATCGAGAGAAGATGCGGGGCGTGGAGGGCGACCGCATACAGTGCTGGGGAAAGACGTGGCGGTAAGGAGAAGATAGACGGACAATACGACCTGCCCCTGGTAGACATTCTCCTACTGGAGGATGAACGGACGATATCGGACGATGCGGGGCTACAAACATAAGGGAATTGTCCCCCATACCCCGTCGATACAGAACAATGCTGAATCCAATCAGGCGTGGCTAGATGCCAACTCCTCAATCTTTTCACAGATAGCATCGCCTACCTCAGTTGTTGAGGACTTTCCTCCCAGGTCTGGCGTCCTTACTTTACCCTCGGAGAGGACCGCTTCTACCGCCCCTTGCAGCAGGGCCGCGGCCTTATCCTCTTGGAGAAACTCCAACATCAACCCTGCTGCGATTACGGCCGCAATGGGATTAGCGACTCCCTGGCCCGCGATATCTGGCGCTGATCCATGGATGGGCTCGAACATGGAAGGGTGATGCCGTTCGGGGTTGAGGTTGGCGCCCGGAGCCAGCCCGATGCCCCCACAAACGGCTGCTCCCAGGTCAGACAAGATGTCTCCGAAGAGGTCACTGGCCACGATGACATCATAATGGGAGGGTCTTGTCACCAAAAACATAGCTAAGGCGTCAATATGCACTCGTTCGGTGGCAATGTCGCGGTATTCGCTGGCCACTTCCTCAAAGACTTCATCCCAAAAGGCCATAGAGTAGTTCATGGCGTTAGATTTGGTGGCACAGGTTACCAATCTCTCGTCATCTCGGCGACGGGCCAACTGGAAAGCGAACCTGATGACCCGTTCCACCCCCAATCGAGTGAAAACACTAGTCTGAGTGACCACTTCGGAGGGATGACCGCTGTGAATGCGCCCTCCAGCACCTGCGTACTCTCCCTCCGTGTTTTCTCTCACGATCAAAGTCAACATGGCCTGGATTCCTCAAAGGGGATGGCACTCCAGGCAACAAAGAGATGGGCCGAAGGTTGACGTATTAATCGAAGGCCTTGCGCACCCGCTGTACCAAACCCCAAGAGATAATCCGATCGGGAACACGAAAGGGATCACCAATGCTCCCAGGTAGATGGCGTCATATTGGGCGAGGGTCTCCAGGCCGTCTGGGGGCATCACACTCCCCGTGCGCAGGTAATGTTCACTACCCCACAGGAAGGAGGTCCACTCTACCTGTAGGTCGGCAACCTCCTTCAGCCTGTTGAGCACTTTCAGGCCTTCGTTGATCACCTCCGGCCCCACGTTATCACCAGGTATGACTGCAATGCGATGCTTCGCCATGTGCAACTTCACTGTAACTGACGACGCATCCTCGGGTCGAGGGCATCGCGCAACCCGTCTCCGAGGAGGTTGTAGCCTAGGATGGTAAGGCTGATAGCTATGCCGGGGAAGATGGGTATCCAAGGGGCATCAAACATATAACGTTGTCCTTCAGCCAGCATCATTCCCCAACTGGGCGTAGGGGGCTGGATGCCCAAACCCAAGAACCCAAGAGCTGCTTCAGCACTGATCGCTGTAGCCACGCACAGGGAAGCGTAAACAATGATGGGGGAGATGCAATTGGGCAGGATGTGACGCCAAAGGATCAGTAAGCTACGCTGGCCTAAGGACTTGGCGGCTTCAACGAACTCCATCTCCTTTATGGTCAGCACCGAGCCTCTAGTTATGCGGGCGAATTGGGGCGTCCTTATGATACCGATGACCAGGACTAAATTCTGCAGACCTGGACCGATGACCCAGGCGAGGACGATGGCCAGGACAATGTAGGGGAAAGCCATCCAGACATCTAGTACGCGCATCAAGATCTCATCCCACCATCCGCCCAAATATCCGGCTATGGCTCCCAGGAGGACACCTGCCGCCATGGCCAGCGCCGTTCCGCCTAAGCCGACTATAAGCGAGATCCGTGCCCCATAGGCAATGCGGGCTAGGATATCGCGGCCGAATTGATCCGTGCCCAAAAAGTGAGCCCCGGAAGGACCAGTGAGCTTATCCTTGATTATCATCTCGTCGTACTCGTAAGGAACCAACTGTGGGGCGAAAACCGCCACAGCGAACATGGCCACGATGATGATGATTCCCAGAAGGGTAGCATAGTTGCTGGAAAGAGTCCGCCACATGAGTCTCAGTTCGTGCATTGACGTTGCTCCCCCTAGTAGCTATTCTAGTGATACCCGAGGGTCAAGAAGGGCATAGAGGATATCTACTAGCAGGTTTGCGAATACAAAAAAGAAAGCGATGACCAAAACACAGCCCTGAATCACTGGGTAATCTCGACGATAGACACTTTGTACCAGGAGGCGGCCCAGGCCGGGTAGGTTGAAGACAGTTTCGGTCAGCACCGCGCCCCCCAAGAGCCTCCCAAATTGCAGCCCTACCACCGTGACTACGGGGACGAGAGCATTGCGTAGGGCGTGTCTGTAGTAAACGACGGCCTCCTTCAATCCTTTTGCCCGGGCGGTGCGGATGTAATCCTCTCCCAATACCTCTAGCATTGTGGAGCGGGTCATACGGGTCACGAGAGCAGCCTGGGAAACGCCCAATGCTATCCAAGGCAGTACCATTACTTTGAGCCCCATATCTCTTATGCTCCCTCCAGAAGGAAACCAATGCAAGTTGATAGCGAAAAGGAAGATGAGCAAGAGCCCCTGCCAGAAGACCGGCATGGAGACGCCCAGGACGGAGATGGTACGAATGATACTGTCAAGGAAGGAATCCTTTCTCACTGCGGTTATTACCCCAAGGGGAAGGGCGATTGTCACCGCTATAACCATAGCGCCCACTGTCAGTAGAACGGTGGTCGGTAACTTGGCCCGTATTTGCACCATGACCGGGTATCCGCTCCCGCCCGTCTTCATCCCTGAAAAGGGGAAGATGCCTCTCCCCAGGTCACCCCTCAACACCCGGCCAACCCAGGCGAAATACTGGACGTGAATAGGCCTGTCAAGACCGAGCACGTGTCTCAGTTGCTGTGCGGTCTCCTCCGTATATTCATCGCCCAAGATGATCAGCACCGGATCGCCGGGTATGAGGTGAATGAATCCAAAGACCACCACACTGATGCCCAGCAAGACGGGTATGAGCATAAACAAGCGTCTTAATATATATCTTTGCATCTGGCTCCCTCCCTGTACAGGAATTCCACAGCCCACGAAAGGCAATGGCTCGGCAGTCGCGTGCGCGCTCTGTGGTAGAAAGGTTCTTTACCAAGCACAGACCTTTTGGGGGACATCAAAGCTGTGCTGAGGTGAACTTCGATTATCTTCTACTTCAACTCTCGCCAGCAGGCATCACGCAGCAACTCCTCATAACTCACCTGTGCAGCTTTGTGGAGTAGATGTATCGATCACCGCGATAGAGCGCCTTGATATAGACCACGGGTTTGCCCTTCTGAGATTGGAGGGTTAGCCTACCTAGCAACAAAGGAGCACCAGGTATAGTCTCGAGTAGCTCCGCCTCCCCCGGTGTGCACAGTGTAGCCTCTAAAGTTTTCTCTCCTCCAGCCAGTCTGATGCCGAATTGATCTTGAAGGAGCGATTCAAGGTAAGCGAGGATAGCTATCCTTTCGGCAGACTCTTCATGACCTATCCTGAAATCCTCGCCCACTGCCACCCAGAACTCGGATAATACGACGGGCTTCCCTTCGGCCAATGCAACGCGCCGAATGTTATAAGTGGGCGTGCCAGGTTCTATTTCGAGTCGTTCGGCGACCTTTGGGGGGACGGGCACGCAGCCTTCGAAAAGGACGCGGCATCCCACCGAAACACCGTGGTCAACTAACTCCTCCATGAGGTCCCCTAACTTCTCCGATCGAGTATCCTCTAACTTAACCGTGACAAAGGTCCCCCGGCCTCGTTCGCGGGTGATATACCCTGCTCTGGCGAGTTCGTCCAAGGCCCGCCGAACCGTGGTGCGGCTGAGGTTATACCTTTTCTCCAACTCCCTCTCGGCAGGGATCCCTTGGCCAGGCGCTAATTGCCCTGATTCTATCTGCTGCAACAAGATCTGTTGCAACTGATAATAGAGGGGAATGAGGCTGTCTCGATCTATCTTTGCTCCAAACATTGTTCATCCTCTTTGCTAAAAAGATACAATGTTATACCCTTGTACCATATGATACACGATAAAGCCTGCGTTGTCAAATAAACGTGCCTGTTCCAAATTCTAGCCACCTGACACTTTTGCAAAACAAGCGAGTGGAGGCATCCTGAGCTTGTCGAAGGACGCTCGCGGAGGCTCCTTCGACAGGCTCAGGGGGCTTGCTCGGGCTAGGACCGTTGCCTTGTCCCGAAACTGTCGGGTGGCTAGTTCCAAATTTGGTGACGCTTTACCAAACAGCACCGCTTCTAGACCGCCCTATTAAGGGGGCAAAACGAGAATCCCACATTTGACAATTATCCCAAGTTATGAGATAATAATGTTACAATAATATGTTTATCCTACCAGAGATCTCTCAGAAAGTCGGTGGAAGACAGCTGTGAGGGAATTGAAAGAGAAAGGAGGTGGTTTATCGGATACGGACTAGTCCATCGTTCAGTCACTCACTATTTATACACAAGGAGGAAACGAATCATGAGACAATTACGGTGCGTTAAGCTAATGACGGCTTTGGCCTTGTTGTTGGTGCTGGTACCAAGCGTGGTCAGTGCGGCACCGCCAGGCCAGGAGGGCCAAACCTACACGGTACAGAAGGATGACAGCCTGTGGACCATCGCAGAGAAGTATCTTGGCAACGGAACCGCCTACTATGCTATCGTCGCCGCCACTAACGCTAAGCACGAGGAAGACGCCACCTTTGCCGAGATCGCAAACGCCAGCCTGATTCAGCCTGGTTGGAAGGTATTTGTCCCTAGTGCTGAGGAGGCAGAAACTTATATTGCTCTTGCTCAGCCCAAGTATGGTGGCACTCTAGTGGTCTGTACCACCGTGGAGCCCCTGAGTCTAATCGCCATAATCGACCCGGGCAAGGGGGGTAACAATATCCTGAATAACACTATGGACGGGTTACTGAACCGCACTCCGGACTACAGTCAGGTCTACCCATACCTGGCCAAGGACTGGCCCGAGACTCCAGATCCGCTAACCTATATATTCCACCTCCAAGAAGGGGTCAAATTCCACAACGGGAGAGAGGTTACCTCTGAGGATATCAAGTACACCTACACGCGCTTGATTGATGAGTCCTACGGGGCCAGCTTTGGCGGGGAGTATCGCAAGCACATCGAAAGCATCGAGACGCCGGACAAGTACACCGTCATCTTCCACATGAAGGAAGAGTGGCCAATCTTCCTCGCCTTCGCAGGGGGTAACCATCCCAAGGTGTGCAACAAGGATTTGGCAGAGTTACCAGAATATGGGACCTCCGTTTGGTCGGGGACCGGCCCCTTCATGATCAAGGAGTGGGTGATGGGCGAGTATGTGAGGGTAGTTAGAAACCCCGATTTCTGGGGGGCGGGTGAGATTGAGTGGATGAAGGGTACGCCTTACCTGGACGAGGTAATCATCAAGCCGATCGCCGATACCACGGCTGCGTATGCTGCCCTGGAAGCGGGCCAATGCGATGCGCTCACTGAACCCGAGTACAAGGATGTCAAGCGCTTCGCAGATGATCCAAAGTACGTGGTCATGTCGAAGCCGGACCCAGCTGAACTCCTCCTAACCTTCGATACCACGGAGCCTCCCTTTAGCGACAAACGGGTTAGACAGGCGATTTCCAAGGGTATTGACCGCCAGGAAATCGTGGATGTTATCTTCTATGGCTACGCTGAGGTAGCTGGCGGTTTCTTCCCCTCTTTCCATTGGGCCCATGACCCCTCTGTCACTGTACCCTACGACCCAGAAGGCGCTAAGGCCTTGTTGAAGGAGGCCGGCTACGACGAATCCAACCCCCTCAATTTCACCCTTCTGTCCAACACGGACCCTGTCCATGTAGATGTAATGGTGTTGATACAGGAGCAGTTGAAGAGGATCGGGGTGGAGATGGAAGCCGTGCCGGTGGAACAGACCACGCTGGTCGGCATAGTCCGTGGACCGAAGGACGCATGGGAGGCCGGACTAGACCGCATCACGCCGCTGCGGGGTATGGCTGTCGAGTATACCTACTATCAGTATGGCGCGGAAGGGCCCTTGAACACGGATGGCTACAATCAGCCAGGTGGTTATCAGAATCCCGATTTCGAGGCCAAGTTGCTGAAGGCCAACAGCTACTCCGACTATGACCCGGCGCAGCGTGAAGAGGCCAAGCCTCTCTACAGGGAACTATCCCTGATTACTATTGAAGATGCCCCAAGGCTCCGCCTTTTGTGGAAGGGCGACGTTGACGTCATGCACTCCTATGTGAAGGGCTGGGTGCAAGCCGTCAGCAATAGACAGCTTTGGCAGCTAATCTGGCTAGACAAATAGGCACTCAATGGCCTGAAGAACAAAGACACAGCGCCAGGTGTGAAGAAATAGAGGCCAGCGAACAAGAGCGATTCATCGCTGCAGAGCGAGAGCAGTTCGTTGGCCTTTGTCTTGCAAGGAGGGAATATGGGAATGACCCGCTTAATTGACCTTACCTGTCCTTTTGACAGTACCTGATCCTGCGCTTCGGCAACAACGTCAACCTGGGGAATGTCCCCACCACCGACGTCTTGGCGCTGGAAGCGCTGCGCCAGGGCCTGCGCGGTGACACACTCAAGCGCGCGCTGGCACAAGGTATGTAAAGAGTACCAAATAATAGTCTTAAGGAGGGAAAAATGGCTACAGTATTGAAAAACGGAGTTGTGATCGATGGCACAGGGAAGGGCCCGATTCCGAATGGATTTGTGGTCATCAATGGGGACAAGATCGAAGCGGTAGGTCCCCTGACCGAGTTCGACCCAACCGCTTTTGAGGGCCCTGACCACGAGGTCATTGACGTCGGCAGCAAAGTGATCATGCCAGGCTTGATCAACGCTCATGCGCACCTGAACAACATGTGGGCAAAGGGGACCTATCAAGAGCGGGCTGCCCAGCCCATCACCTGGCTTGTCTTGCGAGCAGCGCGCAACGCGCTGCTCGCCTTACAAGACGGGATGACCACTGTTCGAGACATGGCTTCCAAGGAAGGCACGAACCTGACGATAAAGAAAGCGGTCAGTGAGGGGATGATAGTGGGGCCGCGCGTCGTAGCTTGTGGTCAAGCGATCTGCATGACTGGGGGACATGGCTATCAAAAGGCCATAGAGGCCGATGGCCCGGATGAGGTGCGCAAGGCAGCCAGAAGGCTGTTGAAGGCTGGTGCTGACTTCATCAAGTTGATGGCCAGTGACGGCCTCGATCAGTTGCAGGAGTCCCCCCCTCCCCAACTGAGTGAGGATGAGATGCGGGCCGCCTTCGAGGAAGCGAAGAAGGCAGGCAAAAAGACCACGGTGCATGCCCACCCGCCAGCGGCCATCAGAGCAGCGGTCGCCGCTGGCGTAGATTGCGTAGAGCATGGTGGGCTGATGGATAAAGAAACGGCCGATTTGCTGGCCCGCGAAGGGGTCTACCTGGTGCCCACCGTGGGTGAGGCTTGGGGGGTCGCCTACCGAGGCGTAGAACTGGGGCGGCCAGCGTGGTTAATTGAGGCATGCCGGCAACGCCTGGAACCCAGGATGAAGACCTTCGAGCTATCAGTACAGGCTGGGATCAAGATGGCTGTAGGCACCGATGTGTCCGCGTCTATGGCGCTGGAAATGGAGCTCATGCAGAGGGGTGGACTGAGTGCCATGGAGGTCTTGGTGGCCGCCACCCGCAATGGGGCCGAAGTGTGCGACCTTGCGGACCAGATTGGCACCCTGGAGGTGGGAAAACTAGCCGACCTCATCGTGATCGATGGCAACCCGCTGAAGAATATGGGGGATATGCGGAAGGTTGACTTGGTCTTCAAGGAGGGCAAGATGTACCGTCCGGCCGACCTAGCCAAGGCAACCGGGATTCATATCCCTTTACCATAGGGACCTCGCCCACTGCTGGTGCGCCGGAGCACTGCTCTGGCGCACTCAGCGTCAGGTTCGGCTCCTCGATCCGGGAATCCCGTCCCTTGCACCCCGACGCAAGCTCTTCTCCCTTGGGGCGGGTTTCCCCTCCTTGATATGGACAGAATCTGAGTGCATCCTCAAAGGAGGTAAACGTGGAAAAAGAGAATTTGGCCTTGAGCCCCTATAATCGAGACCCTCGCGTACTAGCAGGGCCAAAGCTACCCAAGAAGGTGGCTATCAATGATGTAACCCTGCGAGAGGGGGAACAGACAGCGGAGGTGAGTTTCACCCTGGAGGAAAAGGTCGCTCTGGCTCATCGTTTAGACGAAATCGGGGTGGCTCAAATCCAGATCGGGTGGCCCAACAAATCAGAGCTAGACCGCGAGGTTTTGCGTATCCTGAAGAAGGAAGGTTTGCGCACTCCAACGCAAGGCCTAGCTACACTCTATGGCCAAGAGTGGCGACGAGAGGTGGACACAAGCGTAGAGAGCGGCGCGGATGTGGTCAATTTGCTTCACGCCACTTCCGATATCCGACTCAAATACACGGAGAAGATAACCCACGAAGAGCTGTTGGCCAAGGTAAAAGAGGCTATCCGATATGCTGTGGGGCGTGGTCCATTGATCGCCTTTTCCGTCGTTGATGCAACTCGCACTGACCTCGATTTCATGAAGCGTGTAGTGGAAGAAGCTGTAACCGCTGGGGCGGAGCGAATTTCAATCCCTGACACGGCAGGTGTTGCTACTCCAGGTACCATGCGTTTCCTGATTAGCCAAGTGACCCATTGGGTTGACGTTCCCGTCCAAGTTCACTGTCACAATGACTTTGGCTTGGCGCTAGCCAATACTCTAGCTGCTGTGGAGGGCGGTGCCAGCATCGTAGACGCCACGGTGAATGGCTTGGGAGATCGAAGCGGAAATGCAGCCTTGGATGAGGTAGCAGTAGCACTCAAATTCTTCTATGGTGTTGAGACAGGCATCAAATTGGATGGCCTGTTTTCGCTGTCACGATACGTGCAAGAGATCACAGGAGTGCCTCTACCCTTTAACAAGCCTTTGGTGGGTGAGAATGCCTTCTCTCACAAGTTAGAGCTCCATATCAAGCGAGTCATGACGCATGCGCCTTTGTTCGAGCCGTTGCCCCCAGAGAGTGTGGGCAATCGGCGCGTCTTCCCTTTGGGAAGACAGACGGGGCCTTTCCTCGTGGGGTTAAAGCTGGAGGAGCACGGGCTTGGCGCGGATGAAAAGCAGATCGAGGCGATTGTCTCTGGGGTCCGACGACTGGCTTCAGAGAAAAAAGCATCGTTAACTGAGGATGAGTTCTTGAACATAGTCAAAGGGGTTCTAGACTGATGAATGTAAGTAGGAGGGAAAAACTAATGAATGTAAAAGGAAGCTTATATAACCATCTATCCTAGGCGAGACGGGATCTGGCCCTGCCTCACCAAGTGACACTGAATGATGTTACCTTGAGGGAGGGACTCCAGGCATCATCACGGCGTTTCACCGCAGAAGACAAGCTGAGCTTGGCACGGCTTCTTCAAGAGGTAGGGTTACCTCAGATTCAAATAGGCTATCCGGCGCGCTCTCCTGTAGATCGGGAGGTGATGGCTCGCATCAGGGAGGGGGACTTTCAAATTTATATCGAGGCTTCATGCAGCGCAGTGACGGAAGAATGGGAGAAGGAAGTTGAGCAGACCGCAAAGAGTGGGGCCGATTTTATCAACATCATCTTCCCTACCTCGGACCCTCGCTTAGAATTGTTGCATATCTCTCGCAAGGAGATGCTTCAACGGATAGACGAAGTGGTTCGCCTGGCCAAAGGAACTGGCGCCTCAGTCACCTTCAGTTCTGTTGATAGCACACGAACCCACCTGGGGGCGCTCAAGGAGATCCTATCCGTCGTGACTTCCGCCGGGGCCAATCGCTTCAAGATTGTTGACACGGCGGGGGTCATTTATCCTTTGGGTATGCGCTACCTGGTAACCGAATTGAGACAGGCAGCTACTATTCCATTGGCTGTACACTGCCACAACGATCTAGGCCTGGCTCTGGCAAACAGCCTAGTTGCCGTAGAATGTGGGGTGGAAGTTGTTGATGTATGCGTCAATGGGTTGGGCAAGAGAGCCGGCAATGTAGCTCTGGATGAGATGGTCATGGCTCTGTGGCTGCTGCACAACTTTGGCCTCAGCGTGAAGATGGATAGATTATACGATCTTTCTCAAGCCGTAGCCGAATTGACGGGTATCCCGGTCAGCGAGAGCAAGCCTCTAATGGGGCGTAATGCCTTCGACTTTGAGGTGGACAGAGAGTTGCAAGGTGAAAAAGCGCATGTAAGTTGGGGCGCAGTCGAACCGTACATAGTTGGCCATCGCCAATATCTTGAATGAAAGGCCTCTCTGAGGTCTCCATGAAACCAGAAGTCGCCCCAAGAAGTAATTTCCGGTTGCTCACCGCAGGAACATCGAGAAGTAGCGCTAAGATGGCCAAAAACCGCCAGTTATGGTCAAATGTTGATTCCAAAAGCGGAGAGCACTTTTTACCTGCCAATTACCGAGAATTTCTGATTTCATTGACTCTTACCATGACAGCGGCAGCAGACTGTGACTGCTGCCGCTGTCACGTTTGACTTCGTGAGGTCTGAACACGGGAGCGCAACAAGTTAGCGATCTACACCGATGATTGATGTAGCGGGAGCAGTATAGTAGCTGATGGCATATCATCTTGAGCCTGTGTTCCTCAAGCTGTCACTTCCCGTTTCAGCCATATAGGAACGGAATACCTTCAAGGAGGACGAACAAGCGATGCAAACGTGGCAGCGCAACCTGTACACCCTCTGGGTAGCAGAGTTGATGGCTCTCGCTGGCTTCACCGTGGTACTTCCCTTTCTGCCCTATTATGTTCAAGAACTGGGGGTGACAGAGCTGGACCAGGTGGAGTTCTGGTCAGGTCTAGTGTTCGCCTCTCAGGCAATAGCCATGGCCATCTTCTCTCCCATTTGGGGAAGCGTAGCCGATCGCTACGGGCGCAAACTGATGGTGGAGCGGGCCATGTTCGGCGGGGCAGTGGTGATGGGGGCTATGGGTTTCGTACAGAATGTGCAGCAATTGCTGGTTCTGCGAGCCCTGCAGGGTTGCATGACTGGTATCGTATCAGCGGCGACGGCTTTAGTGGCCAGTTCCATCCCTCGCCAGAGGGCTGGGCAAGCCCTGGGACTGCTGCAGGTGGCCGTCTACAGTGGGGCTTCGGCCGGGCCATTGTTGGGTGGGCTGGTGGCCGATCATTTCGGCTATCGAGCAGCCTTTGTGGTGACAGGGGCCCTGCTCTTCCTGGCCGGAATAACGGTGGCTATCTTTGTGCACGAAGAATTTGAGCCTCCACAACGTGAGGCAGGGTCACGAAGGGGTGATTTCTGGCTGGGGGTGAGAACTGTGTTCCGCTCGCGGGCGCTGCTGGGGGTGCTGGGCATCGAATTAATGATGCGATTGGGAACCAAGATCATGGACCCAGTGTTGCCTCTCTTCGTCCAGACGTTGGCCTCCAGCGGGACGCGGATCGCTTCACTGGTGGGGCTGATCAAGGGGCTGGGAGCGGCCACCAGTGCTATAGGGGCTGTCCTCCTGGGGCGAGCAGGCGACCGGTTTGGTTATCGTACGGTGCTATTGGCTTCTGCCCTGGGAATGGCTGTGGTGTACATACCCCAATCCTTCGTGACCACGCCGGTCCAACTGTTGATTCTCCAGGCGGCAGCGGGTGTGGCTATAGGTGGTGGGCTGGCGGCCATGGGGGCTCTGCTGGCCAATCTGTCGCCGGAGGGGCGACAGGGGGCGGTTTACGGCCTCGATTGGAGTGCTGTCGCAATGGCCAAGACGTTGGGCCCCATAACCGGGGCAGCCGTGGCTATAGGATTAGGTCTGCGAGCTCCTTTCTTGTTTGCAGCGGGTATCTATGGGCTGGCGACCCTCATGGTGGCAGGGGTGGTTTCCAAGCGCCAGCCAGAGCAGGCAAAGCTACCGTAGAACTTTCCGCTTACCAGAGGAAGCTGATGTAGTGATCGTCGGAACTGGCTTTTCAGGATTGACAGCGGCCATGGTAGCTCTGGATGCAGAAGTGGAGGCCGCTGTGCTAGAGAAAGTGCCTAGCCCAGGGAAAAACTCGATCATCTCTGGTGGAGGCGACAACGCTGTTGATCCAAAACGTCAAGCACCTCAAGGTATTTACGATTCGATCAACCTTCATTAGGAGGTGTTCTTGATGGTCCTGTAAGTGCCGGTGCGCCCGAGTGCTGCGAGGAGCAAGCGTGAGCCAGAAACCTGATATGCGAGGGCTAGTGTACGCTGTTCTGTCGGCGATGGTGGCAGCCATCGCTCCAATAGCCACCAAGCAAGCTCTGAGAACGATAAATCTAGAGACATTTTCGCTCTTGTGGTCGCTATCGGCTTTCATAGGTGCTTCAACATACGCCCTGAGCAGAAAGGGATCCAATTCATTTCGGAGGTTAGGGCAATGTTGGCAATTTGTTACTGCCATCGGGGTGCTGACCGCTGCTATTGTTTTGGTCTTTTCCATGGCTGTTCGGCTTGCTGATCCAACCTTGGTCTCGTTCTTCAATCGTCTTGAGGTCGTCCTTACGGTTCTCTTGGGGATGCTATTCTTCAAGGAGCGTCTCAACCGTGTGGAATTGCTCGGCGTCACAACAACGATCTCTGGAGCGTTGATCATGACCTACAGAGCGGGGGGAATCGTACTTTTTGCTTTCCTGCTTGCTTTGATGAACTCGCTTTTTATCTCTATCCGTACATTGCTGGGGAAGGTTGCCGTTCAATATCTGGAGCCAGCAGTTCTAGTAGCTGTTAGCAGATTGATCGCTTGCCTGTTTACCTTATCATACGCAATAGCCTTTGGAGTGTTGCAGTGGCCCTCCAGTACCAATCTCCTCATCATCATTATCGGAGCACTTTTCGGTCCCTTCCTCGGCTTTGTGTTTCTATACAAAGCCCTCTCTCTTTCCGAGGTATCCAGGGTTTCTGCTCTTCGAACCAGCTTTCCCCTTTTCGTTGCGCTCTATTCTTTCCTGCTTTTTCGCACAATTCCCAGCCCGCATCAAATGTTGGGAGGAGGCATTATCGTAGCGGGAATCTTGGTCTTGGTCAGGGGACAGCGCAGTGGGTGAAGTCATAACAGGGATTCAAGCGTGTCAATCTAGTGAGAGCACCATGATAGCTGATGACACATCATCTTGATCCTGTGTTCCTCAAGCTGGCACTCCCCTCCCAGCAATATGCCAGCGAAGTACTTCGCTCACAGCGAGC
>Ga0180437_10007634_pt1 | contig 13991 bp, 14 predicted proteins | sample SS_ome_4_FD_132410 | JGI IMG/M metagenome (GOLD analysis project Ga0180437, IMG submission 132410) | Hypersaline lake sediment archaeal communities from the Salton Sea, California, USA - SS_3_D_1 metaG | ecosystem: Environmental > Aquatic > Non-marine Saline and Alkaline > Hypersaline >...
CAGGTACTCGACCAGCTCTGGCAACGGATAGGGCGATGCTTTGGGGGGCGGTTTGTCCATAGCGACCTCCTGTATTTCTGTGTCGCCCCTATTATACCATAAATCTAACAGAGTAGTACTAGATGGAGTTCGCCCTCAAGGTCATCTTCGCTAACATAGATCGTGTTCACATAGATCTCACGGTGCCGTAGCCGCCGATCCCAGTGGCGGCGGATCTCTGCCGGATTGCGCAGCGTCTCGACGATCCAGTTAACTCGCTCAGGCATCTCTGGATGATCCAGAATGCCGTGCAGGTAATCGCCCAGGTCCACTTCGACCGTTTCCCCCCGGATATCGGTGATCGTCGGGACCAGTTGATCCTGGAACAGGTTGAATGAATTTCGGGCCTCATTCAGCGGCACAATGCTTTTCTGCTTGGCCATCCCGCCTCCGCGATTGATAGAGATTGCCTTTGCTATTCCTCTCTGACATAGAGAGGTAATTGGGCCTGGGGCCAGGGGCCCGCGTAGAAAAAGGCCGTCCCCACCGGTTCTGATGTCCCCATAGCACGTTCTTCGTTGACTTGCCGGAAACAGCGAAGGAGCGCACCCTGCCAGCGAGGCAGAAAGACCTCGGCTCTGTCCTGTAAACCCAGGGTGCGCCAGACGCCGTTGCTGTCCTGGAAACGGTTCAGGGAACCGGAGCCCACCTCCAGAGGATACCAGGCATAGTGGTCAAAGTAGTAGTCGAGGAGAATGGAAGCGTCTCCGTAGCGGTCCTCGCTTCCCAGAACCACCACCAGGACCTGATGCCCATCGCGGGTGGCCGAGGCGACCAGGCACTCCCCTGCCTCGGAGGTCGTGCCTGTCTTGATACCATCGGCTCCAGGGTAGTTCCCGAGCAGCTCGTTGCGGTTGCTCAGAGGGCGCCCCCGGAAGGTGACCTCCTGGGTGCTGACAATTTCGGCCAAGGTGGGGTTGGCCAAAGCCTGGCGGGCAATGACCATGAGATCGTAGGCGCTGGAATAGTGATCAGGAGCGTCGAGGCCATGGGGGTTGGCAAAGTGGGTGTCGGTCAGCCCCAGGGCTTCCGCTTCCTGGTTCATCATCTCTACAAAGCCGTCCACTGAGCCGCCGATGTGCTGGGCGATGGCCGTGGCTGCGTCGTTGCCGGAGCGCAGCAGCAGGCCGTAGAGGAGTTCTTCCAGCGTGACCACCTGGCCGGGCGAAAGCCCCATTTGGGCTCCGCCAATCAGGGCAGATTCCTGGACGACCACCTGCTCCTCCAGTTGCCCTCTCTGCAAGGCCACCAGGGCAGTAGCTATTTTGGTGGTGCTGGCCGGAGCCAACCGTTGGTGGGCGTTCTTCTCGGCCAGGACCTGGCCCGCGGCCACATCGCTGACAATGGCTGCCTGGGCGGTCACTTCGGGCATGGCCAGGGCGGCGATGGCCTCGATCTGGTGGGGATAGAGGCGCAGGTTTCCCAGGTCAGAGTCGGTCAGGACCGGGGGGCCAAAGCCCACGGTCAGGCAACTCAGGACGATGAAGAAAGAGCAAGTTATTCTTTTACGGGCTCTAATGATGCGCTGCAAAGTCTCCACAGACCAACTCAGGGTACAGGTCCTCCCCAGGCGCTATTATAGCAGAAAAGAGTTGGATTGTATAGTTAAAGCAGTGGACAAATCGGCCATTATCTGATAAAATAGCAAGGGCATTAGTGGCAGTCCTCTATCTCACGGGCCAAGAGTTCAGGAGGTGGATCAGAAACCAGGTTTTTTGACCCCCTCAAGCAAAGTACACCTTGTTGCTGATGTTTTTCCAAGGCCAGAGAGGTTCTCTGGCGGAAAAAAACCTGGTTTCTTTGTCCCCAGGTGAACGGTTGCCTTACGGAAACCGGAGAAGCTGGTACGAGTGACGAAATATCTTTTCTGCACGGGGGGAGTGGTCTCCTCGGTGGGCAAAGGGGTCACGGTAGCGTCCATCGGCCGCATTCTGCGCAGCCGGGGTATTTCCGTCTCTATTCAGAAGCTGGACCCCTACCTCAACGTTGACCCCGGGACCATGAATCCCTATCAGCACGGGGAAGTTTTCGTCACCGAAGATGGAGCCGAGACCGACCTGGACCTGGGCCACTATGAGCGCTTTATTGGTGAGAACCTGACCAAGGCCTCCAATGTGACGGCTGGCCAGATCTATTCCGAGGTCATTGCCAAGGAGCGACGGGGCGACTACCTGGGCGGCACCATCCAGGTCATCCCTCACGTGACCAACGAGATCAAACGGCGCATCGGCCTGGTGGCCAAGGAGAGCGGAGCCGAAGTGGTCATCGTAGAGGTGGGAGGCACGGTGGGGGACATTGAGGGCTTGCCTTTCCTGGAAGCCATCCGCCAGATGCGCAAGGACGTGGGCCGTGAGAACGTCCTCTACATCCACCTCACCCTCCTTCCCTATATTGCGACTACCGGTGAGCTAAAGACTAAGCCCACCCAGCACAGCGTCAAGGAACTGAGGAGCATCGGCATCCAGCCCGATGTCATCGTCTGCCGCTCCGACCACCCGATGGATGATGCCCTCAAAGACAAGATCGCCCTCTTCTGCGATGTAGAGCCCCAGGCGGTGGTCCCTCTGGCCACCGTGGACACGATCTATGAGGTCCCTCTCATCCTGGAAGAAGCCGGCATGGGCCAGTTTGTTATGGAGCGGTTGAGTCTGTCGGGTCAGGAGCCTGACCTCACAGCCTGGCGCGAGCTGGTGGAAGAGATCAAACGCCCCAAAGAGCAGTTAAAGGTCGGCATAGTAGGTAAGTATGTGCAGCTCATAGATGCTTATATCAGCGTCCGCGAGGCCCTCTACCACGCTGGCCTGCACCATAAATATGATATTGACGTCCACTGGATCAGTTCGGAGGACCTGGAGAAAGGGCGGGGCCTGGAGCAATTGGCTCGGGTGGACGGCATCGTGGTGCCCGGCGGCTTTGGCTACCGGGGCATCGAGGGCAAGGTCGTGGCCGCCCGTTACGCCCGTGAGCACAAGGTGCCCTATCTGGGTCTCTGCCTGGGCATGCAGGTCATGGTCATCGAGCTGGCCCGCCACGCCATGAAGAGCGATGAGCCGAGTTCTACCGAGTTCGATATCGCTACCAAGTACCCGGTCATTGACTTGATGCCGGAGCAGCAGGCTCTTCCCTCTATGGGGGGCACCATGCGCCTGGGCATCTACCCTTGCCACCTGGTGCCCGGCACCAGAGCGGCGGCTGCTTATGGCCAAGAGGTAGTGAACGAGCGCCACCGCCACCGTTTCGAGTTCAACAACGCTTATCGGGACATCCTGGCTCAGGCTGGTCTGATCCTTTCCGGTCTCTCCCCCGACAGGCGTTTGGTAGAGATCGTGGAGGTGGGCGATCACCCCTGGATGCTGGGCACTCAGTTTCACCCCGAGTTCAAATCCCGTCCCAATTGCCCCCATCCCCTCTTTCGCGACTTTATCGCTGCGGTCAAAGAGAGGCAGCATAGCAAAACGGGCAACGAATCCGTAACTGCTTAGCCTGTCATTCTGAGCGAAGCGAAGAATCTCGTTTGCGAAGAACGAGACCCTTCGCTTCGCTCAGGATGACGCCAAATAACCTGACTGACATGGAGGACATCAATGGAGATCTATCTTGACACCGCCAAAATCGAGGAAATCAAAGAAGCCGCTTCCTGGGGTGTCATCAGTGGGGTGACGACCAACCCCAGCCTGATGATGCTCGCTGGTCGCGGCGACTACCAGCAGGTCACGCAGGAGATCTGCTCCATCGTGCAAGGGCCTATCAGCGCCGAGGTGGTCAGCTTGGAGGCTGAAGGCATGGTCGAGGAGGCCAGGCGCATCGCTCAATGGTCCCCTCATGTGGTCATCAAGGTGCCGACCATTCCCGAGGGACTGAAAGCGATGAATGCCATCTCCCAATTGGAAGTGGATCCAGAGACCCTCTGCCAGGACTGCCCCTGGCTGGGCCAGTGTGATACCCCCCTTGACGAAGCCCGTGAGCTGGCCGGCCTGTGGGGGGTCCGCGTCAACGCCACCCTGGTCTTTTCGGCCAACCAGGCTCTCCTGGCTGCTCTGGCCGGGGCCAGCTACGTTTCGCCTTTCGTGGGCCGCCTGGACGATGTGGGCAACGATGGGATGCAGGTGGTAGCCGACACGGTAGAGATCTTTTCTATCTATGGCATCGAGACGGAGGTCATTGCAGCCAGCATCCGCCACCCGATGCACATCACCGAAGCGGCCCTGGCCGGCTCGGACATTGCCACCGTGCCCTACAAAGTGCTGATGCAGGCCGTCAAGCATCCCCTGACCGATGTGGGCGTCCAGCGTTTTCTCGAGGACTGGGCCAAGGTCAGCAAGTAAAGTCACCCTTGCGAAGGTTATGCTCCTGAACCTTCGCAAGGGTTGCGTGGAGGCCAACATAATGGATGGAGCCAACTCTGACCTATCACCAACTGGGGAGGAGACTGCACCGCCCCCCGAATCTATCGCCCCCTCTCTCGTGGACAAGGATCGGGAACGCCGCCGGGCGCTCTTTGTTGCCGTGACCCAGGTTTCGGCGAGTATCGCTGCGGCGGCCTCCATGGCCTACGCTGTGGCTTACTTCGCCCTCCCTGCCAGGCCATGGCAGGCTGCCGTGTCCTTCGGCCTCTTGTTCTCAGTGGCCCCTGTGATTTGGACGGCACGCTGGCTGGCGCAGCGGGGTTATCTGGAAGCCGCTGCTTTTCTCTTCGCCGTCTACCCTACCCTGAGCATTGGCGGCATCGTCATCTTGATGCCGGATACCTTCCCCTGGGCCGCCATCACCCTGATCGTGTTGATCCTCTTGATGGGGATGGTCCTCGACCCCAGAGCGGCCTACTTTGTCGCCCTGGGAGGAGGCGTCCTTTACTGGGTCTTGAACGGGCTGATTCGGAGTCGGTTGGTGACGCCGCTGGACATCCCAGAGACTATCGTGCTCATCGTCGGCGGTCTCTTCTATCTCCTGATCTTTCTGTTGGTGGCCTTCCTGAGTTGGCTGGCCACCAACGGTTTGAGGCAGGCCCTGAGGGAGTCGCACCAGCGGACTGATGAGCTTCAGGAGGCCAGCCAGCGCCAGGCCCAGATGCTGGCCGAGTTGGAGGAGCGTACGGCTGAGCAGGCGCGCCTGTTGGCCTTGGTGGAAGAACTGTCAACGCCGGTGATCCCTATCTTTGAGGACACCGTCGCCTTGCCTCTGGTCGGTAGCGTTGACTCCCGCCGGGCCAAGCGAATCACGGCCGATCTTCTGGAAGGGATCAGCCAGCGCCGGGCCAAAATAGCTATCATTGACATCACAGGCGTGCCCACTGTGGATACCGCCGTGGTGCATTCCTTGATGCAGGCCGTTCGGGCGGCCGAGTTGATGGGCTGCCAGGTGGTGCTGACGGGTATCCGGCCAGAGATTGCCCATACCCTGGTCGTTTTGGGGGTGGACCTGGGAGAAGTCGTCACCTTACGGAATCTGCAGAACGGTATCGAGTACGCTGCGTCGCGTCAACAATTGCCCTTTGATTGGGCTACAAGTCAGGCAGTGCGCGACTGAAAACGAGTAAGCGTTGAGCCACCCTTGCGAAGGTTGCGAATGGTCTCTGCACGCAGCGGATCCCCAGCAGGCAAAGGCGCTTTCCTGAAAGCGGCACTATTGCGCCACAGGCTGCTGCCAAACCTTCGCAAGGGTTGAACGATTGCCCATTGCCTGGGCTCTCATTCGTGAGGCCGGAAACACCGACCTCGATTATTATCATTGCATAAGGAGGAACATCAATGGAGATGGAAAAAGTGGCCAAGGCCATGGAGAAGGTCGGGATCCCTGGAAGGGATGCCTACGATCTGCCCACCAGCACCAAGCGCTTCCCCGATGGGGCCTGGTACCGCATGGAGGTTTCCGGTGTGGAGCGGCCCAAGGTGTTGGAGGCGCTCATTGACGAGATGCAGAAGCGTAAGGTGCCCATCCACCGCCTTATCTCGGTGGTCATGGGCGCTACCCTTTTGGACAAGGCAGAGCTCAAGGATTTCGCTCAGATGGCCGCCGACGTGGGGTCCGAGGTCATCCTGACCCCCGGCCCGCGTTCAGCCTGGGACACAGGGCGGCAGCTCGCCACCCCCGAGGGTGGGCTCTCGGGCCTGCGCTTCCGCGGATCTGACCAGTTGCGCCAGGTCATAACCGACATCATGACCTGTATTGACATCGGCTTCCGTGGCTTTCTGGTCATAGACGAGGGGCTCTTGTGGCTGCTCAACGAGCTGAGGGTAAACGGCGACATCCCCCAGGACGTGACCTTCAAGGTCTCCATCTACGCCGGTCACGCCTCGGCTGCGGGGGGCAAGGTCTTGCAGATGTTGGGGGCAGGCACTTTCAATCCGGTAGCTGACCTCAGCCTGCCCCAGTTTGCCTCTATCCGCCAGGCCGTTGACATCCCGCTGGACGTGCACATCATCCTCACCGAGTCCTTCGGCGGGTACATCCGCATTTACGACGGCCCAGAGATGGCCCGCGTCTGCGCGCCGTGCTATTTCAAGATCGAACCAGGCCCGGCTTGCGCTGCTGGCCCAGGGGCTCTCTACAAGCCGTGGGTGGACGAGGGGATGCTGGCCCACTGGGCGCGGGTAAAAGTCAAGTATGCCCAGATCATCCACGAGGTCATTCAGGAGAATTTCCCCGAGGCCACCATGTCCAAGTTGGGGGCCAAGGATTTGGCAGTTCCGAAGCCCTGATCCGGATTTCTCTACCAGACACTTTTCATAATAGGGATCAGAAACCAGGTTTTTTGGCTGATAAGATATCCCTTCACATCTCAAGACGCCTTGAAAGCAACGATCCGCCTGCTCAGACGGCAAAAAACTGGTTTCTCTACCAAATGTCCGGTAGCAAAACCTGGATTTGGCATGGACTTGCCCCAAACAACAGAAACGAGTGACAACAAGAAAACGCCGCCTCCCCTCTCGCCAAGAGAGGTGGGGCGGCGTCAGTTTTACAGAGTGCCGACCGTTTAGCGATGGCCGCCACCGTGGTCGCCACCACCGTGGTCACCGCCACCCTGGTCGCCACCGCCGTGATCGTCACCATCATGGCCGCCGCCATCCTGGTCGCCACCGCCGTGATCGTCACCATCATGGCCGCCGCCATCCTGGTCGCCACCACCGTGATCATCACTATCTTGGCCGCCGCCATCTTGGTTGCTGCCGCAGTTACTGCCGTCGCAAGTGCCGTCGCGTTCCTGGTCGCGCTCCCTGGCGGGGTCGCAGTCGTCGCCGTCGCAGGTGCCATTGCGTTCCTGGTCGCGCTCCCTGGCGGGGTCGCAGTCGTTGCCATCGCAGGTGCCGTCGCGTTCCTGGTCGCGATCCCTGGCAGGGTCGCAGTCACTGCCGTCGCAGGTTCCATTCTGTTCGCGTTCTTGGTTCCTGGCGGGGTCGCAGTCGTCGCCGTCGCAGGTTCCATTCTGTTCGCGTTCTTGGTTCCTGGCGGGGTCACAGTCGTCGCCGTCGCAGGTGCCATCGTGTACTTGGTCGCGCTGCCTGGCGGGGTCGCAGTCGTCGCCGTCGCAGGTGCCGTCATGGACCTGGGCTTGGACCTGGTTCTGTTCGCGGTTGCGGTCCTGGTCCTGGTCACAGTCGTCACCGTCGCAGGTGCCATCCTGTTCGCGGTCACGGTCCCTGGCGGGGTCACAGTCGTCGCCGTCGCAGGTTCCATCGCGTTCTTGGTCGCGCTCCCTGGCAGGGTCGCAGTTGCCGCTGGGGCAGGTGTCATCTTGGTCATCCGCTGCCGGTTGCTGCTTCTCCTCTGCCTGCTCCTGAGCGAACTCTATTTGCAATTGGGTCTCGGTGACCTCATCGGTGGTCGTGGCCAGGCCCATCTTCTCGATGGTCATCCTGACCGGATACAGGGGAGAGCCTGGCTGGCTGCCAGCTGAAGCCCAAACTATCCCTCCTATGGATCCAAAGGCCAGGACCAGGGCCAAAGCGGTCGCTTTCAGTAGATTGCGCATTGTTTGCCTCCTTCGTGTTCTGTGATTTGATCGAGTTGTCCAGCTAGCTGTTCTCACCTTATATGACGCAAAACCCCCGATTTACATACGGCCTGTGTCGAAAATTCACGAGCCATCACCACGATGGTCGCCGTCCTTGCCGCCGCCACCGTCGCTGCCGTCATGGTCGCCGCTGTCATGGCCGCTGTCGCCGTGGTCGCCGCTATCATGGCCGCCGCTACCAGGATCGTCATCATCACGACCTTGGCCGCTTTGGTCGCCACTATCATGGTTGCCGCCCCCGTGGTTGTCATCATCATGGTCTCTGTCACCTTGACCGCCACCGCGATCCTCCGGCGGGTGTGGCGTGTGGGTCGGTGGCATGGGCGTCGCAGTTGGCATAGGCGTGTTGGTTGGTGGCACGGGCGTGATGGTCGGCAAAAGTGTGTTGGTCGGCTTGGATATAGGCGCTGCCTTTTCCCCTGGCGTATGGGACGATTCGGGTGTGAACGTAAAAGTCGGCGTATCCCTATCAGCCGGATACAAAGTGCGGGTAGCCGTAGGGGTCTGATCCTCATGGGGTGTCATGGTCGGCCAGGGAGTATCGGTTGCCGATCGGGTCATTGTGGGCTGGGGCACTAGCGTTCCCCACCAGTGGTAAAGCTGGCGGAGGGTATCGGGAGCCTCAAATCCAGCCAAGGCTGCGAGGGCAAGCAACAAGGCAATGAGTAGGGCCGCCGCCATGCTGAGCATAAACCGCCTCCTCTTGACTGGGCCTTGGGTCGGCTTGTGAGCCGGGGCTTTCTCTGCCCGTAAGCGGGCTGCCTCTCGCAAAAACCGCTCCCGGCCAGCGGCCATGGCCTTCGCTGAAGGGGGCTCGGTGTCCTTTAACCCCTCGACCTTCAGAGCTGTCCGTAACAAGGGCTCCAGTTGGGCTGCATATTGAGGGTAGCGCCTCAGGCAAGCCTCAATGCTCTCTTTTTGCTTCAAACGGGAAAGGCTCTCGTCCAGGATGATCTCAAAATCCTTCTTCATTTTGCCTCTTCCCTTTCCATGATGCGCTGCAGGGCATTTAGGGCCCGGTGCTGTAGCGACTCGACAGCCCCCTTGGTCTTGCCCAGGACCTGTCCCACCTCCGCGTTGCTCAAGCCCTCAACGAACTTGAGGACGATAACCTGTTGCTGATCCGTTGTCAGGTGGCTGATGGCCGCCCGGAGCTGTTGCTGAGCGAGCTTTTTCTCCACGACGACAGTGACGTCTTCAGGGGCGGCCACCAGCCCCTCCTCTAAAGGCAGGCTCTCTGCCTGGGGCCGTCGCCGAAAGTGGTCAACGACCAGGTTGTGAGCCACCCGATAGAGCCACGCTGAAAGATGCGTCCTGGGCCCTTGAGAAGCTTTGATGGCCTCCAACAGTCTCAAAAAGACCTCGGCCGTCAAATCTTCGGCCAGGCGGGCCTCGCCGAGATAGCGATAGATGTAGTGGTAGATTTTCTCGGAGTAGCCATCATAGATTTCGCCCAGGGCTTTGGGGTCATATTCTCTTGCTCGCTCAAGCAACAGTCTTTCGTCACGCACTGGAAGGTCCCCTTTTTCCCTCTGTTATTAAGACGCAAAAACGCCGAAAAACATACGGCCTCCTGATGCTACCTTCCCAAAAGCTAAAGATGTACTGGCGACGTAACCGGCACTTTTCGGCAAGTTTTCAGCCGTTTCATTGCGCTTGGAAGCTTTTGGGAAGGTTTTATACTTGACAAAGTGAACTCCTTGCACTACAATGGATTTGGCTGCCTTTTCCCAGGCTGGGGAAAATCAAAAGCCGGGTATCATCACCAGCACCCGGCTTGCTGGTCAAAGGGCCTGTCATCTCTACATCGTGATTATAGCCCGTTCTGTGCTTTTTCGCAAAAGTTGTTAGCGCGTAGAGGTAAATAGAAAATGATTGGAGGACCGAGATGCCTGTCAAAGTACCCTGGCTGAAGGGGGTTTTCCCTGCTCTGGTCACCCCTTTCGCCAAAGACGAAGCGTTCGACGAAAAAGCTTACCGCAATCTGATCCGCCACGTCCTGCCCCACGTGGATGGCCTGGTGCCCTGCGGCACCACCGGCGAGTTCCCCTATCTCTCCGTAGCGGAACAGAAGCGCATCGTAGGCGTTGCCGTCGAGGAAGCGGGAGCCAAGCCGGTCATTGCTGGCACAGGGGCGGCCGGCACCCGTCAGGCCATCGAATTGGCGCGCAATGCCAAGGAGGCTGGAGCCAGCGCCTGTCTGGTGGTCACTCCCTATTTCCTCCACCCTTCGGACAAGGGAGTCTACCAGCACTTTTACGAGATCGCCAAAGCCGTGGACATCCCTATCGTCCTGTACAATATCCCGCAGACGGTGGACCGCTATCTGCCCCGCGCTGTCATCGAGGACCTCTCCGACGTTCCCAATATCGTCGGCCTCAAGGACTCTTCGGGCAACCTGACCTATACCCTGGAGGTTCTGGAGATGACCCAGGGTCGCATTGATGTCTTTGTCGGCCACGACGAGGTGGTCCTGCCCGCCCTGGCTGGAGGCTGCACGGGCATGATCCTGGCCTCGGCCCAAATCTTTCCCGAAATCTGGCAACAGGTCTTCCAGGCTGTGCGGGAAGGGGACCTGGCCAGAGCCCGCGGGTTGCAGCACAGTGTGCAAAAGCTGGCCCGCATCTTTTGCCGCCACGGGGGTGGGGTGGCTGTCAAGGCGGCTTTGAACATGATGGGTGTCCAGGTCGGAGGCCCACGCCGTCCTCTCAAACCGACGGGCGGGGCACTGATCCATGAGACCCGGGCCGAGATCCAAATGGAGCTGGAAAAACTGGGGAAAATCCAATCTCCAATTTCCAATTTCCAATTTCCAACTGGGCTATTGGAAGGTAGATTCGCTGACTTGGAATTGTCGGCGGAACAGATCAAGTCTGCCGGGCTGCGAGTTGGTACGGGCATGGCCGGGGAGGAGCCGGAGTGGGTGCAGCTTGACCTCATCGCCGGACCCAAGGGTGGTCCCCTGGGTGAAGCCTATGCTTACCAATTGACCTACCCCCTCCACCGCCGCGAAGCCCTGACCACGATTCTGGAACCCAACCTGACGGTACGCCCGCCTACCCTCATCCTGCCCACGCTGGAGCAGAAGAACCTGCGCCAGGCCAACATGATCTACGGACCCACCCAGTCGGCTGTGGCCAAAGCCATCGTGGACAACCTGGAGAAAGGCCTCATCCCCGTGTCAGCCATGGACGGTGAGGTGATGGTCGTCCTGACCACGGTGGACCCCAGGGCCCTGGACCGCCACGCGCTGTACCACAATGTCTACCAGGTCATGGATGTCGCGATTCGGGGCGCTTTTGAGCGAGATTCTTCGCTTCGCTCAGAATGACAGGTTGGAGTTGAGGAGTCATGACCGAAAAGTACAAGTTTGGCTCGACGGTGATCCCTTTCACCGGTTGGGGGGTGGACCCCAGGCAACCGGAGAAAGAGCGGGAACGCCATTTACGGGCTGTGCGTCGGTTGGTGGAGGAACTCGATTTGCAGGTCGTAGAGTTATCCATGGACTTTGGCCTGCTTCACCCCCAGGTGATGGACGCTGCCTTTTACCGGCGGGTGGCGGCACTTCAGGAAGAATTGGGCTTTGCCTGTACCATCCACCTGCCTTTCCTCTGGCTGGACCTGACCAGCCTGAACGAGCTGGTCCGACAGGCCAGTGTCGAGTCCGTCCGCCGGGCGGCAGAGCTGGCGCGGCTTTTTCAGGTAGAGACCTACGTGCTGCACCTGTGGGGCCCCACCACCGCCCAGATCACCCACGTCATCACCGACGAGGTCTTGCAACGAAACCTGCTGACGGCGGTGCTGCAACAGGCCGACCGCAGCCTGGCTGAGATATGCGCCTTTATCGAGCCGCGGGCCTTGTGCATCGAGAATCTGGAAGCCCTGTCTTTCGATCTGGTGGTGCCCCTGCTGGAACGACACGGGACCGGCATCTGTCTGGACGTGGGCCACCTGGCCTGGCAGGGCGGTGGTGAGTTGGCTTTCCTGGAGAGACATGGAGAGTGGGTGGGGGAGATCCATCTGCACGATGCCCTGCTTCCCTCTTCTGCGCAAGGGAAGCGGGCGCATGACCACCTGCCCCTGGGCCAGGGCGAGCTCGACCATGAGGCCCTGTTGCGCAAACTCGGCGAGATCGGCTTCGACGGTTGCATCATCGTCGAGAACAACAACGAGGCTGATTTGAGGGAGAGCCTAGAAAGGTTACGGCCCTGACTGTAATTAAGGAGAAGCAAGGAGAGCTTGTGCACAAGGGTTAAAGTGAAGTGCGCGATGGGAGGCAAGAATGCCAGAAGTTAGCCGCTTCTTTGGTATCGTGATTCGCATGTATTTCGATGAGCATAGCCCACCACACTTCCATGCCATCTATGGTGGGAACGAAGCTCAGGTCGGGATTGACCCTATCCAGGTTCTTGAGGGCAAACTCCCACGTCGTGCAATCTCAATGGTCATAGAATGGGCTGCCCTTCACCAGCGGGAGTTGATGAATAACTGGGAGCGATTACGGAACGATCAACCTATTCTGAGGATTGAGCCTCTTGAGTAAGGAGGGAAACATGTTTCCGAGGGTTAAGCAAGTTCGTCATCTTGGAGAATATCGTCTGGAGTTGAGTTTCACCGATGATACAAAGGGCGAACTCGACTTCAAAGAACGAGTTGTCGGCCGTGGAGGCGTGTTTACTCCACTAGAGGACATAGACTTCTTCAAGCGGGTTCAGGTTGATCCCGAAGCAGGGACCATTGTCTGGCCAAACGAAGTGGATTTCTGCCCAGACGTGTTATACAGCTTGGTGACCGGAAAGCCCATACGAGCAGAGCGCAGAGCAAAGGCGCACGAACCGCTAACACATGCCCACCGACCACGCCGCGCCCTCGTCACAGGGCGTGGCCGTCGGTCCTGAAGGTGATCACCGTGCAAGGGCATTGGCGCGTCGTGGCGGATTTCGAACTCTGGTGGTCTAGCAATTAGATTGTGGCTCAGATGCCAACGTTTATCAAAAAGGAAAGATGACGCAGACCGGTCTCGTCAGAGCAAAAACGCCGGAAGAAATCGAGATCGAAAAGAGGCTCTTCGAAATTGAGCAGAAGCGCCAGCGAGTTGCTTTGCTTGGACAGGAGATAGAGGAGCTCAAACAAGCCCTGGGACGTTTCCAGGTAGAGTACAGTGCCAGGGTAGGGCGGCTCTACGTGGAACTGGACAAGCTGGAGCTACTGATCCAGGAGTATCGGCTGCGGATTCAACTCATCGTTGACAGGGGACGCCAGGTACACTTTCAGGAGATCGAGGATGAGATCAAGCGAAGGTTCAGCACCCGATGGCAGGAGACACGCCAGACGGAGCGCGAGACCCGTGGAGCCAGTGAGGTCTATGAGCGTCAGAAGGCCGAGCCCAGGCTCGACGAGGGAACGGCACAGGAGTTGAAACGTTTCTACCGAGAGCTTGCCAGGCGGTTTCACCCTGACTTGGCCGAGACCGAAGAGGAGCGGCGAGAGAACAGCGAGATCATGGCTGAGATCAACGAAGCCTATGCTCAAAAGGACCTGGATAAGCTGAGGGAGATCGCGGAACGAGAAGGTGAACGGCTGCGCAGTGTCCCTGGCGAAACACTGGCCGAGAAGCTGGCCAGGCTGACCCGGGAGAGTCACAGACTGGACGATGTGATCCAGAGGTTGCAGGGCGAATTGGAAGAGCTAAAGCGCAGCCCGACTTGGGAGATGATGCAGAAGGTGGAGAAAGCGAGGGAGGATGGACAGGACATCCTGGCCGGGTTGGTTAAGGACTTGGAGCAACAGATCAAACGCAAGAGAGAGGAACTGGACGGTCTTGTCCAAAGATATGCTGATCTCGTATCCCAATAGAGACCGCCGAGGTACGCAGGATGGTAGACGAAAAGGCGTTGGAGGTCAGAAAAACAGAGGGCCTCATCAGGTATCAGCCCGAGGC
>Ga0180437_10007636_pt1 | contig 13989 bp, 10 predicted proteins | sample SS_ome_4_FD_132410 | JGI IMG/M metagenome (GOLD analysis project Ga0180437, IMG submission 132410) | Hypersaline lake sediment archaeal communities from the Salton Sea, California, USA - SS_3_D_1 metaG | ecosystem: Environmental > Aquatic > Non-marine Saline and Alkaline > Hypersaline >...
GTCCTGAACCAAGGCCGGACGATCCGGGAAGAGGATGAGTCGTGGCAGCCTGCAGAGGTGGTGGAAGGGCAGTCTGGCTTGACCGTGGAGAATCTGAAACTCGTGAAGGAGAAACTCGGCGAGGCACTGGGTTCCGGGTGGGTGAGTGACAATCCGGTTGACCTGAGTTCCTACGGCCATGACTTTACGGTTTTTTCGGGCGAGCGGCCGAACATCGTGACGATGCCCGCCTCGACGGAGGAAGTGCAAGCCATTATTCGGATCGCCTATGCCCATGGCATTCCCGTGGTTCCCATGTCCACCGGGTTCAACCACGGAGGCCTCACGATTGCCCGAAAGGGCGGCATCCTCGTTGACTTGAGGCGGATGGATCAGACTTGCTCTTTTGACGAAGAGTCGATGACCGTCTCCATCAGCCCTGCCGTACGCATGCGCTCGATCTGGTGGGAGGCGGTCAAGCACAGGGCCACGGATGGGTTTCACCTGAAACCGATCCTCCCCCTCACCTTTGGCAGCGTTTCCATGCTATCGAACTATGTGGCACGAGGCGGTGCCGGTACAGCGTTCAAGTACGGAGGCAATCCAGAGCTCACTGTGGGCATGACCTGGGTTCTGCCCAACGGCGACGTGCTCAAGGTGGGACCGAGTGCCATTCCCAAGGTGGGCAAACTCCCCCTCCACTATTGCCCGGGACCTGAAATCAGTGGGATGTTCTTCAATGCCGACGGTCTTTTCGGCATTTGTACGGAAATCACCGCCAAGTGCTACCCGGAACCGGACGATGTCGAGGGACTGGAGGACATGATGTCCGCAGCCAACTATGATCCTGACGGACACAGGGCCTTTTGCCGGACCATTGATGCCATTTACGAGTTGTCCCGCGAGAACGTCACGGATTTCATGTACAAGAGCCATCCAGGTGTCTTTGCCATGGCGATCACAGCACTCCTGGATGATTTGAAGGTTGAGGATGCCATCAATGCTTCTCCCTTGCACCCCCTCGGAATCATGATTTCCGGTCATGATCAGGAGGAACTGGAGATCAAGCGAGAGATCGTGACCGAAGTCCTGCAAAAGCACGAGATGATGATCATGGACCCGAACATGCTCGGCCCCGAGCTGGCGGAGAGGCGTACCACCGATCCCGCGAAGATGGCCCTTGGAATCAAAGAAAACATCGTTGGTTCGTACAAGGGGGCCTTCCAGTGGACTGCCTGTCTCATCAAGATGGAGAAGATTCCGGCGATTGCCAAGGAGTATGAGCAACTGGTGAAGAAGTACTGGAAGACCTCGGATCCAAAGGTCAGCGTCGAGCACGCCATGACCGGCACGGATATCCAGGGACCCTTACAATACGGACGGGTCGGCTCGTGTGAGTTCGACTGGTGGTGGGATCAGGGAAACCCGGAGGAAGTCAAGCGTGCCAGTACGATGATCCACAAGACCAACAAGCTCATGCTCAAACACGGGGCTCCCCTCTTCCGCAACATGTTCGGCTCGGGTGAGTACTACATCCCCATGCTCGGCACGTACTACACCGTCTTGAAGAAGGCAAAGAAGGCCTTTGACCCGGCCAACCTCATGCATCCGGATGTTCTGCCCATCACGGAGGATTACGTCTGATGATCTGCGGTGGGGTTACAGCTCAAGTTCGGTCTGGAGGACCTTCATCTGAGCCGGGACCGTCCCCATTCTGAGTTCGAGGAGCTTTGCCCGCCGGTAGTAGTAATGTAACTCGTGGTCGAGATCGTAGCCCATGCCGCCGTGAAGCTGCTGGGCACTGAAAGCGACCCGACGAGCGGCCTTGCTGGCAAAGGCCTTGGCAATCGCCACCTCCCTCGTAGCCGTCATCCCCTCACTGAGTCGCCACAAGGCCTGATAGGTGGTCAAGCGCGCGCCCAGTACATCGATGTACATGTCCGCCAGCCGATGCTGCACGGCCTGGAACGTTCCAATCGGACGTTCGAACTGGACCCGCGTTCTGCAGTATTCAGCCGTGATCTCCAGCTCGTATTCGGCCCCACCCACCATCTCCGCACACTGGATAGCGGTCGCCTTTTCGAGGACCGATGCAACCAGGTTCAGTCCCTCGTCACCTTCACCCAGTCCCTCTTCAGCAGAAACCGGAACGTCCTCGAAATCCACCTGGAACTGCTTGTCCCCTGCGATGGTCTTAAGTTCGGAAAGCTCCATTCCCGGATTGTCTTTGTTCACGATGAAGATCGCAACCTCTCCGTCGTCACCGTTGGTTCCCTTCGTCCTCGCGACGACAAAGAGGTCATCTGCAACACTCGCATAGGGGACGAAAAGCTTTGTGCCCTTGATCGTGTAGCCCCTGTCCGTCCTGACCGCTTCGGTGGTGACCCATCGTGGGTCGTACGCGACCCCCGGTTCCTCCATCGCAAAGGCGAAAACACGCTCTCCCGACACCACCTGGGGAAGTCTTTTGGATTTCAGCTCATCCGATCCGCCCTCGAGCATCGCCAGCGTGCCCATCACCGTACCCAGCATCGGCCCGTTCATCGCGGCACGACCATACTCCTCGAAGAGCACGGCGAGGTCGAGCATGGTCAACCCTACCCCATCATAGGCCTCCGGCACGATGATGCCCATCCAGCCCAGCTCTGCCATGCCTTGCCACAGCTTCTTCGAGAATCCGGTCTCGCTCTCCTCGAGATCCTTGAGCACCTTCCGGCCGCATTCGTTCTTCAGGAAATCCTGGGCGGACTTCTTGAGCATTTCCTGTTCTTCGTTCAGCGTGAATTCCATTCTCAACCCGCCTTTCTGAACTTGGGCAAGACGATCTCATCCGTTACCTGATCGAAGACCACTTCCACCGGCATTCCGATCGTGATCTCCTCGGGCTTGACATCCACCAGATTGCTGACCAGCCGCACACCCTCCTCCAGTTCAACGAGCACGACGGAATACGGCGCCTTGAATCCGGGGTGGGGTGCCTCCTGGTAGGTCACCCAGCTGTGAATCGTTCCCTTCCCGCTCGAAGGAGACCACTCCTTTTCCAGGGAACGACACTTCGGGCACATCGGCCTCGGTGGATGGGACCAGTCGCCGCAGCCTGTGCACCGCTGAAACACCAGCTCCTGTCGCTTGACCCCTTCCCAGAAACCCTCGCTATCCGGATCAATCGTTGGGCCGGCTATCGGATGCTTCTTGTCGTACTCGACGCTCATCTTCTATCTCCCCAAAATCAGGCCGCCGGCCGGTCCGCCTGCCCCTGTGGCTACGATTGCCAGCCGAGCGTCCTTTACTTGTCCTGTGGATGTGCCTCGTATCTGACGGACCGCTTCGACGACATGGTTCATTCCGTGGATGTGACCTTCTCCGAGAGACCCTCCCGACGTATTCAGGGGTAATTCCCCATCCCCTCGGATACGCGCTCCCCCTTCACAGAAGGCCGCACCTTCCCCGGGACCACAGAAGCCCAGCTCTTCGAGCTGAACCGGCACAAGGGGTGCGTACGAATCATCCAGCTGGGCTACCTGGATGTCCCTGGGCGTGACCTCCGCCATCTCGAACAACCTCTCTGCCATACATTTCATTTCGGGCAATCGCTCGATGTCCGGCCGATAGTAACTGTTCATCATCTCCGTCTCGCCGACCATGCTCTGGGTAGCCCCCAGGATCACGGCCGGTCTCTGCTTCAGATCCTTCGCCATCTCGGTTGTCGTGATGACCAATGCAGCTGCGCAGTCACTCTCCTTGTAGCAGTCCAGCTCGCGGAGCGGATCGACGATGATCCTGGAAGCCAGGTAGTCATCGATGGTGATCGGGTTCTCGTAGTAGACGCTGTTCGGGTTCCTGGCCCCGTTTTCCCTGCATGTCGTGGTTACCCAGCCAAACTGCTCGGGTTTCGCACTGTACGCGTGCATATACCTTCGCACGAGCATCCCAACCCTCCCCGCCTCGGTCATCAGGCCGAAGGGGTTGTGGAATGTCCACTGGAGCAGATCCGTCGTGGACATCTGGCCCGAGGACTTCATGCTGGGGGTCATCCGTAGTTTCGACGATCCATTCACCGCCCGGTACACCACCACGCACTTCGCTGCGCCTGCAGCTACAGCTATGGCTGCGCGCTGGACCATCGCACACGGTGCGGCTCCCCATCTCACTTCACCGAAGTAGGTCAGATTGCCCATGCCCATCGAGCTCGTAATCGCGTGTTCCTCCGAGGCATCATCCGATTGCTTCACCAGGCCATCCACATCACTCACGACAAGCCCCGCATCATCAAGAGCAGCCTTGATCGCCTCGCAAGACATTCTGAGTTCCGTCTTCTTGCAATCGTCCGAGAATTCACTCAACGCAATGCCAACAATCGCCGCCTTGCTCTTGATACCCTTCATTGCAATCCCTCATCGCATGTCATTCTTTGATTCTTCTGAACATAGGCAGTGTCAGGTCTTCCGCTACGTCCTTGAAAACCACTTCCACGGGCATGCCCACGTAGATGTCTTCTGCCGGCTCCCCGATCACGTTGCTGATCATGCGTACCCCTTCCAGCATCTCGGCAACCGCGACCACGTAAGGAACCTTGATGCCGGGGTAAGACGCATTCTGATAAACAAAATCGACGTAAGTGTATATCCTGCCCTTCCCTTCCGAAGGCGCCCATTCCCTCTCCGTTGTGAGGCATTGGGGACACATGGGCCGCGGACGGTGCACGATCAGGCCGCACTCCCTGCATTTCTGAAAGACGAGCCTGTGCTCCCGGATCGCATCCCAGAATCCCTTGTTATCGTAATCAACATAGGGACGCAGGAGTGGAATGCCCTCGATGTATTCCATTGCCATTGCTCACCTCCTCAACAGAACTGCGCTGGTCGGCACGCCGAGCCCGCCCGTGACAAGGGACAGTTCCACGTTGTCCACCTGGGCAGTGGATGTGCCCCTCACTTGCCGAACCGCCTCTGCGATCAGGTTCATGCCGTGAATATATGCCTCCGACAGATGGCCTCCTGAGGTGTTGCAGGGGATTTCACCTCCCAGCCGGATGCGGTCTCCCCCATCACAAAAGGCCGCCCCCTCCCCCCTCTCGCAGAATCCGTATTCCTCCAACTGCATCGGAATCAGGGGGGTAAAGGCATCGTAGAGCTGTGCTACGTCCACATCCTTGGGCTCCACACCCGAAACGCGCCAGAGTTCCTGGCCCGCATACCAGGACTCTGGCAATCCCGAGATAATTGGGCGGTACAGACTCGTCATCATCTCGCCTTGGGTGGCGATGCCCTGGGTGGCACCCAGGATGATGGCGGGCGTTTGCTTCAAGTCTCTTGCCCTTTCGGTGGACGTCACAACGATGGCCACCGCACCATCCGTATCCACGCAGCAGTCATACAGCCGAAGGGGCCACACGACCATCCGGGACGCCATATAATCCTCGAGCGTGATCGGCCTTCCGTAGAACATTGCGTTCGGGTTCATGCACGCGTATTCCCGCAACACGACCGAAACCCATCCGAGTTGTTCCGCCGTGGCTCCGAATTCGTGGATGTAACGGGTAGTGAACATGGCCACCCACGAAGGAGGCGTTGCGAAACCATAAGGCATCAGGGAACCGAAATGATCGTTCGGAGCGGTCATGACCATCGTTGTCCCGGGCACGCGACCGTAACGACGGCCCGACCGTTCGTTCATGGCGCGATAACAGACCACGCAGTCTGCAACGCCCGTTGCCACGGCCGCGGCTGCGTGCAAGATGGTTGCACAGCTGGCACCCCCTCCCCACCCACACTCCGCAAAGTACGAGATGTTGGAGAGACCGAGGCTGTTCACCAGGTGCATTTCGTCCGTGTAGTCCATCGCAAACTTGACGAGCCCGTCGATGTCTTCCAGCTTCAGTCCGGCATCATCGATGGCTGCCTGAATCGCCTCACATGCAAGCTGGGCCTCACTCCGGCCCGAGTTCTTCGAGAACTCTGTCTGCCCGATGCCCGCGAGTGCAACGTTGTCCTTGATCAGATACGCCTCCGGGCTGGGCCGAACCGATGTGGGATATCTCCTGGCAAGATACGGATCAAACACGGTTTACCTCCTTCGTCATCCTAAAACGAACGGGCCGTCCATCCTCAAGGCCAAAGGACAAAGGCTACCAGGTGCGAACCAGGACGCGTTCTCTACCTCTTCCCTGGTTACTTTCCTTTGATAGGCAATGACATTGTCGCGGTGCCCCATGCGTGGGGCCCCATCGCCACGGAAAAATGGTATTCCACGTCTACCAGGTGGAGACCCCCCTCCTCGTATTTCTTGGCAACCTTACCCCCTGCCGTCAGGGTGTCCCCTGGAAAGACCGTCGCACCCAGCTTGATCGTCACCTTCTTGAGTTCCCCTTCCGGGCCGCTCCAGTCGGTAAGGTACTTCCCTACGAAGCCCCCGGTGCTCAATATGTTCAGGAAGATGTCCTTGGCTCCCTCCTTTTGAGCAGCCTCGTGATCGTGGTGTACGGGCTGGAAATCCCGGCTGGCGATGGCGGTAGCAACGATCGACGTCCGCGTCATCTCCCTCGAGTGGGCCGGGAGCTCTTCTCCTTCTTGAACGTCATCCCAGTAGACACATTTAATCGCCATTGTTTGCTCCTTCTTCCTTCCAAGCTCTTAGCCGTTAGCGATTAGCTTCCGGCGCTTCCTCCCCGACTATTCGGGCGCGGGTGCGGGCGCGGAAGCGGGTTGGGTAACAGCTAACAGCTGGCACCTATTCTACCCCCCGGTTCCGGGCTTGAACGTCAAGACGGTAAAGGACTGGATACAAACCACCTCATCCTTCTGGTTGACGTACGTGTACTCCGCCGTAACGAAATGGCCGGTCCCGATCCGTGTGGTCTTCTCCGCCGATACGGCAGCAAGCTTGGTCTTGAAACTGAGCTGGTCGCCGGGCCGCATTAACTTGAAATATTCCTGCGTAGTCGTGGTGGCCACGATGCCGAAGTAGCCAGCATCGCCCATCATCTTAACCGCCCTTGCGAAGGGGTCGGGTTTCCCCTCCCTTTTGGGCCACAGAGGCGGCGTACTGAAGGCCTGCACCATCTGGGGTGGGGCAATGATGCCTCCATGCTTACTCTTCTTCGCATACGCTTCGTCCGTGTACAGAGGGTTCGCGTCCTCCATCGCTTCGCACCAGTGCCGGATCATCGACTTGTTCACATCATCTTTGCAGACCGTAAGCTCCGACTCCTGCCCGACCATGGCTTGCACTTCATCAACTACACCGCTCATGTCCCTTTCCCTCCGATCCCGGATCGTTTCCCTTTAAGAGGCTGTTTCTCAAAAGCCTCTGAGAAGGGACGTCTTTCGACACCCTCTTAAGCGAACGTTACATAGATCTTGGCATCATCAACCCGGCCATGGCGATGATGTTCTTCTGAACCTCGATCGCTCCACCCCCGAAGATCAGCACCAGATCTCTTCGGAAATAGCTGGGCATGGCCCCGCCGAGGGGAGCCCATTTTGATTGGAGCTCCAACTGGCCGTAAGGCCCCATGATCTCCATGATTTCATTGTTGACCCTTTGATACAGATCCGAACCATACGCCTTGACCGTGGACGCTTCCGCATACACCGGCAATCCCTTCGTGAGCTGCACGGCAACCTGGTAGTTGAGCAATTTGAGGACTTCCACATCCGCGATCATCTCGCAGAACCTGTTCTTCACCCCTGGTTGTTCGATGACGGGCATGCCGTCTATGTTGGTCTCTCTTGCCCACTCGATCGTCTCTTCGATTCGTCGGGTGAGCGGGGAGTAGGGACATAGGGCGATACGTTCGAGATCGAGCTGGGCGGTCATGTACTTCCAGGCCTTGTTCTCCTCCCCTACGAGCCGACTCTTGGGAACTCTGAGATTGTCGTAGAAAGTCGAGTTGGTTCGTACCCTCCCGATGGTGTAGACGGGTGTGATCTCTATGCCGGGTGCATCGATGTCGACGAGGAAGAGTGAAATGCCGCGATGTTTCTTCACGTCCGGGTCGGTTCTGGCGGCAAGCCAGATGTAATCCGCGAAGTGTGCGCAGCTCGTGAACGACTTCTGCCCGTTGATGATGTAATCGTCTCCATCCCGAACCGCCGTTGTCTTGAGAGACGCAAGGTCTGTTCCCGCATCCGGCTCCGAGTAACCTATGCAGATCTCGATCTCGCCCCTCAGGATTCGGGGCAGAACGAGGTTCTTCAGTTCGTCGCTGCCGTACTTCATGATCGTTGGCCCGACGGTATTCAAGGCGAGCATCGGCAAGGGTGCTTCTGCGTACGCAGCGGTCTCATAGAAGATGTACTGCTCCATCGGGGAACGGCCCTGCCCTCCGTACTCCTTTGGCCAGCCCACACCCAGCCACCCATCCTCACCGAGGCGCCTGAAGAACTCCCTGGACACGGGCCCACCGTACTCACCCTGTTCGTCCATCTCTGCGGTGAGTTCGGGCGTAATTGCCTTTTTCAGATAGGCACGGAACTCCTTTCCAAACTGTTCCTGCTCAGGTGTCAACGCAAAATCCATTGTGATACTCCCGCTCGTGTTTCCTCAGGAACACGACAGCTTTTTAGATCAGAAGGCCTCAAGATCCACAGACATACGGAAGACCGAAGAAAGGAAAAAACACAAAGGGGTCTGACTTGGAGGTGGCAGAGCATACATGATGTTGCGTTTGCTTGCTTTTGCTCGCTCTCAACTATAGCTTGTCTTTCGACTGCCCGCCAATAGTAGTGTCTTTCATACTTATTGCAATTGTCAGAACTATTGTCAAGAACATTCCTCTCTTGCTGACTTTACATTCTTTTTACATTCTCGTTTGCACACGGATGCTTTTTAGGGCAGCCTGTTAGGAAGCGGTTGGAGGAGCATGGATGACTAGCGACCTCAAGAAGATTCTTGCCATCGAGGAAGCCCTTAGCGGACCCGAAGGTCCCTTTGCGATGGAGGAATCGGTGGTCCTGGGCGAAGGGATGAAGGTCTTCAAGAACCGTGCGTCTTCCCTGCGCGCCCTCATCGAGGTGTCCGAAGCCTTTGGTGACAGAGAATACATTATCTACCAAGACCGTCGGATTACGTATGCAGAGCACCGAAGAGCGGTTGCCTCTGTCGCGAAGGCCCTAAAGGAAGAGTACGGAGTGAAGAAAGGCGACCGGGTCGCGATTCTATCCGCCAACAACCCGGAATGGATCGTGACCTTTTGGGCGACGATCAGTCTTGGTGCGATAGCCGTGGGACTGAACGGATGGTGGGTGACGGACGAGATTCTCTACGGCTTGGAGGATTCACAGCCCAAGCTGCTGATAGGAGATGAAAAACGCCTGTCGCGGCTCGACGGCATTCCCGTGTCGGCACCGGTGATCCGTATCGAAAGGGATTTTGAAACCCTCTGGAACTACGACGCCTCGGCACCCCTGAGTACCGAGCCGATTGCAGAGGACGACCCCGCTTGTATCCTGTATACGAGTGGAACAACAGGCCGCCCAAAAGGTGTTGTGAATAGCCACCGTAACGTGCTGGCCCTGATCGGCATTCAGGTGTTTCACGGGCTCCGAACCCTGCAATACAGGGAACTGGCGCCTCCGGAGGCGCCGGCTACCCTCGTCACAAGCCCTCTCTTTCACGTATCAGGCCTGTATGCGGGAGCTGTGATTGCGCTCGCTACGGGCATCAAGTCCGTCTGGATGGAAGGACGCTTCGACCCCGTCCGGGCGATGCAACTCATCCAGGATGAAGGCGTGACCAATTGGGGGCCGATGAACACCATAGCATACCGGTTTGTGAACCATCCGAGGGTGGGTGAATATGATCTGTCGAGCGTTACGAGCATCGGCTCTGGTGGCGCTCCGATGACCAAGGAACTCCAGGACCGCCTTCGCGAGGTTTTTCCTGGTGCCAGCGACAGCGCTGCCCTCGGGTATGGATCGACGGAGTGTACCGCGCTGGCCACGCTGAACTTCGGGGAGCAATTCAGAGAGAAGCCTCATTCCTCGGGACGACCCCTGCCAACCGTTCAGGTAGAGATAAGGGATGCGAATGGAGAACCCGTGGACGAGGGGATAGATGGGGAGATTCACATTCGCGGCCCCATCGTGATGCTCGAGTACTGGCGCCTGCCTGACGAAACCCAAAAGACGATCCTGCCCGGTCGATGGCTTCGGACCGGGGACATCGGTCGGCTCGAAGAGGGTCACCTGCTGATCAATTCCCGTGCTCGCGATCTGATCCTGCGCGGGTCGGAAAACATCTATCCCGCAGAAATCGAGAACCGTCTGATCGCTCACCCCGATGTGGCGGAAGCCGCCGTGGTTGGTGTCGATCACAAGGAGCTCGGACAGGAAGTCAGGGCCGTCGTCGTGCCAAAGGCCGGCGCAGTACTGAACAAGGAGGGGTTGGCTGCCTGGGTGGGGGAAACCCTCGCCTATTTCAAGGTTCCTACGCAGTGGGAAATCCGCGAGCGGTCCCTACCTCGGAACGCAGTGGGCAAAGTCATGAAGCATTTGTTGGGCCGACAAGAGGACAACCCGTTCACAGAGGATTGAATGTACAACTCCTTTACATTGTTTTTACATTGTTTTTACTTCGCACTGACGACTTATAACCCTTGGCCCGCTAACATAAAATGAGTGATTCGTTCCTTGCGTCACACGGCGTTCTGGCCTGTGCCAGAGTGGTGCGTTTCGGCCCGGACAAGGCAAGACCTGTACTTGTCCTGCCGTTGAACCACACTCGATGTTTCGCGACGATGAACGATATCGTGACGAAGAGGTATCGAGTGTGTTTCGCTCCGCGGTTTCACGAAACCGTTCGTACATAACAGCAACTCTTCAGTCGAGGAGGAACTCATGGGCAAGGATCAAAGGTACGACATCGTCATCATTGGAGGAGGCCCCAACGGGATGGCGACAGCCGCCTATCTGGCCAAGTCCGGCGTTAGTGTCTGCGTCCTGGAGGAGCGCACAGAGTGCGGGGGCGCATGTGAAACGCAGGAACCCATCCCCGGGGTTCGCATCTACCCGCACGCCATGCTGATGTACGCATCGCCGGCCCCGGGTTTCGACCAACTCGAGCTCCACAAGTACGGATTCCGGATGAACTGGGACCCCATGGATCCGCTGACGCCGGAAGCCACCTCCCTGGCCTGTACGGACGGGTGGCGCAGATACACGGAGAAGGACATGGAGGGATGGGGAAAGCTGGCCGGCCTTCTCGGGTCGCCCCCGTACACGAAGGAGTTGCTGCGCTCCACCTTCTGGTGCCCACCCCACCCGCCCGAGGTGGAGGTCACGGATGACAATGTCCCGTACATGCAGGTCTACAAGGAGCATCAGCCGGAAATCTGGAGCTCGGAACTCCGCCAGGGGACCATGTTCGACATCCTGGACGAATACTGTGAAACCGAGCATTGGAAGACCGGCATGGCATATGCGGCTTGGGCCTCCGGAGCTGCGGGACACTGGGAGGGCGTGGCGATCCCCGCCATACACTGTGTTCAACTCCTCATCCTGACCAACACGGGCAAGACGAGCTTTCCCCGAGGGGGCCTGCACGGCTACTTCCACGCCATCCATCGCTGCGCGGTCCATCATGGAGCCGTGGTGCGGACCGCTTGTCCTGTGGACGAGATCCTGATCGAAGACGGCCGAGCCGTGGGCGTCAGGTTGAGAGAGACCGCTGCGATCGGGGGCCGGAAGATCTGGGCCGACAAGGCGGTGATCTCGGCCTGCGACGTACACCAGACGTTCCTCGATCTCGTGGGCCCGAAGCACCTCGACCCCGGGATCCTCCGGAAGATCAAGGACATCAGCCTGAAGAACCAGACCCTTTACGTGTCCCAGTACTTGGTCAGGAATCCGCTTCGTTACAATGAGAAGTTTGCCGAGTTTTCGGACACCCGCTACGTGGGGCCCAACAAATACCCGTGGGGAGGTGTCTATCCCTGTGATTCCCGGGAGATCTACTACGCGGACGTTGCGGATTGCGACTCGTACAAGACGAAACCCACCCTCGCGCCCGAGTTGAAGATGTGGTTCCAGGCGCCGTCGCTCGCCTTTGACCCCACGGACTGCCAGGGCCATCACCCCAAGGGGCACATCACGGCTCCGATCGAGATCTCCATGACCTCTCCGGACTATCATCTGGAGGGGGAAGATGCCCTGGACCGGTACAGGGACGAGATCGGGCAATACATGACCGATTGTCACAGGTCGATGTTTGACGGACTCGAAGACGACAACATCATCCACCACTGGTTTGCGACCGGGCGCGACGTTGAGTTTCGCAACACGGGGCTCATTGGCGGCACCTGGGCGGGCAGCCGTCACTGCGAGGACCAGCTCTGGGAGAACCGGCCCATCCCCGAGCTGGCCCGTTACCGTTCCCCGATCGACGGGTTGTACCACGCGCACCAGACCTCGGGGCATCCCGGCGGGCTCTGCCTGATGGCCATCCCCTATAACCTGATGCACATCCTGATCGAAGACGGGGTCGTTGAACCCGAGGGCTGGTGGTACCCGTCCCCCTACTACATCCCCCAGGAAGGCAAGATCTCTGCGGACCCGAACAAGAAATCGAAGTTATAGGAGGCGGCTCCCATGGCAAGATTCAAGACCCAGGAAGAGTTCACGTACGATCCGAATGATGTGTTCGGGCACATGCAGCAGGAGTTTCCCCAGGAGAGCGAATTCGACGTTGCGATCATCGGGGGCGGTCCGAACGGACTGATGGCCGGGGCCTACCTGGCCAAGGCGGGCCTGGACGTGGTGATCTGCGAGCGTCGCTACGAGGCGGGCGGTGGGCTGGCCACGGAGGAGAATCTCTACCCGTGCTATGCCTCCAACCCGCACGTGCTCTACCACATGATGGTGGACTACATGCCCGTGATACGGGATTTCGAGCTGGACGGGCCGTCCCTTAACTGGATTCAGCCGAACGCGCAACTCGGCATGGTCGCTGAGGACGGCTCCTCGATCTTGCTCACCCGGATGATCCAGGACACGAAGGATTCGATTTTGAAGTACTCCTTCAAGGATGCGGTGACCTTCGGCAAGGTGATCCGGGATTGGCGACGGATCGTCGCTGAGATCGTCGCCCCTGCCACTTACATCCCGCCCATGGCGCCCATCGACATCACCATGGCCATGCAGAAGACCGCGGTGGGCCAGCAGATGCTCGAGATCGGCGAGATGAGCCCACTGGATATCATCACGAGCACCTTTGAGCACGACCGGGTGCGGGCCCTGTTTCTCTACGCAGCCTGCATGTGGGGCATGGACCCGCGGGAGACAGGCATAGGCTTCATGGTGCCGCTGATGATAGACCGGGCGATGAACAAGTGCTACTGCTACGGTGGCTCCCACAAATTCGCCAGTGCCCTGGCCCGGGAGGTGACCAAGCACGGGGGGTTGATCCTCGAGTCCGCCGGGGTGAACAAAATCCTGATGGAGAACGGTCGGGTCGCTGGCGTTACGATCGAAGAAGGTCGAACGATCCGGAGCAAGGTCGTGATGTCCAGCCTGGATCCCCAGACCACCTTCCTGGACCTGGTGGGAGCGGAACACCTTCCCGAGGATTTGAAGGCATCGGTGGAAGGCTGGAAGTGGGACAAGTGGAGCTTCAACACGCTGCACATCGCGGCGGAAGAGCCTCCGAAGTATGCCTGTGATGATCCGTTCATCAATGACTCGTTTGCCACGGTCATCGGCATCGAGAGCATGGATCAGCTACTGGCCCATTGGGACAATGTGGTGGCTGGCAAGATCGAAGAGAACTTCGGTGGCCATTGCACCTGCGAGAGCCTGTTCGATCCCTTCCTGAGCGACCGGCCGGACAAGTATGTGTCCATGTTCCAGATCCATGCACCCTATGACATCGAAGGCGGATGGGACGAGCGTGCACAGGGGATCAAGGAGGCGATGCTGGCCAAGTGGAGTAAGGCGTCGCCGAACTTGAAACCGGAGAACATCTTGGCCACGAGCATGGAGAACCCGGAGGAGATCGAGATACGGTTCCCTCAGA
>Ga0180437_10007637_pt1 | contig 13989 bp, 10 predicted proteins | sample SS_ome_4_FD_132410 | JGI IMG/M metagenome (GOLD analysis project Ga0180437, IMG submission 132410) | Hypersaline lake sediment archaeal communities from the Salton Sea, California, USA - SS_3_D_1 metaG | ecosystem: Environmental > Aquatic > Non-marine Saline and Alkaline > Hypersaline >...
GATGATGATAAAGCCCACCCCAGCCTGGATAAAGCCGCCGTAGAGGCCGACGAAGAAAAAGGCGACCGCAGCCAGCAGGCGGCGTTGGGGGCTGAGGACGGCCTGGTCCCCCTGCCAACGTCGTGTTGGATTCCACAGGATGAGCCCCACGACGAGCAACATGACAGCCGCCAGCACTTTCTGGAACAAGGCGTCGGAGATGTCTATGGCCAGCCGGGCCCCCAAGATGGCCCCCACCACAGCCGGAGCGGACAGCTCCAGGCTGAATTTGAAGTCGGCCAGGCCCTGCTGCTTGAAGCCAGCGACGGCCGTCACGTTTTGTATCAGGATAGCCACCCGGTTGGTGCCGTTGGCCACCCCAGACGGCAGCCCAACAAAGATCAGGGCCGGCAAAGTGAGCAGCGAGCCACCTCCGGCCAGGGTGTTGACGAAACCACCTACAATACCCACGACGACGACTACGATGATTTGCCAGATTGACAAGATTAAAGAAACCTCCTTGTTAGCATTGCCAGAGTCCCGAACTTGTTCGGGGGTGTTACGCAGCCCCAACAAGTTGGGGACTCCAACCAACCCGAACTTGTTCAGGGATGTTACACAGTCCCAACAATTGGGGACTCCAATTTCAACCAAACTTGTGCTCTTCGTCCTTTCGTGTCCTTTGCCCCTTCGTGTCTTTCGTGTTTCAATACCCGTAATCCACCGGCATCGAAGGCGCGTGGACCGTCAACCTCAGCCGGTCCAAGCCCTCTTCCCCCAGCAGTTGGCGACAATACTCACCCCGGTCAGCCACACCCAGCACCCAGCGCCCCAGCCACTGCCGGAAACCCTCCGCCGTTTGGGTCTGGGCTGAGTAGTCGGTGAAGCGCTGATGGTCACGGCGGTAGTAGCCGGGCACGGGGGAGGGATGCGCCCCCCAGGGTTCGTGCACCACGGCGCTGACGCGAAAGCCGGGCAAGAAGGTGCGGTTGGGGTCGCTGGTGATCACCTCCCGCCCGACGATTTCCTCGGCCACGACGATGACGTGGCGGGCGGCCTGGGCGGTCACCTTGCTGATGCCGGTGCTGCCCCACAGATGGGCGTTGCCCTCCTCGTCGGCGCGCTGGACGTGGACGATGGCCACCTCGGGGTTCAGGGCAGCCACGGCGGCCAGCTTCTGCCCGGTGTAGGGGCAGGTCATCTCTTTGAAGGCCGGGTTCGTCTGGAACAGGTCGGTGCCCAGGGCCGAGCGCAGGGGCATGAAAGGGATGCCCAGGGAACCGGCCAGCAGAGCCATGGTCACACTCAAGTTAGAGTGGTCTTCAACCTCGATTTGCTTTTCCTCTACCGCCCGGCGAAAGTTGTAGCCCGAGCCGGTGATGACGTTGCCCACCCAGGCAGCGATCACCCTGTGCACGCAGCCAGCCCCGGTGATCTGGTCGAAGAGTATGTCAGAGATGGGACCGATCAGGGTCAGGTCCCGCACCCCCTGGCGGATGATCTCGTGACCAGCGGCGAAAGGAATGAGGCCCTCCAACGCCAAACCTAGGGCCACGCTGCTGCCATCGGGCACAAAGCAGGCGATGGCCTCGGGCATGGTGATCAGTTTGGACACGGTTGTTCCTTTACACACGATGAATAGTTGCCAGGGATAGAGCCTTGTGTTATAATGTGATTAGCACTGTGGAGGCCAGCGTGGGTGAGAAAGAGTATCTTGTCTATCTCTCGCCAGAACGTACAGATCGTTTTCGCTACTATCACAACCTGGAGCGCGGAAAGATCATCCGCTTTCGTATCCAATACGAGGCACTTATCGGCAGAGAGTGGCGAGCCATCGTGCGTTATGACACAGCACACGGCCGGCCGCACAAGGACCTGCTTCACCCGGACGGTACACAAGACAAGCACGAGTTCTATGGCTACTCGCGTGAAGAAGTGCTGACCCTGGGCGAGCGTGACATCAAAGCCAATTGGAAACGTTACCGTGCTACTTACGAGCAGGAGATGGGGCGATGACGTACAATCAGGAAACAATTATAGAGAAAAACATCACGTTGTCTTTCGAGTTTGAACGGTACATCCTGGAACATCCAGAGGTGTTGGAGCAGATCCCCGACTGCGCGCACGTGGTCCTACTTCCCCAGGATGACCCCGAGCTATACCGCATCAATCTAAAGGCCGCGCAGAAGGCGCGTCAGGTGGACGAGACCACACCTATCGTCTATGTGGAAATCGAAGCCCTGGCTCCCCCACGCTCGCGGTTGATAAACCCGCGCCTGAGCACAGAGGCGTCATTGCATCCGGCCACTGCTTAAAGGTCTTCCCCTTCAGAGCTCAAACTCTGCTTCCTGCTCCTCTTTATGTAGCAGGAAATACTGAGCCTTTCCCCCACAAAACTGCTGGATCAACTCGATCAGCTCTTGGGTGGCCCTCTCCACCGTCTCCCGAGGGATCTGGTTCACCCCTTCCACGGTCAGGAGCACCCGCTCTGTCTCTTCCACCGCTTTGGCTTTGTCGGCCTGCCGCCAATTCCAGCGCCGGCTGAGGGCTTCCCGCCCATCGCTGTCGGTATAGACCACCTCGCCCGGTTCGGGGTGTTCGACCTCAGCCGTGCCGAGGGGGACGAACGTTTCGTCGCCTGTGGCGAATTTAATGAGGATGTCCCCTGTTACCCGATCCAGGTCGTAGGCCGCTATGGGCAGGACGTACTTGACAGAGAGACAGTTGCCTAGGTCTACCAGGTTGTTGATACGCGGCAGTTCTTCGCCCTTCAGCACACGGCGAGCCAGGGCCTCCACCGCGCTGCGATACTTGCTCGGCTTGACGCCAAAGGTCGAATAGGCCGCCCGCCAGGCAACGACGTGAGGATGCTCGGAGGCGGGCCTGGACCCCCACCCGGCGCGCAGATGAACCTCCGCCTCGGCCAGCAGAGCCGTAACCCCGGGGGAACTGGCCGAATTGCTGATCCCGCTGAGCACGGCGATACCTGTGTACAGGTCGGGGTAGACAGAATAGATTTCGCCATCCACTATGTATTTCATGGGCAGACTCCTTTACCTTCACTGTTTGCTCCAACTGGCCCCGCCGTCCGTGGTCTTGTACAGTCCCTCTGAGGTCGCCGCATAGACAATCAGGCTGTCGGCGGGATCAACGGCCAGGGCGTGGATGTGTTCAATCGTAGTGGAGGGGAAAGAAGGGCACCGGCCAGCCCGACCGGGCAAACCGTCGTTGATGACCGACCATGTGTCACCGCCATCGGTCGTCTTGTAGAGCCCGGCTTGGCCGGTAAGGGAATTGTAACCTGTGCCCTCGTAGAGCACCTGCCTGTCCTTCGGGGCGATGGCCAGAGCCCAGGAGCCCGCTAACGTCACTTCTTCACCCAGGCACTGGCGACCAGGGGTCAAGTCCCACCACGTTTCGCCGCCGTCGGTCGAGCGCACTGTCCCCGCACCACGGGCAAAGTACACAACCCGAGGATCTCTTGGGTCAAGGACCAGGTCACGGCCGCCACGGCAGACGCGCCATGTCTCCTCACCCACCTGGCTTGGCTCACAGGCAGCGCACGGCAGACAGGGCTCCCCTTCCAGGTCCAGTAGCGGATTGTAGGCGTTGCCCAGAGCCACATATCTTGTCCCACTGGTGGGGACGACGACCAGGGTCTCAACGTCGTTGCCCAGGGCTTCAACTCCGGCAGGACTCCAGAGCCGTTCCCACGTCTCGCCCCCATCCGTGCTCCGGTATACCGCCGACCCTGCCAGGGGGTTGGCACGCAAGCCAGCATACATCAGCCGTCCATCGCCAGGATCCCAAGCCAGAGCTGCCACCTGTTGGTCCTTCGGCAGGCCGCGACGGATGGTATCCCAGGTGGCTCCTCCGTCGGAACTGCGCAACATTCCGGCCCAGACGGCGACAAAGACCTGCTTTGGATTGGCCGGATCAATGAGGATGTCCTGTCCGCTGCCGTTGATGGCCGTCAGGGTCCAGGAGAGACCGCCGTCGGTACTCCTGTAAACCCCCCTGCCCTTGATCGTAGCATAGACCCACCGGCCATCGGACGGAGCGACGGCCACGTCCAGAACGTCCCCACGCTCCGGCAAGCCACTGGCGCGAGCAGGTGAAGTATCCATCGGCGTCGGGGTAGCGGTAGGAGAGAGGGCAGGCGTCGGGGCAGGAGTGTCCGTCGGCACGGGTGTAGGAGTATCTATCGGTCTGGAGGAAGGGGTGTCGGCTGGCGTTGGGGCTGGTGTCTCTGCAAAAGTCGGAGCCGTGGGAGTCAGTGTGGCAACCAGAGCCGCGAGAGGCGTCCTCAATCTCCCCAATCCTATGGTCTCAGGCTGGCCAATGAACCCTCCCAGATAGCCTGCTGCCAGGAGCACTCCTACCAGGAGAGCGGCCAGCCCAATCCCCCACAAGAGCTTTCTGCGCCTGGTGGGTATCTTTCTCTCCCTTTGCCACTGTTCTAACGTTCCGGCCAGCTCTCTTTTGACCCAACCTATCCTTTTCCGGTCCCTCAACCATGATCTGAAGATATCTACAGTGAAAGTGTAGGGGGCCTGGAAATGGATGATTTCCCTTGATGAAAGGTTCGCCAGGGCTTGCGCCATCTGATGAGCTGAAACCGGTGCCTTCCTTCGCCTCAGAGTGGTCAGAAGCTCCTCTTTGGTGATGGCCCGTCCTTTCTCCCCCCCGGCCTGAGCCAGGGCGGCCAGCACGAACTTTTCTTCGGGTGTCGAATGGTCCCAGAGAAACTGGAAATCTGACCTGGCTTGTTCGACGACTTCGGGGAGGATGGTCTCAACGTCGGTGAGAGTGACTGTACTGATGTTTACCCGCTGGCAGTAAGCGAAGAGGCAATGGCAGAGGAGCTGGACGTAGTAGGGATGGCCGGATGTGAGAGATAGGATGCGCTCGACGGCTTCAGGCTCATAAGTCAATGTCCTCTGGACAGGTTGCACAACCAGTTGGACGGCTTCGTCCCGGTTCAGGAACCCGACCTTCTTTTGTATGCCAACAGGGGACAGGGAAGGGGGCTCTTGACTTTCGACGGAGAGAATGAGGCCCAGCCCGGCGTGCTGCCGGGTCAGGTTGGAAAAATATTCGAAAGCATCGCTTTCCCAAAGGCCCTGTTGGGCCTGCTCGCCGATCAACTGGGCCTCGTCGAGCATCAAAATGAGATGCCTGTCGCCGAGGGCCTCTTCGACTCTGGTCAGAAAACCATGAAAGGCGTTCTGGGGATCGGCGAGGAACCGGTCCTGGGATAAGAGTTCGATTGGGATGTCTCCCTCCCTTTGCAGAGCCTGCTGGATAGCGGAAGCTATTGCCTGCAAAAAGACCTCGGGGCTATCGAAAGGGACGCTTTGCAGATTGGCAAGGACAGGGATATAAGGCTCACCCATCCGGTGGCCAACCTGTTGGAGAATCGAGGTCTTTCCAATCCGGCGCTGGCCGTACAGGATCAAGTTGTCCTGCCCCCGGTCAGTGAGGGCTTCTTTGATGGAACGAAAGATGTCGTCGCGGCCAAAGAACAACTCTTTGGCTGTGATCGGGTTGTCGAAAATGTAGGGATTAGGGGAGGTTTTGTCCATGGCGGACCTCCGGAAGCGCTGAAGTGTATAGAAAAAGTCCCTCTCCCATGGATGGACAGGGCTTTTTCTCCACCTGGTGGGTGGCTTTTTCACCTGTGGACGGTATCACTGTCAGCAACGGTCGTCCTTCACTCGGCTGAGAACGCACAGCGGAAGCCGACGTTAGTAAAAAACAAAAAGTCACCGTCAAGACGTGCCGTACAACGAGCGACAGTCAAGTCGTTCAACCACGAGGCCCCACGCAGGACCCGCCAGCCGCTGGCTTGCATGCTTTCCCGGCCATCGTGGGGGTCGTATGGATAGGGCTTGTAGAGGCTGCTGGTCCATTCCCAGACGTTGCCCAATGGATCTCCCATGCCCTCGGGGCTATCACCCTCGGGTGAATACATGCCGACTGGTGTCGTGCCGCCAATGCCCGTCTCCTTGATATTGCAACGCCCTGCGATGAACTGGTTTCCCCACGGCCAACGCCGCCCGTCGGTACCTCGGGCTGCTCTTTCCCATTCTGCCTCGGTAGGCAATCGTTTACCAGCCCAGGAGGCGTAAGCCAGGGCGTCTTCCCAGGTGACCAGAACCGCTGGGTGATGGCCTTTTCCTTCGGGGTAAATCCGTTTCTCCGGGTCCCAGTTATAGTTTCGGCAGTCGGTCCAGGAAACGTCATAGTTAGGAATTGGATGCCCCGTCTCGTCCAGGAAACGCTTGTACTCCTCATTGGTCACGGGGTAGCGGTCAATGTAGAAGGGTTCCACGTGCATCTCATGTGCGGGCCTTTGATTATCACTGCCCTCATCACTGCCCATGAGGAACGTTCCCCCTGGAATGTAAATCATTTCCTTGCCATCTTTTCCCCAAATGATGCGAGTCGCTTTTTCTTGCGGGACAGGCATGGTTCACCTCCATTTGGCTACGTTGGTATGATTCCTTGGCGGTTCATTTCAAGCATTTAGATGCCTTCGATTTCGACTTCATAGGCAAGAACACAGCCTCCGAGCCAGACGTGGTCGCCCGGGGTCAACTGGACGGTTTGTTCCAGTAGAACGGGCATCCCGTTGATTTTGGTCCCATGGGGACTGCCCAGGTCTTCGAGGGAATGGGTGCGTCCCTGGCATGTGATCTTGGCATGGCGGCGGGCGACTCTCTCACTTACTTCGCCTTCGTGACGCAGGTCAATGTCAGGTGCAAAGCTGAGCGCCGGGTCAGAACGTCCGATAATCAGTTCTCCCTGATCCAGCAATTCAATGCGTTGGCCAGAAGAAGTAGCGCGGAGATAGAAGCGGGCCTTCAGATGAGGGGGCGGGTTGAGGAGCCACTTGGGAGTGGGGCCATAGACGAACAAACAATGGCCCATGGCGATACGGTCACCCTGGCCAAGCCTGTGCTTCTGACCGAGTTCCAGGAGTCGGGTATTGACTCGGGTACCGTTGGTGCTTCCCATGTCTTCTACATAGTGCACGTTGCTATCACCGTAAATCCTGGCATGGCGACGTGAGATAGCCATTCGACCTTGATCTTCATGGGTCAGGTCAATATCCGGGAAAAAACTAACGTTCAGATCGGGGCGGCCGAAGACGATCTCCCCGTCGGTTGGCAGGGCAATGCGGCGTTTGGTCGGTTCTAGTACCAGGGAGAAAAGTTCGGCTTCTGGTTCCTTTCGCCTCTCAGGGACCTTCTCTGCAACCGGCGGAGGCGGTGGTATTACACCTATCTGATCTACCTCACGAATCGCGGGCCGGGTCGTCTGAACTGGTTCGGTAGCACGGGGCTCTGTCACCTCTCCCTCTGTCACCTCTGCCTTCTCGCCATCTCTGGCCAGGCGCAGGCGTCGGGCAAGGATAGACTCGTGATAGGTCTTTGCTTCTTGCTCTTCGCGGGCGAGGAGACAATTGATCTGCAAGAGCCTCCACATCTCCTCGGTATCCGTGCGGGCTTCAAAGGCTCGCCTGATCATCTCCTTTGAACTGGGAGAGGTGTGACTTTGGGTGATGCAGAGGTCACGGGTGGGTTTTGGGCACTGCCGACAGATGTACATCGGATGGTTGGCCTTTCTTGCTCGGCAAACAGAGGGCAAGGAAGCACTCTATGTCCAGTATATCATCATTTAGGCACCTTGTCAATGGGGGGAACTTTTTGCCCTTTTCCAACGTCTAGTAGTTGAATTCGGCAAACGTCTCTTGCCCATACATAAAGGAGGTCATTGTCATGAAAAAGAGAACCCCGTTTGTGATGGCTGTCGTCATAGGGCTGTTGCTGTCTACAGCCAGTCCAGCCTACGCCGATGGCATCATCATCCCCGAACCACCGAGGCCATGTCCCGGCTGTCCGCCGCCGCCACCCATCACCGAGATCCCTAACCTGGCCATCAAGTACCACCGGGTCAAGGTGACCATCGAGGACCAGGTGGCCACCACCCGCGTGGACCAGGTCTTTGTCAACGAGTCGTCCTGGGAACTGGAAGGGACCTACATCTTTCCCCTGCCCGAAGAGGCGGCTGTCTCCGAGTTTGCCATGTACGTGGATGGCCAGAGAGTGGAGGCCAGGGTGCTGGAGAAGGACGAAGCGCGCCAGATCTATGAGGACATTGTGCGGCAGAGGCGTGATCCAGCCCTGCTGGAATACGTGGGACGCAACGCCTTCCAGGCCCGCGTCTACCCCATCCCCGCCCATGGCCAGAAGAGGGTCGAACTCGAATACAGCGAGGTCCTGCCCATGGACCAGGGTCTGGTCAAATATCTCTATCCCCTTAACACTGAAAAGTTCTCCTCCAGGCCCATCGAGGACGTGTCCGTCAGCATCGAGTTGCACTCCAAAGAGGCCATCAAGGCCATCTACTCCCCCAGCCACGATATTGCCATAGACCGCGAGGGCGACCACTCGGCCCGCATTGGCTATGAGGACTATGACGTCAAGCCCGACCGCGATTTCGAGCTCTATTACAGCATCTCCGAGAAAGACTTTGGGCTGAACCTGGTCAGTTACCGTCAGAGGGGTGAGGATGGCTTCTTTCTCCTGCTGGTCGCCCCCAGGCTGGAAGTGGACGAGCGGGAAGTGATCGCCAAGGACGTCATCTTTATCCTGGACACCTCCGGCAGTATGAGGGGTGAGAAGCTGGAACAGGCCCAGGACGCCCTGGAGTTCGTGCTGGATGAACTCAACGAGCAAGACCGCTTCAACATCATCACCTTTAGCACCGGGGTGCGCCCATACGATGACCGCCTGCGGCCGGCCGACGAGCGCCAGGAGGCCCGGCGCTTTGTGCGCAATTTGACTGCCTCTGGCGGCACCGACATCAACCGCGCCCTGCTGGAGGCCCTCGACCAGGTTGACGCGGAGCGGCCCACTATCCTCATCTTCCTGACGGATGGATTGGCTACCGAAGGCGAGATCGAAACCGACCGCATTCTGGACAACGTTGACGATGCTGCTCCCGGAAACGTCCGCATCTTTGCCTTTGGGGTGGGCGACGACGTCAACACCATTCTGCTGGACACCATGGCCCAGGCCCATCGCGGGGCCAGCGCCTACGTGCGGCCCGGCGAGGACATTGACGAGGAGGTCTCGGCCTTTTACGCCAAAGTCAGCACCCCACTCCTCTCAGACATCGAACTGGACTTTGGCGGCATCCGCGTCGAGGATACCTATCCCTATCCATTGCCCGATCTCTTCGCCGGCACCCAACTGGTGTTGGTGGGCCGCTATCGGGAGGGCGGCGACACGACCATCACCCTGGAAGGGAAGGTCAATGACCGCCGACAGAGCTTTGAGTACGAGGACGTCCACTTCCGCGACACAGGCGGCGACGATGGTTCGACCAGGCTCACCACAAGCTCCATCCCTCGCCTGTGGGCCACGCGCAAGATCGGCTATCTCCTGAGCCAGATCCGGCTGCACGGCGAGAGCCGCGAGTTGGTGGACGAGATTGTGGATCTATCGGTGCGCTATGGCATCATCACCCCTTACACCTCCTTCCTGGTGGACGAGACCGAGGACGTCCTCAGTGAAGAGGGGCGGGATCGGGTGGCCGAGCAGAGATACCAGGCCATGGCCACTGCGACTCCGGCGCCAGCCTACGGAGCGGGAGCCGTGGACAAGAGCGAGGCCGAGTCGAGCCTGCGCGACTCTCAGGCCGTGCCGATGGCACCAGCGGCTATGCCCTCTGGTGCAGACCGTGGGGGCGGGGGAGAAGTGGTGCCGGTCAGAGAGGTGGTCAAGTACGTCGGCGACAAGACCTTTGTGCTCCAGGAGGACGTCTGGATGGACACAGCCTACGACGTGGACAAGATGACCACCTCCCGGATCAGTTTCGGCAGCGACAACTATTTCGAGCTTTTGGCCGCCAGGCCTGAGTGGGGTAAATACTTTGCCCTGGGCACCCACGTCATCGTGGTTCTGGAGGGCACAGCCTGCGAGGTGGTGGAGGGTGAAGCTCCAGAGGTGGAAGTGCCACCCACTCCGGAGCCCTCATCGCCCCGGCCCTTCTCCGTTGCAACCCCTACCGTCGCCTCAGCAGACCCGCCGACCTCCTCGCCTGTGACTTCCTCTTCATCCTCTCAGCGGGGCGGTCTCTGTGGCGGGGCCAGCGCTGCTGTGCTGTTGCCCCTGGTCGGGTTAGTGATCGCCCGTCGGGCGCGATAAGCCAAAGCTCAACCTTCTACAAAAGTCCGGCCATGATGGCCGGACTTTTGTACCGTCTTTTTGTGCAAAAATGCACAAAGTATTAGTAGCCAGAGGGCGAATTTTACTAACCAAAACCACCTGAAAAAATAGCCCGTTTTTAATACCTCCAGACAACTATTTTCTATTGACAAAACAGCAATTCTGGAGTACAATAAGTAGCGAATATTAAAAGAGAGTACCCCCTTCCCGCCAGGTTGTCCGGGTGTCTTCACCTGGTGGCCAGCACGCTAACCTGTACCGCTCTCTGGCTTCCAGGTTAGCGTCTTTTGTTTAGAAAGTGTTCCGAGGGTGGGAAAGGCGAGAGCCGATCCCTGCGGGATCGGCTCTGCCCAGGCACAATTCTCCGTTCTTAGAGCATTCAAGTCCCCCGCGGCTAACGATGGACCTTGAATGTTCACCAGAAGAGCGTCGTTGTGTGCGTCATGGTCGGGATTGTGCCCTTTTGTAATTTTACCCCAATTTGCATTGGGTGTCAACTTGTTCTGCCTGGCTGCAAAGCGGGCTATCTAGAGAAGTAGGGACTGAGCACCCGGCGCAGGCCCCCAGTGCCGCAGCAGCGGCCAACGAGCCCTGTGAGGAAATCCTTTCCCACGGGGCTCGCTCATTTGGTTGACGATCATGCGCTTTTCTGGCAGGGGGTGCGCCACGTCAATGGGAACAGCCTCAACGATAGGCTTCACGACGGTGAGCGATGCGCAGGACGATGACCTCGTAAGCCTGGTCATCAATCTGGTAGATGACGCGGTAATCGCCTGCTCGGACACGCCAGCGGTTGGCGTAGCCAGCAAGTTTGGTCACACCGTGAGGTCGGGGCTCATCCTCCAGGGCCAGGAGAGCTTGGTTGACGCGAGGGCGTACTTCGGGGGGGAGCTTCCGTCGCTCGCGCCTGTGGCGCAACAGTGCCGCTCGGCGACGGGACGGAGCAGGACGTTGTAGGTCATTAGGAGTGCAGCACAAAACCCATGAGGCGTCAAGTGAGTGAATCGGCGAATGATGTATCATGTTGCTTCTCGGCCCAGAGCGTGGTATAATCAGCCCAGGGAACCTTTCCGATTCCAACGGCGTCTATAGTTTGGAAGAGTTCGGGGCCGGCCGTCAGTAACAGAAAACAAGACGGTCATGCCCTAAACCCCTGCGAAGGTTTAGAAGCAACCTTCGCAGGGGTGACTGAATGTCTGCTATCTGCAAACACGTTGAGGAGGTTTGTGCCATGAGAATTCAACTCTACTTTCCCTTGTTGCTGTTGATCACTTTGCTGGCGGCTTGCCTGCCCCAGCGGCCAGGTCCGGTCGAGGAGCCCATGGCTACGCCAGAAGGCGTTTCCCCCCCATCCATCCCCACCGAGGCCCCGACGCCGACCCCGCCTTCCACGGCGGTCCCGCTGGCTTATGCCATCGCCCAGACCGTGCCGGGCAGCTTTGCTGCCTACGAGCCATATCCTGTGGAGGTGGAGCCGTCTGTCCAGCCTTATGCCATTGACCTGAACAGCGTGGCCAACCCCGATGTCCTGTTGAGTCTCAGCGACGGGCAGCGGGCCCTGCTGGAGCAGAACGGTTTTGTGGTGGTGCCCTACGGAGCGCAGCAGATCTACCAGGTTTACCAGGCGGCCAAAGATCAAGGCCAACCCGTCTTTGTCACTACTGACGCCCTGCTTCACACCTATCACATCCTTTACGACTATACCCTGCGCTTTGCCGAGATCGAGCATTTTGTGGACGATCTGCGAGGACTGAATGAAGTCATGCTGGCCACGTCTTTGCAGCAATACAAAAGCGCCTCAGGACAGGTTCAAGAGGCAGCCAAGCGCAACGTGGCCTTTTTCGCCGTGGCCTCGGCCTTGCTCGATCCGGACGCGGCCGTTCCTTCTGAGGTGCGAGACCTGGTCCGGGCCGAGCTGGCCCTCATCGAGGCCCATCAGGGCTTCACCGAGTCGCCCATCTTTGGCTATAAAGAAGACTACAGCCAATATGTGCCCCGCGGCCATTACACCCGCAACGAGACCTTTGAACGTTACTTCAAGTCCATGATGTGGTACGGGCGGATCATGTTTCGCTTGAAGCCAGGCGACAAAGCGGAGGACGTGCAGCAAGGGCGCATGGAGACCCGTCAGGCCATCCTGGTTGTGGCCGCCTTGCAGAGCGCCACTGTAGGCGACCAGCCAGCGCTGGCCGTCTGGGACCGCATCTACGAGCCGACGGTCTTTTTCGTGGGCAAGACCGACGACCTGAACGTCTACGACTATGGCCAGGTGATCAAAGAGGTCTACGGCGAGAGCCTGAACCTGGGCGACTTGGAGGACGAGGCCAGGCTGGACGCTTTCATCGAGAGAGCCGTGACCTTGCGCCCGCCCAAGATCGTCTCCTCTTTCGCCACCGACCAGGAGGACCCAGAAAAAGTGACCAGGGGCTTTCGCTTCATGGGCCAGCGCTTTATCCCCGACTCGTACATCTTCCAGCAGTTGGTCTACGACGAGGTCAAGCTCTATCAGGGTACGGGCCAGCCCTTCACCAAAGTTGACTCGCTGGCCGGACCCATCCGTGGCTTCCCGCGCGGATTGGACGTGGCTTCGGTGCTGGGCTCCCGGCGGGCTGAGGAGATCATCGAAGCCGAGGGCGATGCCGAATACGACGGCTACCCGGAGCAGGTGGCCAAACTGCGCGGGGAGTTCGCTGCGCTGCCCGCCGAGCAGTGGGTGGAGAACCTCTATTGGAGTTGGCTCTATTCCCTGCGACCGCTGTTGGAGATAAAGGGTGAAGGCTACCCCGTTTTCATGCAGACCCAGGCCTGGGTAGACAAAGATCTAAACGCTTTCCTGGGCTCCTGGGCCGAGTTGCGCCATGACACCATCCTCTACGCCAAGCAGAGCTCTACCATCATGGCCACGAGCCTCATGCCCGAACCGGAACCAGCCAAAGGGTATGTGGAACCCCAGCCCGAGGTCTATGCCCGCCTGGCTGCCCTGTGCAAGCAAATGCGGGTGGGGCTGGAGGAACGGGGTCTGCTGAACCCGGAATACACCGACAAGCTCAGCCGGATGGAGTCGTTGCTTCTGTCCCTCAAGACCATGGCTGAGAAGGAGCTGTCCGGCCAGGCGTTGACTGACCAAGAGTATGCTCAGATCCGCAATATCGGCGATGCGCTGGAGGGCATCACCACTTTCTCGGCCGAGGTGTCGGGCCAGATCACTTCCGAAGCTGATGAACGGATGGCGGTTGTGGCCGACGTGCACACCGAAGGCAATTCCGGCCAGGTGCTGGAAGAGGGCGTGGGCGACGCCTTCACCATCTACGTCGTCGCTCCGGTGGAGGGCCGACAGGTAGTGGCCCGGGGTGGGGTCTTTTCCTACTACGAGTTCAAGCAGCCCATGGACGATCGCCTGACTGACGAAGCCTGGCAGGCACTGGAGCCCAAGCCCGATTTGCCGCAGTGGACGGCAAGTTTCATCCGGTAAAGTCAACATGACTACCAGCGAGCGTCGTGGCCTCTTCTATGGAGCCTTGGCTGTCCTTTTTTTCTCCACAGCTCCGGTGCTGATCCGTTGGGGAGAGCCCCTGACGCCTTACGTCATCGCCTGGGGGCGCGTGCTCGTGGGGGCTGTAGCCGTTTATTGCCTGGCCATGTCCCAGGGGAATCGCCCCCGTTTCCAGAGGACCGACTGGCCCAAATTTTTCCTTTACGGGCTGATCACTGCCCTGCACCTACTCTGCTACATCGCCTCCCTCAGCTTCACCAGCATAGCCCACTCCCTCAC
>Ga0180437_10007638_pt1 | contig 13988 bp, 24 predicted proteins | sample SS_ome_4_FD_132410 | JGI IMG/M metagenome (GOLD analysis project Ga0180437, IMG submission 132410) | Hypersaline lake sediment archaeal communities from the Salton Sea, California, USA - SS_3_D_1 metaG | ecosystem: Environmental > Aquatic > Non-marine Saline and Alkaline > Hypersaline >...
CCATCCCTTGCCCTCGGTCTCATTAGACATATTGTTCCGTAGGAAATTGCAGGTATTTAAGCCCCTTCAAGGCTATTATACCCTAACCAGGCAGGGGTTGTCAAGGTAAGCTGGCTACGCTCCCTCGATTGCGGCCCGCTTTTCGGCTGCCCGCTGCTTGCGCACCGCCAGCGCCTCAACCTCTTCTCGCAACAGATAGCGCCGCTGCTTGGCCATAGACGCATCGGGATCCACCAGCTCAGTTAGCCGCTCCCGGTTCATGGCCGAGCCCACACCCTTGGGGAGGGTTTGTCAAGAGGCGAAGCTTAAAATTTTGCGTGATCTTTTTTTCTCTTTTTCTGGGAATGGGGAACCGCGAGGGCAAAGGCTTCAGTCCATAGCCACCGTTCCATGCCCGCCAAGTCACACGTCTGCTTTCCACCTAGACTCTAAGACCCAATAGCGCCCCTAGATGGTGTCTCAAAAGCAAAGGCACCAGACATAGCCATTGTCTCAATCCAGCAACGGCAGCACGCAGGGCGCTAATTCCCGCTGCGCCTACCGGTACGCCAACGGCCTCAGACAAAGCCACCGTCTCAGTTCAGCGACGCTACCTCTGCCACGGTTTCTCTAGGCCCAGCCCCTCCCTCTCCGATCTGAGGCTCAGATTTGCCCTGGGGGAGGGGGAGAAAGAGAAGGGGGGATCAAACATCCGCTTTCGGCAAACTGCGCCATCTCGGGGCCGTTGAGTTGTCTCAGACATCCGCAACGTAGTGGTCGCTTCCCCGCCAAACTACGGCGGGGCGCGCGAAAGTGCCCGCGCGTCCGGCCCAAACTGCGGGGCCGGGGGAGGGGCACCTACGGCCAGGGCGCCTGTGGCGGGGCCGATTGAAGTTAGTTTCGCTCTCTACTGCCTCTCGGCTTGACGCAAGTCCTGAAAAACAACGAGCATCCGCTCCCGCCATCTTGCGCCCTGGCCGGGTTCCCCCCCTGCGCCTACGCGCCCCCCCCCTCCTGACACACACACACACGCAACCCATTATACCACACGAAAAAAGGGTAAAGTCCAGCAAGGCGGGACTGTGCAGCTTAAGAATAGGAAGGCCCTGCTTTTCTTTCTGCAAACGTAGTACTGCAAGAAACCATGGTCCTGGCCAGGGAAGGCAGCACTGCGAGCGACCACGCAGGCCCTACATTTATAGCCACTGCACGACCCGCCTTGCTTCCCCTTGCCGGACTGCAGGGCGAAAAATAGGAAGGGCTGCTAGGTTCTGAGGCAACGGCAGCGGGCCATTAAGGGCACACCTGAGCCAGCGCTCCACTGCGAAACCCGCCCAACATTTTATTGCCCTGCGACCGGCTGCGCCCTTTTTTCGTGTGGTGCGTTTTAAATGCGTGTGTGTGTGCGCGCGTTCTTTTTTTCTTCGTTTTTTCTGGTGCGGCGGTTTTTCGGTCGCGTTTTCGGTCGGCGGTTTGGTTGCCGGCGTTGCTCTTCGGGGCGGGCGGGGGGTGGGGTTTGGGCGTGGGAGGTGCGCTGTGGTGCGGTCGGGTCGTTGGGTTGCGGTTTGGTGGGTGCCTGGGCGGTTGGTTCGGGCGTTGTGGGCGTCGGCTGGCTTTCGTGTGCCGGTGGGCGTGCCGTGCTGGGGGTTTCACGTGCGCGGGGCTCGGTTCGGGGCTCAGTGGTTGCTGGTTGGGCCGTGGGCGGGCGTGCGGGGTGCTCCGTCGTGTGCGGTGCGCGTTGTTGGGCGGCGTGCGGGGGCGCTGGCGTCGTGGCGGGCGGCGGGTGGGCCGTCGTTGTCTGCCTTGGGCTCGGCGGCTGGGGCGGCGGCGCGTTGGTTTCCGTTTCCGGTTTGGCCGTCGTCGTCGGTGCTTCGGGCCTGAGCGGGTCCGGGCTTTGCGCTTCGGGCGCGGGTGGGTGGGTGGGCTTGGGCGTGGGAGGTGCGCTGTGGGTCGTCGTCGTTCTTCCGGTTGGCCGGTTCGTGGGCCGTTGTTGGGTGGTTCCTCGGCGTGGGAGCGTGTCTGGTGGGTGCCGTCGTCGGCTGCGCGTCAGGCGTGGTCGGCGGTCGGTGTCTCGGTTCCGTCGCGGGTGCCGTGCCTGGGCGTTCGCTTGGGTGCTCGGTTCGGTCGCGGTCGGTCGCGGGCGGGTGCCGGGCGCTGGCTGCTGGTCGGTCCTCGGGGTCGGCTGGTGTCGGTGCCTGGTTGCGCGTTCGGCGTGCCGGCGTCGTCGGTCGTTGTGCCGGGTCCGGGCGTTGCGCTGGGTTCTCCGTTGTGCCCGGTGGTTTCGTGGGTGGCGGCGGGTGGGCCTTCGGGTGGGTCGGCGTGTCTCGCGGTGTCGGCGTTGCTGCGGGCGTTGGGCCGGGGCGTGGGCGTTGTTCCGGTGGGCGTTGGCGGCGGTTCGGTGCCGGTGTCGCGGGGTGCTGGCGTCTCCCGTGGCGTGCGGGTGCTCGGGGCGCGGTTGCCGCGGGTGGCGCGGTGAGGCGCGGTCGTGCCGTTTGGTGCGGCCGCTTTTTTTTGCTCCTTTCGGGGGCGGGAGGTGTGCTGTGTTGCCTTTTGTCGGTCTTTGTGGTTCCCGTTGCTTGTCGGGGGAGTGGCTTCCCCTGGTCCGGTCCGTCGTGGCGGCGGTGCTGGGCGGCTGGCGTCGCGTGGCCGTGGGCTGTGCTCGCGGGGCGGACGCGGCGGCTCTGCTGGCGTCGCTTCCCCTGGTCCGGCAGCGGTCCGGTCTCTCTGCTCCGCTGGTTCAGGTGTTCTGCGCCTTTGGCCGGTCGGCGGAGGGGTCCTGGTCGGGCTCGGCCGTGTCCTCGGTGCTGGCGGCTGATGCGTTGGCCGTTTCGCCGGGTCACGGGTGCGCGGCTCCGGTTTCGGTTCGCTGGCTGGCGGGCGGTCCGGCGTCGGTTCCGCTGCGTCGTCGTTTGGCGGCGCGGTCGGCGGCGCTGGTCCGTGCGGTCGGGCGGTCCGGGCCGGGCTGCGGGCTGGTCGCGTTCGTGGCCGGTGGCCGTGTGGTTTCCCCGGGCACGTGGCTTTCGGTGCGGCTGGCTCTGTCGGGCGGGGTGCCGGTGGTCGTGTTCCTGTGCGGGTGCGAGGCGTCGGCTCTTCCCTCGTTCCTGCCGGGCGTCGGTCCGGTTTCTTGGGTTCCTGCGGGGTCAGGCGTTTGGGCGTCTGGCTTCCGTGCCGTCGTGGGGGCGTCGGGGTCTTCGGGCTCCGGCGCTCCTGCCCAATAACTCGAAAGGAGTTGGACATGTACCAGGTAACAATGATCTGCCCCATCTGCGATAGCGAATGGGTCAAAGACGTCCACGGCGTCAACAATCTCGAGGCCGCTCTGCGCGATCCCGTCGAAATCTGCCCCGAGTGCGAGCACGCTGCCACACTCATAAGAGAAGAGGAGTACGACGAGTTTCTCCCCTTCTAGCTATCATTCAGGCCTAGATCAACCCATTCAGGCCCAGCCCCTCCCTCGACGACTCGGGGCGAGGGGTTGCCCTGAGTGGGCTTGTCTTTCAGGCCACCACTCACACAGTTTGTTAGGCCCAGCCCCTCCTCTCCGATCTGAGGCTCGGATTTGCCCTGGGGGGAGGGCATCATTTCAAAGAAAGGAGGTGAACCGGGTGAAACGGCTCACACTCAACCAGGCTGTAGCCATCGTCTCCGGCTTTGGTTACGCTGTCCTCATGGAAGCGAACCAAGAGCAACGCACGCGGGGCTATGATTGGCTCGTCTGCATCAAGGCAGGCGACAACTCCATCGTAGCCAACTACGCGCTCACCGCCGAAGACGCGCGCAAGTTCCGCCTTTTCAAGCCTGTCATCCGCAAGCGGGACTATGCCCACGGTCAGGCCATCTGGCTGAGCCTCTAGCCAGCAGGGGAAACAGCGAATCACGCAGGGGTGAGAGATCCTGCATCACATCAAAGAAAGGACCGCTACCATGAAATGGGGCAAACCAGGTAAAGGGAAATGGTTCAAGCGCAATCTCAACAAGAGAAAGCGCATGTACACCAAGCTGGCACTGACCAAGGGGATCACCAACACCAGGGGGTTGATCCACTGGGAAAGCGCCGTCAATTGGAAAGGGACGTAGTCAAGGGAACAGCGAACCGCGCAGGGGTGAGAGATCCTGCATCACAAGAAAGGAGCAACGCAATGATTACCTGGCCCTGGAGCAAGATTGAGAAGGTAGTACCACCACCCGATGGACGCCCCGCTATAGAGGACGTCTACTTTGACAAGGAAGAGGGAAACCTTGTAGCGACAGACGGCTTTGTCATGGCTATTGTCCCGGTTGAGTCCGAGCCCCAAGACACCACCGGACACATCCCCCTCGAAGCCATCACCGCAGGCCGCAAACAGGCCCGCAAAAGCCGCCTCTACATTGAAGCCCATGCCGAGCGCGTCAAGATCGTCTTCAACGATGGCCTTGACTTTCCCCGCTCACCACTGCCATACCCCGACTATAAGCAGATCGTGCCGGCCTATGACCCCGAGGATGAGGAAATCGCCTGCGTCACCTTCGACGCCCGCTGCCTCATGCGCCTGGCTGAGGCTCTCTGCCAGGCCGAGGACCGCGCTAAAAAGAACAGTGAACACCTTGGCGTGACCCTCACCTTTCACAAGGACGGGGTTCGGCCTATCCTGGTACATCCCCTGTGGGACAACGGCAGGGTCAGGGGTCGCTATGGTATCCTTATGCCCATGGCCCGCCACACTCAAACCTAGAAGGAGGTCAAGATCATGACTCACCAGTTAACCCTATTCAGCGCCTACCCGCCCGAGGTAGACGCCCAGGCTCACCGGGTGGAGCCCAAACGCAAAGACAGCCCGGCCGAGAAGAGGGCCCGCACACTGGCTAAGCAGATGTTCCGCGAGTGGGTGGAGGAGTACCAGCCCACCGTCAACGATTTGCCCGCCAAGGAGCGCCCCGTCAATCGGCTCATCCAGTACGGGCCGGGTGCGCTCAGCACCGGCGAGGTCCTGGCCGTGATCATCGGCGGAGGTCAGCAGTTGCACATAGCTCACACGCTGCTGGCCCACTACGACGGCCTGATCGGGGTGAACCGCGCAGCTCACGGCGAGCTGACCAACAACGGCTTTGACGGCATCGGCAAGGTGACCGCTGCCCGCATCAAAGCCGCTTTTGAGTTGGGGCGACGGCTGTTGATCAGCAGCCCCGCCGAGAAACCGCAGGTCAAGAGCCCCGCCGATGGAGCCAACCTGGTCATGTCCGAGATGTGCCTGCTTGAGCAAGAGCACCTCAAGACCATCCTGCTGGACAGCAAGAACCACGTGCTCAAGGTGCACACGGTCTACGTTGGCAACGTCAACACCAGCGTGGTCCGGGTAGGCGAGCTTTTCCGCGAGGCCATCCGGATGAATTGCGCCGCTTTGATCGTGGTCCACAATCACCCCTCAGGAGACCCGACGCCCTCACCGGAGGACGTGAAGGTCACCGAGTTGATTGTGCAAGCCGGTCAGCTGATAGACATCGAGGTGCTGGATCATTTGATCATCGGTCAGCAGCGGTATGTCAGCCTGAAAGAGAGGGGGTTGGGTTTCTGATGATAGGCTACCCGCCCCTAGACATCCAAAGGTACCTAGATCATATTAAAGGAAGGAGGACAAGCCATGAACAGCATCACCCTGATCGTCGAGCACGCCACCTCGGGCGGCAAGGTCCTGCCCCACGATCTGGACAGCGACGGCAAAGTCGTCGAAGCCTACGTGGACGGGATCAAGAAACAGCCCAAGTGGGCGGAGTTCAGCCGGTGGGTGCGCTGGCTGATGAATAGCGGCCTCGAGCCGGCCGGGTTCAAGTGGATGAGCAAGGCCGGACCGGGCTATCGGCTCCGCCGCTGCGAGTACGTCCGCACCAAGCCGGACGAGGACAAACTGGTCCAGTTGGTGCACAAGGCCATTGGCCACCATCCCGATCTGGAGACCCGCGTCTATCGAGCCGCTGAGCTGGTGCGTCGGGGCCACCTGCTTTGGACCAGGGACGGCTGGCAGGTCAAGAGCCAGTCCAACCCGCGAGGCTCTTACCGAGTAGATCCCGAGGCGGGCACGTGCACCTGTCCTGACTGGCCCAAGGCGCCGGAGGTCAGCGGCCGGCCGATGTGCAAGCATCGCATCGCTGTGCTGATGTGGTTGAAGCTGAACGAAGAAGAAGTCGAGAGGGCCGAAACCCCCGCGACTTCTCCCAAGCAAGCCCATTCTACCACACCTCAGCGCAAAGCGCAACTCCAGGGCATCCAACACCGGGCAGGCATGGCCGGTTACCCGGTCCTGCTTTACCCCTAGTTTCTTACCCTTTCAGGCTTGCCCTCCAGGTCCTCCAGCAATGGGGGACCTGGGGCAGCCCCTATCACAAGAGAAGGAGGATCAGCATGCTTGAGTCTATCAGTATTACCTGTGATTGCGGTCGAGAAGTGCACCTGGTCGAGGATACCTTCGGGGTCCTCGGCCAGGAGTTCATCGGCCGTTGCCTCTGTGGGCGGATCTGGAAGCTGGAGGAGATCAGCGGAGAAGCCGAGTTTGAGGAGATGACCGAGGAAGAAGAGGTCGCCTATAGCATCGAAACCGGTCAGTATCGCCCGCCTGTCTTTGTCCAGCCCGAAAAGCCCCGGTGGAGGGGAAGCGGGCCGAGATGGATGGAGGGAGGCTAATCATGTGCAACTGCATCCCTGGCAAATTCCACTGTCCCCAAGCCGAATTTTTGTGGGCCCTGGTCAAGCTGGCTTACCTGGGCTACAATCACGGCGTGGGCACCTGGGAGGATTACAAGGCCGCCTTGAAGCGGTACGAAGAACACATAGACCTAGCCCGCGAGGGCAGAAAGGAGCAAGATCATGGCTAACCAACAGATCCAAAGAGCACGAATCTTTTCAATGATGACGCAGTCGCGTTTCCTGCACATCGAGGACGCGCTGACGCCCATCGAGGAGGGCAAGCCCGGCAAGGTGCGATTCTTCATCGGCGCCTACCAGAAGGGCAGCGGCCAGCCCGCTACTACCGCCCATCACTTCCTGGATGACGACGAAGCCCGCGTGGTGTTCACCGATATGTCGTGGGGTAAGCAACTTGACATAAAGGATTACAAGGGCACCGTCAACGGCGAGGGCGCTCAGAGCCGGGTGCTCAAGATCAAGGGCCCCACCGACAAGGGCAAGTACTGGCTGCAGGTGAGCATGGGCCCGGGTGAGATCATCGGGCAGGGAGCGGTCAAGCCGAAGGGGAAGCCGGAGGTAGAGGTCTCCATCCCACTGACCATCTGGCAGGCTCGCAAACTGGCCCTGGCCGTGCTGGAGTACATGAGCGCCTGGAGGGTGGCCACCTTTTTCGGGACCACAGCCGGGCGCGATCGGCAAACGGCCGGGACCCAAAGCCGCCACGTGGACCCGGGCACCGGGGAGATCACCGGCGACGTCGCCGCTTTCGAGGCTCCGGGTTGCAACAGCAGGCGCTCCGAGCCTGTCAATAAAGCCTCATCCAGCCAGGACGCCGAAGATCTTTTCGGCCCAGAGCCTGCCCCTCGGGGCCCGGATCCTGAGTCCAAGCGGGCCGAAAAGCCCCCGCCCGCCCCCGTCATTGCGAGCGAAGCGAAGCAATCTCCACCCGCCGAGGACAAGCCGACGAGCTTTTACAAGCTTGCGCCAGTGGCGATCACCGATCATGGCCTGCTGGATCTGGTGCAGGAGTTGGTGCGCGGCCCGCTGGCCTGGCACGAAAAGACGCAGAGGCTGCAAGCGGCTATGGCCGCCTAGGAAAATCGCGGAAAAATGCGATTAGGCGAGCTAAGGCGAGCTAAGGCGAGCAGGGGAGAGCTAAGGCGCACTCTTTCCTGCTCAGCCAGCTTGACAATTAAATTAAATTGTCATATAATGGTAGTAGAGATTTAAATTAAATTCAGGGAGGGAAGGAAATGGCAAGACCAAACGAGCTCGACAGGTATCTAATCCAGTTCAGGCAGGCCGACAAGGATTACTTCATCACTGATTGCGCTTACCGGGACGGCCAGCTCGAGGACGCCAAGCGCTACGTCGAGATGGCAGTGGACACACTGGAGGAGACCGTCGCAGGCCGGATCTTTGACTGCGACGAGGACCGGGTCATCGAGGAGTACAGCTAGTACTCCCATATCACACACAAGGAGGTAGGGAAATGAACCAGCAGGAATTCGAGAGGGTAGCACGCCTGGAGGCTCAGCAACGACAGGCAGAGCTAGAGGTGCAGAAGGGGAATCCGCATTTTCAGTATGAGGAGGAAAGGGAAATGGGAAAGACATACTATTTAGAGTCGAACCAAGCAGACCGAGCCAACTTCGACGAGATGGCGGCGCGGGCAGCGGAGGCAATGCTTCAAGCGCTGACAGATGAAGAGGCGCTGGAGCAAGATCCACAACAGTACGCCGAGTTCTCTTGGCAAGAGTGGTTCGATGTCGAGGAATACGTTGATGACGTCGAAGAAGCGGAAGCTCGCTGGGTGCCGGCTTTCGCGGAAGCCGTTCGCGCCTGGCAACACCAAAAGCGCTTGGATGATCTTGACGACGAACTCTACACACAAGAAACTGGCCACAAGACTGCGCTCACCGTCTTCCCAGGCGGCAAGAAAGATGACTTGGACTATGGTCCGGTCCTCGTCGAAATCGTGGTGCTCGACTACGATGGTAACACCATCGCCTACCGCATTTCCACCGACAGCCACGACGACGACTGGCAACTTGGCAACACCGAAGACGCAGTGCTTGCTCTCGAAGATTATCAAGAGCAAGCCAGGGACACCGCCGAGCTGGTGCTTCAAGAGGGCTATGCCTAGCATAGCACCAGATCAACAGCGAGGACAAGCCGGGGGGTGAGAAGGCCCGGCAGAAAGGAGCTTTCCAATGTACAAGCTTTACTACACCACCATGGACGACGGCCGATGGCTCCGCGAGTGGAGCCAGGACCTGGATAGCCTCATCGCCCTGGCTGAGAGCGAACAACACCGATACGATGGAGCCGACATCGAGGACGACGAAACGGGCCGGGCCGTGTGGGAGCCGAGCCTGGGGCTAGAGGCGGGACAGGATAGCCCCCGCCTGTACATTTTCGACAAAGACGGAACGCTGGTCACCAAGCGCGGCGGCGGGGATCCCCCGATTCCCAGCCACGTGGATGAGCAAATCGCCTTGCCCGGCGTGGTGGAGAAATGCGACGCGCTCAGAGAGGCCGGCCACACGCTGGCCATCGCCAGCAATCAGGGCGGAGTGGCTTTTGGCTATCTCAAAGATCGGGAAGCGGGCGAATTGATGCAGCACGCCGCTGACCTGATCGGCGCCGAGGGCTGGAGCATGTGCGTCCACCATCCCAAAGGCACGGTAGCGGCCTATGCCATCGAGTGCCCGCGCCGCAAGCCCGAGCCGGGGATGCTGCTGGATCTGATGAGGCGAATGCGCTTTGCGGCCGCCAACACGATCTACGTCGGCGACATGGAATCGGATCGCCAGGCGGCCGAGGCGGCCGGGGTGCAGTTTGTGTGGGCTAGTGAGTTTTTCGAGTGGAAGGAGACAGGCCAATGAGCAAGGCAACTCCCAAGCAATTTGTCAAGGCCTGGCAAGAATCCTCTTCCCTGAAGGAGGTAGCCGAAAAACTCGGCATGAAGCCAACGACCGCGAATTCGCGGGCAAGCTTCTACAGAAGTAAGGGGATCCCTCTCAAGAAAATGCGAGGGGGACGCTTCGTGGATTGGGACGAATTGAAACAGTTCGCCCGCGAGTGCCTAGAAGAAGAAAAGGAGAATAGCCCATGAAAGATCAAATCCAACCGACGCTTTCAATGACCGAGCCTCCGGACATCCCCGAGGCCTACCGCAAGACGCTCATCAACTTCCTGGCTCCGTACTACGGCGGCAGGAAGTGGGAGCTGCAAGAAAGCTTTGGCTTCCACCAGTTGCCTGTTCTGACCACCGAGCAGCTTCTGCTTACCCCGCTGGCGCATCAGTTGGCCACGATCGCCCGCGCGGCAGCCGGGCACATCCCCGACGACGCCGACGACCTGGCCAGAGGTACGCTGTACGAGGCCATCCAGGGCCTGATGGAGGATCTCTTTGCCCCACGCGGACTGGGCACCGCCTACCACATCCCGGCCACCTTCTGGGACAGCCCCCTGGGGCAGATGGTGGCCAGGGCCTATCTCTGGCTCAAAGGCGACGAGCTGATCACCCTGGCCGAGGCGGCCGAGATCCGGGGGGTGACCATCCCGGCCATGAGCCAGGCGGTGAGTTCTGGCCGCTTGACCCGCTACGTGGATCCCAACGCCTCGGCCCGCCAGGGGCGCACGCTGGTCTCCAGGGCCGAGGTGGAGGCGATGGATGAGTAGCCCCCACCGCTCGCGCTGGATCACAATCCAGCGCGGACTGTGGTCCGCTTCGAGCCTTAGAGAAAGCAAAAGGGGCCTCCCTCGAGGGAGGCCCCTTTTTTTGCGTCCGTTCAATCCGTTCCCCTAATCCGTTGACAGCGCAGCACCCTAGTCAAATAGCTCCCGGATGTCCTCTTCCGTATTCGACCCGATCAAGGGCTTGCCCTTCATCCCCATCAGCGCCGCCCACTCGCGAAAGCCCCGCGCCTGCCCGATGGCCAGGACCACCCTGGCCACCCCGTACAACGTGGTGCCAGCCGCCTGGCCCGCCGCTACCACGATCAAGGCCGTGCCCGCCTGCGTCGCAAAGCTCAGGATAGCCATACCAATCAGCGCCAAGCCGACGCCCACGCCCAGGCCCGCCAAGATCACAAAGTACCCATTCGGCCCCTCGGGCGGCTTCTGCTCGATGATCATCCCCCTATCGCTCATATCCCACCCCCTAGTTTTCCGTTTTTTCCCAGGATTCGTTGAAAACCAAACAAAAAACGAATCCTTTTGGGACCATCAGGAGCTCCTCGAGGAGCTCGCTCTGGTCCCAATCAGCGAACTACCCACTTGTAGATGAGCCAAGCCCGGATCGCTAGCCAAGCGATCCCCAGCGCTAAAGGGCATAGACCAAACCACACCACAAGCGCGGCTACCACATCCAAACTGTCCCATACACCCAGCCAGCCGAAAACCACGCACATCAAGGACACAACTACCAGTGCCCCGAGGAGCCCAAACACACCAGCAGCGGCGATCTTGAACCCCATGCGGTACTCTTCTCGCTCCATCTCTCCTCCCTCCTTACCCAAGCGCGCGGCGGCCCGCTACTAGAATCAGGACCCCATAGAAGATGATCAGCCCCAAAACGCAAGGGTCATCGGTGGAACCCTCAGCCACCGCTCTCAGCGTGCCACACAAAAAGATCGGTATAAAGATGATAACCACAATCCTCAGAATGATCTCCCCAGCGGTAAGCAAGACCTCAAGGCAACCTAGCATGTCAACCCACCCTCTCCAGCGCCGCCCAGGTCCCTGTCGGCTTCCTGGCCCATACCCACACCTTCCCGTATTCGTCCGTCTCTAGCTTAAAGCAGGCCATCCAAGTATCCCAGGCATCTTCGAAAAGAACGGTCTTCCAAGTGTAACCGTGCCTCAACCCGATCTTACACATAGCCTCGTTAACGGTGTTCCACTCAGCTTGGCTACAAACACCGTCTGACTCCATAGCGTCCCGCGTGGGCTTCCCCCGGCCCAGGCAGGCCCGGCTCAGCATCTCGTGAGCTACCAAGTGATAGCGCTGCTCTTGGGTCAGGGTGGCCGGGTTGTGATCGTGGTCCATCGGCCCGGTGCGGATGTTCTCCGCCGCGCGCTTGGCGGCTTCCTCTTGTTCCTCTCGGGCTTGCTTGGCTAGGCCGCGCTGGTAAGCCCGCTCGTCGTCGTCCACCAGCCAAGGGCGCACGGCCACCTTGATGACCCACTCGAAGCCGAACCAGCAGGCCACCACCAGGCCCACAAAGAAGGCCAGGCCCAAAGTGGCCGCCCACACCTTCCAAGGTGGCCGCCCGCCAAACTCCTGGATCAGAGCCAGGACGCCCCACATGAGCACCGTCAGGCCCACACCCACAAAGGTGCCGGCGGCGACGGCAGCCCGGATCTTGGTATCCAGGTCGTACGACGAAGCCGGAGGCGTGGTGTCCGACGCCCGCCCGCCCACGTCGGGGATGATGATTCTACTGCTCATCGCTCCCCATCCTAGACGCAACCAGACGGATGCCCGCCTCCAATCCCTCCACGCCCTCGCTCACCCGGATACCCCTGGCGCAGGCCAAGGCCCCATCAGATTTGTCCCGAGCGCCCCGCGCCCCGAAAGCCTCCGCGTGGACGTTGCAAAGCAAGGCGCAAAGTTCGCGCACCCGCTCAGGCTCCGGCAGAGCCTGAGCCTTGACAATCAAGTCCTCAAAGGTCATCGTCCTCCTCCTGAAACACCGCAGCCTGCAAATACCGGACCTCAATCTTGTACCATCCGGTATCCCGAAACCAGCTTCGACGGACAGGCTCGACAGCCACACCGCCCACCAGCTTAGCCCCGTTGGCGAGCGCAGCGGCTACGGCGCCCTCGAGCTCCAGCAACGTATCACCCACCAGAACAACGTAGCCCATCACTCATCCTCCTCAAACATCCCAAACAAGTCCATGGCCAGCTCCTCCTCGATGGCCGCCTCTTCCTGCTCCACGTCGCGGATCTCCCCCCGCACGTAGCACAGCAGAGCGTGGGTGATCCAGGCCGAGGTGGCCCGGTGGGGCAGGGCGTCGAGGACCTCCAGGATCTCGTCGTGCTGGGTCCCTTCCCGAAAGCGGACCGTCACCCGCCTGGAGGTGCCCGGCTGGTAGAGCCGGGGCCGGCCAGGCCCCTTTTTTGTCTGACAAGAATTGCCATCCCGATTATTGTCTGACAAAAATCACCTTCCGCTCAGGCATCGAAACACCCCCTTGCCCAAGGCCCACTTGGCCGCCCCTCGGGCGTTGCCCAACTGGTCCAGGGTATAGATCTTGCTGCGGGGAAAGGCGCGCGTCATGGCCGGTTGGACCACCTTGGCCGGTCCGCCAGTAATGATGATGCCATAGAACCGCGAGGCATCTTTGACCTTGCCGCTCACTCCGCTGACCACCTGAGCGGCCAGGTTGGCGCCGGCCTTCCTGGCCAGGGGCAACAAGTCGATCGTTTCATCGTAGATGTCTACGGTGCCATCTCTCAAGGCTTGCTGCAGCTCTGAGAGGCTACGGCTGACGCCGTACCTCTGGACGATGTGCTGCTGCAGCACACCCAACAGATCCTTGCCGCCCAGGAAGTCGCCGCCGCTCCATTGCTCGACGGGGGTCAGGTTGACAACGCCCGCGATGTCCAGCGTATTGTGGCCCGTGTCGACCACGAGCCAGCCTTTCCTGAGAATGTCCTCCGTCATGCCGTTGCTCAGAAACGGCTTGCCGTCTTTGATGGTCAGGGCCACGTCCCACAAGCTCATGACCGGCTGCCAGGCGGTCCGCACTTCGCGGATGTTGATCACCATCTCCCGCCGTCCGATGCGGACCGGGTGCTTTCCAAGCCAGGATTTCTTCAACTGGCTGCGTCGCTCCCAGGCCATGACCGGCAGGCCGGTCACGATGCAGACGTCGGTCAGTTTGGCCTTGGCCAGCAGGGCCAGCAGCAGAGTGCGCTCTTCCTCCGAGCCGATGCGCTCGAAGGTCTGGCTCTGGGTGATCCCCAGGGGCGAATGTAGCAACGCATCGCTGCCCATCAGCAGGTCCCGGCCGTCATACGAGAACTTGAAGGGCCTATGACGTTTGGGACCCCCGAGGCCCAAGTCCATGTTACGGACCGTGGCTTCCAGGCCATAGACGCTGGCCATGACCAGGGTCACCAGCTTACCGCTCTCATCGAAGTAGACCACCTTGGTATCGCCGAAACCGACGTCGCCGCCTATCCTTGTTGTCTCTATCATGACTCCTCCTCCTCTCTCGCAATCTGCCGCAACAACCCGGACATGAGCATAGCCAAGGTGTGCGAGATCTGGATGTAACACGCGCCCTCTGGTACGTCCCTCTCTGCCCCCATACGCTCAGCATTGTCAAGCGC
>Ga0180437_10007640_pt1 | contig 13987 bp, 13 predicted proteins | sample SS_ome_4_FD_132410 | JGI IMG/M metagenome (GOLD analysis project Ga0180437, IMG submission 132410) | Hypersaline lake sediment archaeal communities from the Salton Sea, California, USA - SS_3_D_1 metaG | ecosystem: Environmental > Aquatic > Non-marine Saline and Alkaline > Hypersaline >...
CCCGGCTCGGCCGGTGATCCAGCGGCGACACCAGCCCGGAGATTCTGTCATCACCGGCGCGGATCTCCACCGCCAGCGCCCCCTGTCCCACCGCCGGCACGCAGCTATCCACGGGCAGGTACTCGGTTATCCTGTCCTCCAGCCCCATGCGCATCATGGCAGCGGCGGCCATCACCGTACCGTCCAGCTCACCCGAGGAGACCTTCCTCAATCGGGTGTCGACATTCCCCCTGAGCGGGCGGATCTCCAGTTCGGGGCGCTGCGCCTTAATCTGCACCGCCCGCCGCGGGCTGGAGGTGCCGATAGTCGCGCCGGCGGGTAGCTCCGCCAGCTTCCCCCGCGCGGAGATGAGCACGTCGCGGGGGTCCGCCCGCTGCGGCACCGCGGCTATCCGCAGCCCGTCCGGGGTATCGGTGGGCATGTCCTTCAGGCTGTGCACCGCCATGTCTATGTCCCCATTCAACAGCGCCTCTTCCAGCTCCTTGACGAAGATGCCGGTCCCGCCCAGCTCTTCGAGCGAGACCCTCTTGCGGCGGTCGCCGGTGGTCCTGATCGCCAGCGGCTCGAATTCCAGGCCGGGATGCATCCGGCTCAGCTCGGCGATCACCATCCCCGCCTGAATCATGGCCAGCCTGCTGCCGCGCGTGCCGACCACGATTTTATTAACCGGACTCACTTCGACCCCTTGGCGTCCAGATCGAAGAGCTGCTCCACCACAGCGATGAAATCCTTATCCCGATGCCCGTTGCGCTTGAGGCAGCGGATGGGATGGTGCAGTATCTTGTTGACGATGGCCCTGGTCATCGCCTCCAGGCTCTCCTGCTCCTCCTCGGACAGGGGGGGCAGCTTCTTCAGCGTGGATTTCAGCTGCCGGCGGCGGATATCCTCGGCCATCCCCATGAGGGCGCTGATGACGGGCTTCGCATCCAACCCCTGCCACCACTCCACCAGGCGCTCCATCTCCTGATCCACGACCTCGGTCGCCCTGTCGATCTCCTTCTCCCGCGCCTTGCGGTTGGCCCTCGACACGTGGGTGAAATCATCGATGTCATACACCGACACCCCCTCGATCCGCCCCACCTCCGGCTCCACGTCGCGGGGGACGGCGATATCCACTATCACCAGCGGGCGTTCACGGCGGGATTCCATGATCCCGCTGACCAGCTCGTGGTGTATCACGAAATGGGGCGACCCGGTGCAGGTGATGAGTATATCTGCGGCCTCCATCTCGAGGCGGATGTCTTCGAAGGCGACGGCGGTACCCCCCAGCAGAGATGCCAGCTCCTGGGCGCTGCCCAGCGTCCGGCTGGCCACCGCTATCTTCGATACGCCGATCTTGGAGAAGGCCTGGGCCACCAGCTTGCCCGCCTCGCCGGCGCCGATGAGCAGCACCCAGCAGCGGTGTATATCGCCTACCAGCCTGGTAGCGGTGTCGACCGCCACCGAGCTGATGGAGAGGGCGTTCTTGCTGATGCCGGTGTCCTCCCGCACCCGCCTGCCGGTGCGGATAGCGTGCTGGAACAGGTTGCGCAGCGGCAGATTCACCATCCCCGCCCGCTCCGCCTCCTCCAGCGCCTGTCCCACCTGGCCCAGCACCTCGTGCTCCCCCACGATCATCGAGCGCAGCCCGGCCGCCGTCTCCGACAGGTGCCTCATCGCCGCGTAGTCTGACGAAAGGTGCAGGTACGGCTCCAGCTCTGCCCCCGGGATGCCGGCCCACTCCTCGAAGAAGCCGCAGACCGCCTCCCTCACCGGGCAGCCGTCCTCCTCCAGAACGTAGACCTCGGTGCGGTTGCATGTCGCCAGTATCACCCCCTGCGGGACGTAGCGCCGCAGGGATTCCAACGCCTGCTGCATCTGCGCCCGGGGTATGCTCAACCTCTCTCTGACCGCCACCGGGGTGGTATCGTGGTTCACCCCAGCCATGCACAGCCGCGGCCCGGCGAGCTCGATATACTGAATATTCTCCGATGTATCGCTCATTTCATTCGTGCTTCCTCAGCGATTCGGACAGCCGCTTTTTGGCCTCTTCCCTGCGCCCCGACCGCAGCAGCCCCAACAATGCATCCAGATTCAGTGCCTCCTGCCACTCCTCGGCGGTCACGGCGATACCTTCCTGCTTCAATTCCGAGCGTACCTCTTCGGCCAGCGAGGCCAGCAGGGAGTATTCCTCCCCGATGCTCTGCTCCAGCCCGGCCCTTATCCGCCGCGCCAGCGCCGGGCTTCTGCCGCCGGTGGACACGGCTATGGTCACCTCTCCGCGGCGCAGAACCGATGGGACGATGAAGCTGGACAGCCCCGGCACGTCCACCACGTTGACCGGTATCCCCGATGCCTTGGCCTCCTCGGACACGCCCCGGTTAACCCCACCGTCGTCCGCAGCCGCTATGGCTAGGGCCACGCCCTGGAGATCGCCGCGGCGGTAGGGACGCAGCACTGCCTTCAACGGGCCGTTCGCCGCCAGCTCTTCGAGCTCGGGGCACAGCGCCGGGCTGATGACCTCGACCGCGGCGCCGCACTCCAGCAGACCCCGTGCCTTGCGCAACGCTACCTTCCCCCCGCCGATGACCACGCAGCGCTTGCCCTTTACGTCCAGCATTATCGGGTAATATGACATCGCCTAGATCGTGACGGGTTTCAGCTTCACCCGCTCCTTCTTCAGCTCTTTGACGGTGTGCAGCACCCGGCGCTCATCGATCCCGGTTTCCGCTGCGATCCGGTCTATCGTGCCCTGCAGCTCCTCTTTGTTCCTGGCGTGGAACATAGTATATAAATTGTAGGGCCAATCCGGGGCGGATTCCCGCTGGTAGCAGTGGCTCACCTCAACGTAGCCGGCCATGATCCTGCCCGCCTCTTCGACCATGCTTTCCGCGACCCTCCAGCAGACCATGGCGTTGGCCTTGTATCCCACAGCGTTGTGCCTCACCGACGCCCCGAAGCGCCGCATCGCTCCGCGCTCCTTGAGCCGGATGCAGTGCCTCAGGAAATCGTCGGGCGTCATGCCGACTGCCTCCGACATCGCATCGAACGATCGGCTCACCAGCGGGAGGTCCTGCTGCAGCACGCCGACCACCGTCCGTTCCTCCGCGCTCAATTGCAGGACACGCCCATTATCCAGCACCTCGGCGACAGCGGGGCGGTCGCCGCCCCCTGCATCGAAGAACACGTCCAGCTTGAACAGGCGCACCGCCGGCAGGTTCAGCATCCGCTGCGGCGCGACCCTTTCAGCCAGCGCCCGCAGCTCGTTATCGATATCAACGCCCTCCGGGACGGTCAACGTGAACCACATATTGAAGCTGTCGTCCCTGAGATAGTTGTGGCTCACCCCCGGATGCTCATTTATCACACGCGCCGTCTCCTCCAGCCTGTCCTCCGCCACCGACATCGCCACCAGGGTGCTGCGGTGGCCCAGGCTCCGCGTGTCGAAAGAGGGGCCGATGGTGCGTATGACCTGCGAACCCTTCAGCCGAACGATGCGCCGGATGACCTCACCTTCGTCCAGCCCGAGGCTTGACCCGATATCGGCGAACGGCCGCCGGGTGAGCGGGAACCCGGCCTGCAACATATTGAGCAGGCGCTTATCTTTATCGTCGAGTACGACTTCTTTCATCGCTGTTCACGCCTTGCTGCCGGCCCCGGAGCCGCGCATGGCGGCCGGCTGGTACACGCAATACGGTTCCGGCGCCAGGTAGTCGCCGGTGGCCTCATAGGCGCGGGCTCGGCATCCCCCGCACGGCCGCCGGTACTCGCAGGCGCCGCACTTCCCCTTGAGGTTCGACAGGTCCCTGAGCTCGGTGAACAGTGGCGAGTTATCCCAGATGTCGGCGAAGCCCCGCTCGCGGGTGTTGCCCGCCTCCACATCCAGGTAGCCGCAGCCCTGAACCCGGCCCACGTGGGAGATGAAGCAGAAGCCCACGCCGGCCAGGCACCCCCTGGTCATCGAATCGAGGTGCGGCGAAGCATTTGTATCCCCCTGCGCTGACTTCTGCCTCCGCTGCAGTGTTATGCGCGCGTAGTGCGGGGCGTCGGTGGGCTTGAACATTATGCGGCCGGCGAGCTGCGCCTGCCGGTCGTACACCCAGTTCAGTATCCGCTCGTGCTCCTTGGGGGAGAGCTCGACATCGGCCAGGTCCTTGCCCCTCCCCGTGGGCACCAGCATGAACGGGTGGAAGGCCGCCGCCCCCATATCCAGAGCCAGGTTCAGCAGGTCGTCCATAAGATGGGCGTTCATCCTGGTGATGGTGCTGTTTATCTGCACCTCCAGGCCGGCGGCGCGGGCCGCCTCTATCCCCGCCAGCGCGGCGTCGAAGGCGCCGGACTTGCCGCGGAATCTGTCCTGCATCTCCGCGGATGGGAAGTCGATGCTCACCCCGATGCGCGAGGCCGGCATCTGTTTCAGCGCGGCGGCCATCTGTTTGTCGATAAGCGTGCCGTTGGTGCCGAACACCACGCGGAAGCCCCTCTCCACCGCGTACCTGCCGATGTCGAAAACATCGGGGCGCAGCAGCGGCTCGCCCCCGGTCAGTATCAGTATCGGCCGTCCCACCTGCGCTATGCTGTCGATCAGGCGGAAGCATTCCTCGGTGGTGAATTCCCCCTCGTAGTCCGTGTCCTGCGACGATGCCCGGCAGTGGGCGCACGACAGGTTGCACCTTCTGGTTATCTCCCACGCCACCAGCCGCAAAGCTGGTGTGAGACGTTCGCTGTTAACAGCTTCGTTCATTACGAAATGCCGATCTCCTCGTCGGTCAGATAGCAGGCGGGGTCCTCCCGCCACATGTCACCGAAGACCGCCTCAGCCCGCGCCCTGAGGTTGCCGTTGCAGATGTCGAGGAAATTGCAGCGGGCGCAGCGCCCCGTGAGCCGCGCCTTGCGCTCCCTCAGCCCGCTGATTACCGGATTCGATTCGTCGGTCCATATCTGCCCGAATGACCGCTCCAGCACGTTCCCGATAGTGACCCCCCTCCAGAACTGGTCCGGGTGGACATCGCCCTTCTCGTCCACCGCGCCGATGCGCACGCCGGAGTTGTTGCCCCCGTTGCGGCGCAGCAGGGACAGGACGCGTTCGGCCCGCTGCGGGTCACTGCGCTTCAATTCCAGGTACAAATAGACGCCGTCGGCGTGATTACCCACCGTCAGCACCTCCTTGCGCAGGCCATGACGATAAAAATCGACTGTTCGGTCGCAGATCAGGTCCACCGCCGCCCGCGTCTCCTCGTGGCTCAGGTCGCTCTCCCGCAGATCGCTCCCCCGTCCCTCGTAGGCCAGGTGGTAGAAACAGACCCGGTCTATGTTCTCCCGCTCTACCAGATCGAGGATCGCCGCCACGTCTTGCTGGTTGGAGCGGGTGACCGTCATCCTCAGCGAAACCCGTTGCCCCGCCGCGATGCAATAGCGCAGGGCATCCAGCGCCGCCTGATACGCCCCCTGCCTGCCGCGGAACATGTCGTTCCTCTCCCCAACGCCGTCCAGGCTGATCCCCACCTCGCGGAAACCGATGTCTCTCATCTCCGCGGCGATATCCGGGGTTATCAGCGTACCGTTGGTGGACACCACCACCCCCAGCCCCTGCCCCGAGGCGAAGCGGGCCAGCTCCAGGAAATCGCGTCGCATCAGCGGCTCGCCCCCGGAAAACAGCACCACCGGCACGCCGAAATCGGCAAGCTGGCGGATGAAGCCTTTACCCTCGTCGGTGTCCATCTCGCCGTCGGGCCTGTCGGCGCTGGCATCGGCATAGCAGTGCACGCACCTGAGGTTGCACTGCCTGGTGCAGTTCCACACCACGATCGGCCTGCGGGCCGACGCCGGCACCGGGTCGTCCTCGCTGCCGTAGCGCAGGTGGTCGCCGGGGCCGATCCCGTCACACAGCAGCCGTGAAATCGATATCATCTATGTCGACCCCTCCCTCCTGCCGCTCAGCGCACTGTTGTTGCGCCTGTATCAGCGATAACAGCACATGGTCGGTGATCTGCACCAGCATCGGTATGGCATCGGCGGCGCGGCCCTGCAGCGACTCGCGACCCTTGGCCAGCTCGTTGGCGGCGTTGATCAGCGGGGTGCGGTGCATGAGGAACGCCTCCACCGAGTCCGGGAGCGACACCCCGATCTGGGCCAGGTACTCGCCGAAGCGGTGTCCGATCTCGCGCGCCGCTTCCACCGCTTCCTCCTGCTTCTTCTTTCTGGTCAGGTAGTCCACCGCCAGATCGTACAGGCTGTTCCCCAGCTCCCTGAGACGGGTCTTGGCATCTTCGCTGAGGCCGGTGTACCACGCCGCCTGGGCGAAATGGCTGCGGGCGATGTGTATCTCGTGGAGCGGCACCGTCTCCATCTTGGCCACCAGGTCGTCCATGCCGTGCACCCGCCGCTTGGCCCCCATGAAACTGCGTATCTCGGACTCGAGGTAGCGGCGGTGCCCGCCGGGGGTGATGAACGCCTTTATCTTGCCCTCGTCCGTCCAGTGCCGCAGGGTGGCCTCGCTCACCCCCAGTATCTTCCGCGCCTGACCCATCGTGAGGGAAGTGCTTTCCTTGCGATCCTGTCCCGCCGGCATCTATTACATAACCTTTCCCAAATCCGGTATATACCGACTAAATCCTATGAAATCTGTAAAAACCTGTAACAAATTATCACAGCGAGGAACGAAAGTCAATAGCAGTCAGCCGATGCGCAAGCGGCTGTTGCATGGGTAATTCCATTTGACGCCGCCGTAAGTATGCGTTACACTCATCCATGATGGTAATGGAGAAATTCGGCATCTGGAAGGTTGCCGACGGGCGGCGGGTGCAGACCTCGGATCAGGTCATTCGTGAGACCGCTGTAACCATCAACCTCAACGGCAGGAAGTACCGCCGCCTGAATTGCCTCGGCGGTCATCTGGAGGAGCTGGCGCTGGGCTACTTCCTTACCGAAGGGCTGGCAGACCCTTCCGACATAGCCAGTATAGAGGTTGCAGGCAGGCAGATCTCGGTATACCGCAGCGCCGATGCAAAGAAGCCGCCGGCGAAGAAGATAACCTCCCGAATCGGCATATCCGAAGGGCAACTGTTCGACTGGGTGGAGCAGCTCAACGATAGCTGCCCGCTGTTTCGAGATACCGGGGGCACCCACGTAGTGGGCATCTTCGGCGGCAAACGGCCGCTGATCGTCGAGGACATCAGCCGCCACTGCGCCATCGACAAGGCCGTCGGCCTGGCGGTTAAGGAAGGGTTCGACCTGTCGCAGGGCGTCCTGGTCACCTCCTGCCGCCAGACGGCTTCCACCATGAGCAAGGCGGTGAACGCCTGCATACCGATAGTGGCCACCATCTCCGCCCCCACCTCCCTGTCTGTAAAACAGGCGCAGCGCCGGGGGGTGACCCTGGTCGGCTTCGCCAGGGGCCGCCAGTTCAACATATATGCGAACGGCTGGCGGATACTTCAGGGGTAGGGCGCCCCCGCCGCTATTGACAATTCCCCCCGAAGACGACAGAATTCAATTGGGCGACTGGGGGAGCGGATGGGTCCCGGTGGGTCCCGCGGACTTCAAATCCGTTGGTAGGCACCCCGCGGTGTCTACGGTAGGTTCGACTCCTATGCGCTCCCGCCAATACCTAGCGCAACACCCGCTCGTCACCGACGCGGCGGGTTATCTTTTGCGAGTCGAGGTGCTCCATCAGGGCCAGGGCGTACTTGCGGCTGGTGCTGAACATGTCCCGCACCTCCGCCACTGTCACCCTTCCGTGTGTTCTCAAGTGAACGGTGATGCCTTCCACCATCTCCTTGTAGGCCGCGGCAGCGAAGACCACGTCTCCGCCGATCTTCACCACCCGCCCTTGCGCGACGAGCATGTTCAGCAGGTCGGGGTCCAGCCGCAGGTCGCCGGGGGGCGCGTACGGGTTGCTTGACAGACCTTTCAGGTATGTATCGACCGCCGCCTGCTGCTGCGGCGTCAGCCGCACCTCATGTCCCGGCAGGCTAACCTCCAGGCCGGCCTCGGCCAGAACCCCGTCCTCCAGCAGCCGTCCCAGCACGCTGTCGCCGAATTTGGCGTGAACCCTCAGCTTGCCCTTCAACTCTTCCCTGGGCATCCCCTGGCGCAGGGGATACTGCCTGTGATACTGACCCAGGACCTGCTCCACCTCCCGCGACTGGTTGCCCCATGCCGCCGCCGAGAAAACGATCTGAGAGCCCGGCTTGCCCGCGATCACTGCCTGCCGCGTGCCGGCCAGGGATTCCAGGGCTTTCTCCACCTCCGCCGCCGGCAGGTTGCACCTGACGGCCAGCCCGCGCACCTCCGCCGGCACCTTGGGGTCCAGCGTTGCCAGGATGACCTCCTCGGCGGTGCCCTGCCCCCTGGCGTTCAAGCCCTGTATTGTTGCCGGGTGGAACCGGCGGTGCCTCTTCGGCCTGGAGTCGATTATGCGCCCCCCGCCGAGGGTCTCCGTGGCCGAGCGGACGATGAATAGGTCATCCTTAACGGCGGCGACGGGGTGGTCCAGCACCAGCTGGGCGAAGACGGTATCCCCGGGCTCCGCCCGGTCCGCATCCAGCAGCCTCACTTTGGCCTGCGCCTCGGCGGCCCCGGTGTGGAAAGTGACCGTGGTATTGTGCGAGACGCCGTGGGGCGCCGACTTCAGCAGGTTGAGCTTCACATCTACCGCCCTGGCGGGGCGCAGCCAGCCCGGCACGGTGACAACATCACCGCGACCCAGTTCGTCGGTGGCTATGCCGGACAGATTGACCGCCACCCGGCTCCCCGGCGCGACGGTCTGCGCCTTCTGCTTGTGCGCCTGCAGGCCGCGGATGTGCGTCTTCAGCGACCGCGGCACCACCTCCACCTCCTGCCCCACCACAAGTTGGCCGTCCACCAGCGTGCCGGTCACCACCGTGCCGAACCCGGACATGGTGAAGACACGATCGACGGGCAGGCGCGGCTTGCCGCTGTCCTTTTTGGGTACAGCCTTGTCCAGCACCCGGTCGATAGTGGCAACCAGCTCGGGCAGGCCCTCCCCGGTAACCGCCGATACTGCGATAATCGGCGCCTGCTCCATGGAGGTGTCCGCCAGCACCTCGCCCGCCTCCAAAGTCGCCAGCTCCAGCATCTCATCATCGACGAGGTCCCTCTTGGTGACCACCACTATGCCGTTCGATACCTGAAGCAGGTCGAGGATGGCCAGGTGCTCCCTGGTCTGGGGCATCACCCCCTCGTCGGCGGCGATCACCAGCAGGGCCAGGTCTATACCACCCACGCCGGCCAGCATGTTCTTGATGAAGCGCTCGTGGCCGGGGACATCCACGATGCTGACCTCCCGCCCGCTGGGCAGCTTCAGCCAGGCGAAGCCGAGGTCGATGGTCATGCCCCGTTCCTTCTCGGCGCGCAAGCGGTCGGGGTCGATGCCGGTCAGCGCTTCAACCAGCACCGATTTGCCGTGGTCCACATGCCCCGCGGTGCCTAGTACAAAGCCCGTGGCTCACCCCCGGACGATGATCTTACCCCTGGGTTCATCCACAATCTCCCCGATGACGGCCGCGCTCTCTATGCCGTTATCGTGCATAGCCTTCAATAGCGATTCCGCCTTCCGGTCTTGAACGGCGATCAGTAATCCGCCCGATGTCTGGGCGTCGAACAGTATGTCCAGCGATTCCTCGCCGATAGCGCTGTCCGCCTCCACATCTTTACGATGGAACTCCATGTTGCGCCGCGTGCCCGCCGGCACCAGCCCCATCTCGGCGAATTCCCGCACCCCATCGAAGACAGGGACGGCGCTCATACGTATCTCGATGCCGGCGGATCCCTTGACCACCATCCCCCGGGCGTGACCCAGCAGCCCGAAGCCGGTGACATCGGTGCAGGCGCTGACCCCGGTCTCCACCATCAGCTCCGCAGCCTTCTTATTCAGCTCAACCATGCTGCGGACTACTGGTCCCACGATGCTCTCATCGGCCTCGCCGCCCTTGAGGGCGGTGGTAACGATACCCGTGCCGATGGGTTTGGTCAGTATAAGCCTGTCCCCCACCTGGGCGGTATCCTTGGCTATCACCTTCGACGGGTGCACCACGCCGGTGACCGACAGCCCGTATTTGAGCTCCTGGTCCTCCACGCTGTGCCCGCCGAGGAGCGCTACCCCCGCCTCCCTGAGCTTGTCCAGCCCGCCGCGCAGGATGTCCTGAAGCACCGATATATCCTGGCTGCCGACGGGGAAGCAGACCACGTTCATCGCGGTGACCGGCCTGCCGCCCATGGCGTACACGTCGCTGAGGGAGTTGGCGGCGGCGATCTGCCCGAAGGTGAACGGGTCGTCCACGATGGGCGTGATGAAATCGACGGTCTGGATGACGGCCAGCTCGTCGCTCAGGCGGTACACGCCGGCGTCATCCCCGCTCTCCATCCCCACGATGATGTTCGGGTCGTGCACCAGTTCGAGTCCGCACAATGCCTTGTCCAGGTCCGACGGACCTATCTTGGCTGCTCAGCCCGCCCCGCGAACGGTCTCGGTGAGCCTGGGCCTCAGCTCATCGCCCATTGCATCCCCCTTTTCGATTCAAGGTTACGATACGTCACTTATACAGGCCAATGATACCACCTTGCCTTCAACGGCACAATTACGAGTTATTCACTTGGTCAGAGTGAGATAAAAATCCTCTCCCTTCTCGTCGACCGATGTATTAAAGCCCCTGCTCTTTGCCAGCCTTGTTACGTTATCGCGGGCTGTGCCATCGTTGACTATCACCACGATGGGACCCGATTCCGCGGATTCGATAGCCTTCTTGGTCTTTATAACCGGCATCGGGCAGGACAGCCCGCGCGCATCAACTTCAGTCACTTCTACCTCCTTCTATACAGCAGGCCCCGCTCCATTCGCACAGGTATTGCTGGAAAACGGCGGGGAACTGCCTGATAATCTCTACGACCCGGGTCGCCGGGGTGGGACCGGCCATCTTGCCCGCCATGCGATTCGCTTTAGCGGCGATTATCGCCGCTTCATGCAGTTCGAGGCCGGCGCAGGCGAAGGCCGCCACCAGCCCGGTGATGGTATCGCCCGTCCCGCCGATGGCCTCCAGCACCGGCACGCTGGGCTCCTCGATGGTCTCTATTATCTCCCCGTCGCGCACCACGTAGTCCATCGCCCCCTTCACCAGCAGCAGCCTGGCGGCACCCCCGTTCTCGTAGGCGGCGCCGATGAGGTCCGGCGTCCGGGTGACGTCGGTATCGAACAGGTGCCTGTTAATGTACGCCGGATGAGTAGCAACCGGGTCGGCGAGAAACGCCATCTCGGTGGCATCCGGGGTGAAGACGTCGAAGCGCGGCGCCATCCCCGACGCCTTGGCGGAGTACATCGAAGCGGCGTCGGCCACCATTATCGGCCGCGTGTCGCACTTCTCCACCGCCTCGCACAGCTCCTTGGTTTGCGCCATGTCCGGCAGCCAGTAGTGCAGCGCCAGCACCTCCGGAGCCAGCGATTTAACGTTCGCGATCAGGTGTTCGTAGATCGCGCGGCTCCCCTTGCCCTCGCCGATGTCTCCGGCGATGACGGCGGTGGGCCGCTCCAGCTTGAGGTAATCGCAGACGGCCAGCGCCGCGCTGACCATGGCGCCGGTGCCCTGAGTGCAGGGGAAGCTACGCCCGTCCACCACCAGCCAGTCACCGTCGGCATCCACCGTCCCGACGGCCAGCGGCATCGCTTTATCGGGGACTGTCCCCGCTATTATCATCATCGGGTATCACCCACTGCATGCAGCGCGATGCTCTCCTCCAGCGCCCGGTGCAGCATCAGGGCGCACAGCGTGAACCCGATGTCCTTGGGCTTGGGCGCATCGAGCACCGTTTTCCCCAGCAGCTCGGCGTGCATCAGCGGGATGTCGGGGCAGCCCCCGCCGGAGGTGTTGACGATCACCCCGCTGCCCTTCTCGAAGGTGAGCTTCATGTTGCCCGCCTTGACCATCACCCAGTCGCCGAAGTCGGTCAGCTGCACGATGTCCAGCAGCTCGGAGCAGCCCTCCCTCAGGGGAACGATCTCCAGGTAGGCCACGTCTTTCTCAGCGAAGGCCCGCTCGATGCCCGGCTGCTCGGTCAGGTGTATTTCCACCGCCAGGTCGCAGCCCTTGCGCAGCTCCGGCGGAGGGGCCACCAGGTTCACCCAGTGCCCCGCCTTCTTCAGCACCTTCTCCGCCTTCAGCGCCTCCTGCACGTCGGCGAACAGCACCAGCCCGTCCCCGTCCGCGGAAAGCCTCTTCTTACGTTTAAACAGTTCCATCATACCTCCTCACTAAGCCGTCGCCCTATCCCGCAGCAGGAATCCCAGCCCGATGAGGATCACCAAACCGGCGATGACCGCCCACAGTCCGGAAGTCGTAGCGCCAGCAAGGCCGAAGTTATGGGACACCGCAGCGCCGACTATCAGGCCGAGGACAGTCAATGCCGCATCGGTGTCGCCCTCGCCGCTGAGGATCAACTGGCGGAAGGGACAGCCGCCCAGTTGGGTGGCGCCCAGGCCGACCAGCATCATGCCGAAGAAGTTCCACACATGGCTGTTATGAGCGGCCGGCTGACCGGTGAAACCGACGTTCATCAGGTCCTGGCTGCCGCCCCATGACAGGATAAGGTTAATCAGCAGCGCGCCGAGGAAGAAACCGGCGATGCCCTTGAACAGATAGGTGTCCCGCACCAGGAACAGGTCGCGCCAGCCCCCCACGAAGCACATCCTGGTTCTCTGTCCGGCGACGCCGGCGAACAGGCCCACCGCCAGCGCGGTTATTATCGGGGCCGACATGGAGCCCGGGCCCTCGGCGCTGGCGAACAGGTAACCCGGCTTGACGACCGCCATTATCAGCAGCCCGACCATGGCCGCCGGCATTATCCAGCCGGAGACGGCGGGCAGTTTCACCGAACGCCCCAGGGTGAAGCCCCTCCTCAGCAGCAGAATCCCGATGATGACGCCGAAGACCAGGCCCGCCAGGGCGGTGATGGCATTGAGGTCGCCGCCGGCCAGCCTCAGCAGCGCCCGCACCGGGCAGCCGAGGAACACCAGTATCCCGATCATGACGAACATGCCCAAAAAGAAACGGACCAGCGGGTTGGAACCACCCCTGGCCCGGAATTCTTTGAAGGCGAGGGCAGAGCCGAAGCTGCCCAGCACGAAGCCTATGATCTCAGGTCGCAAATACTGGACGATACCCGTGCGGTGCATGCCGAGCGCCCCCGTGATATCCCTCAGGAAGCAGCCGACACACACCCCCATATTGGTGGGATTGCCCCACATGACCAGGTACGCCGCCAAGATGCCGAACACCGCCATGGAGGCGAAGATCAACGTCCCCGGCGACATCAGTCTCGAAGCACGCAAAACGCCCTCCTTCTATAATTGTTTTAATAGTCTGCGAGAGCCACGCTCTCAGGCGTTCCACGGCTCATGTCCGTCGGTTAAACATCGATCATCACCTCCCCTCTTTACGGCATTAGCATCCATAATCACGATATCACGGCACAAACGAGCCTGTCAACTTCGGCCTTTGACACGCCCCCGCCCATATGATAAATTGCTGCTGGACACCTGATTATGAACAGCGACCTGCGGAACCTCCCCAGCGTCGACCGCCTCATCTCCGACGGGCGCATCCAGAGCCGCGGGGCGTCATACACCCGCGAGCTGGTGCTCCAGCTGACGCGGGAGCACCTCGACCGGGTGCGCGCCGACATCGCCGCAGGCAAGCCCGCGCCGTCGTTAGACCAGATGGTGGAATCCATCTGCGCCCGGCTCGACACGATATCAGAGCCCACCCAGCGCCCGGTGATCAACGCCACCGGGGTGATACTGCATACCAACCTGGGGCGGGCGCCGCTGAGCCGGGAGGCGACGGCAGCCATGCAGCATTGCGCCAGGGCTTACACCAACCTGGAGATCGACCTCGACAGCGGGAGGCGCGGCTCGCGGCTGGTCCATGTCGAGTCCCTGCTGTGCCTGCTGACCGGCGCCGAGGCGGCACTGGTGGTCAACAACAACGCCGGAGGG
>Ga0180437_10007641_pt1 | contig 13986 bp, 12 predicted proteins | sample SS_ome_4_FD_132410 | JGI IMG/M metagenome (GOLD analysis project Ga0180437, IMG submission 132410) | Hypersaline lake sediment archaeal communities from the Salton Sea, California, USA - SS_3_D_1 metaG | ecosystem: Environmental > Aquatic > Non-marine Saline and Alkaline > Hypersaline >...
AAAAAAGAATTTACTGCCATCATGGAAAATATGCAAACCCTATTCAAAAATGTTGTCAAAAAACTTGAAAACGACATCCAACAAAAGGAGAAACAAATAATTCAAGACCGCATTGTTATTAAGGATTGTCACATTCTCCGTCAATATATTAATAGTCTTTTTCAACAGAAATGGGATGGTCTTCCTGAAAGTCTTAAAAATAACACCGACTTCAAAACATTAGCACAAAATACCACTCTTTTACAAAGGAAAAATTTTATTAATCATTGCGAAGGTATTAAATATGCCATATTGATTACATCTGATCTTCATACTGGACTTTCAAAAGATTTATGTGAGTTTTACATTAAACTAAGGGGACGGTGTTACGTCCCCTTAAAACCCCTCACTTGTGTAAATTCACATAAAGTCTCGCCAAGGGGGGCTTTGTGTCCCCCAAATACAAGAACTAGAAAAAATCATCACCGAAAGAGGTGATAGTATCAAAATTCATGGCGTAGAGCTTAACATAGACATTCTACAAGAAATCAAAAAGACAATTGTTTGAGTCCAATTATATTTATTAACAAACTCAATGGTTCATCAAAAGACAATCGAGTTTGCTAAAATCGGCAGAACCGAGATTCTAAAGCTAGTCATTATGATCAGGTGTATGTCCATTTGTTATACCAAAAAGTTACTGATTCTGTAATAATATTGAACCTCAAACGGTTATTTGAAAAACAATTACAAAACACGTGTAAATTTGCTCTCCTATTGAAAAACGATTAGATTTGTTGAAAAACAATTACAAAATACGTGGAAATTTGCTCTCCTGTTGAAAAACGATTAAAAATCTATTTTATATATAATATTATGTAATGACCAATATATGCTTGGTTGGATTTAGCTATCTAATAGATAAATACAAAATTAAAACACTTCCACATAAAGATTTTGAAGATGCAATAAATCCGTGACCATGTTCGATGTGAGTCCGTCTGGAGAATTGTTATTGGTTTCCCCTGCAATTCGGTATTTGAATCGACATAATGCACATTGTTTTTGGTCTAGCTGGTCATAGCACTCCTTACAAATAAAAGTAAAACATTGGATACATACGACTTTGTCTTTGGCCTCAATTAGCTTATTAATACAAATATTACAAGATACCTCGGTCATATATATGTTTGAATATTTAAAAATAAAAATTGATTTTTATTTTTAAACTAAGTTTAAAAATACAATGGAGCTAATAAGATATTGTTTGGAAGAAAATTTAGAAAAAATACAAGAGTGTATTTATAATGGTATATTTATAGATGAAAAATTTGATTATGGGGACACTGCTCTTATATGTTCTTCGAGGGACTATGGTGATAAACCAAAAGTAGTTAAATTTTTAATAGATAATGGTGCTAATATAGAGGAAAGAGACCATGAAGAGTGGACTCCATTATTTTTCGCATGTTTTGAGGGACATATTAAAATAGCTACACTTCTGTTAGAAGAGGGTGCTAATATTAACCATAAAAACTATGAGGGAGATACCATCTTACATATACTTACATCTAGCATAAAAATGACATATATGGATAAATGTAAAAATATTTTTAATCTTTTGATAGAACATGGAATAGATATTAATGAAACTAATAATTCTGGGAATACCCCATTAACAATGGCATGTGTATCTGGAAATTTTGATGAAGCTAAAATATTACTTGAACTTGGTGCAAGTACAGATGTTAATAGCTATAATCTTTATGGAGGAAAAACTCCTTTAATTTATGCTACAATAAATAACTACCCAAAAATAATTGAAATTCTTATCAAAGCTGGTGTAAATATTAATGAGAAAGATGAATCTAATATGACGGCTCGAGATTATGCAACACGGCCTTCAGGAAAAAGTATTAAAAAAATTGTTAATCTACTTGACAACGCGACGCAACATAAAATAAATTCTTGACTAGTCTCTAGACTCATAAGAGCACTAAAAGTTATATAAGGTTTAGTTTGATAACTATAATTATAGTCACTATTAATGCCTTTGCCTGTTTTAATCAATCATCCCGAAAAGACCACCGCTTTTTTACCGGACATTCCGCTTGATCTGATTGTTTTATCCCATGCATTAAGTGCATTAGTCACTTCTCCCATTGCTTTAAGAGGTAAGACAGTTTTGAATCATATTTTTAGAGTGAATTCACCAATAAATCAACTCGACTTTAGAATCACTAGTTCAGTGACTATTAATATTATTTCTAACTTACAACGTATTGCTGAATATTCAGCAGGCAAGATAAATCTTAACGGTATTCCATTTACAATAACTTTTATTAACTCCGACAATCTGCTCTTTAAATTAGAGACCACTCATGGTGAACAAGATATTTTAATTAAAGTTTATGATTACAACACTAGTTTTCATTTCGATCTCAATACAATAGAAATTTTATTTTCACAAGAAAATCCTAATGGACTTGTCAAATTGGACGAGCGCCAATTGGAAGCTCTTAGTAATTATGTCGTTGGTCAACCACAAATTAATTATTGGTTTAGACGAAGTTTTAAATCAGATAGTGCAACTATGTTACCATACAGTAACATGGTAAAAGTTTTGTTTAATATATTAAAACTAACCGAAGAAAATATTAATGTACTACATTTTAGTAAATTGTCAACCAGTTGCTCAAAGTGTAATAGTATTTTCAATGAAACCGGCAATAGTCATCCTTATGTTAAGGGTTTATATATGTTAGGATATGCTTTTAAATGTGGACACTATCAATGTTTGGCATGTATTTTGAAACAAATTAAAAACCATAATGGTCCAGCTAAATGCCACGTTTGCATGCAAGATTTACAACATATCTCTTTGCCTGAGGAATGGGAAATTAAGTGGGATTCAGTTAAAAGTTTATTTACATATTTCAAAACGAACCAAAATATCGAAGAAAATCACACAGGAAACAGCGAATTTAACGCTTTTAAGTTGGGTATAGACCAAATTGTTCAGCAGAACTCGTAGCTCTTAACTTTGAGTGGCTGACTGTGTTAATACTGATAGTCTATGCCATTTTCCATAGTCCTGTAATCTAGTAAGATATGAATGGTTTTTAAATTTTAAGAAATCAAGTACATGTTCATAGACATCAATGTCTGACTTGTCATATAATTTAAAAAAATACGAACGCCATAAAACATCAATATTTTTATTAACATCTATTGCATAATCTTTCCTAGACACTTGCATTACTTTATATCTATCAGCAATTTCAACAAAATTATCTAACCATTTATCAAGTTCATCTAAGTGCGGTTTTCTAAGTTCATACCCATTTTCTGTGATAAGATTATAATGTTCTCTGTCAACCCATAATAATTCACACTGTTTCAAATCACATTCAGATCCAACTGGAGGCGCAGATGCTATTCTATGATGCAAAAGATAAATATCCCGTTTCAACTTACTCACAGGAAAAGCATATTCGATATCATTGATTGTCTTAGTGATATATAAAACGAGTCCTTCAGCAGTTACTCCGAATTTATCTTGGTCACTTTCTTGTTGAGCAAATATTTCATCCATATCATTTTTCCATGTATCAGATGAACTATCCCAACTAAATTCTTGTTGAGGTTTCACTAAGTCATTCCAAAAACAAACCCCGTTATTAGATATAACAAGTGGAACAATATTAGAATAGCTGTAATGTGTTACAACACGATTCCATGGAGTAATAAGTTCAAATACCACAACATAATATGGATTTGCCTTTAAATATGCAACGATATCCGTATGATAATTCTCTAAATATTCTAATGACAGATTGGAAAACGTATGTTGGCCCTTTGTTTTGTCCGCTATTGAACCAATCACATTTGAAGGATCCAAACATCCTCTGGTTGAAGAATAAAGATTGCCATGTTTATCGCTAAATATCATAATAAACGATCCATCATACTTGTTTACAAGTTTGGCTTTCCAACCCTGATCCTCGGCATCTTTCAAAAAAGATGTCAAGGACATCCCTTCTCTGACGTTGAATTCACCCATTCCTACATTATTTGAGGTAAAAAATTTACGAGGTGCTGTACATATATTAGATATTCTTCCGTTGTCTAGACAGAGTATAGTGCCTCTACAAGCTAAATGTAGAGTATCTTTGAACGTACAGTGCGATCTATAATTCAATTTAACTTGGTCACCATATTCCTTGATTGCAATAACGTTCTTGTCGTTTTTCAAAAAAGAATTCATGTATTCAGAAGAGTAATCAATACCAACAAGCTTTTCCAACTCTCGAAAGCCTCGGTGATACCACTCAATAATTTTGTCTGTCATTTTATAATAAATTTGGAAAAATTTGCCATTTTTTTTAGAATTTAGTATAATCATGCAAAATTCTAAAAAAAAAGAACCTAGCCCCGAACCATTCTATGATTTCGTTATCATTGGCGCCGGTCCAACAGGTCTAACTTTAGCTTGGTTTCTCCAAAAACTCTCTCCACTTGTTAAAATTCTTTTGGTTGAACGAGAACAAGATATTGGAGGGTGTCATCGAGTTCGTCGTATAGAACCAAATAATTTTTTTACTGAACATGGACCCCGTATTTATATTGACAATTATGTCACTTTTCAGGCTTTACTAAAAGATATGTTCCCAGATCAACCTAAATTTCATTTTGAAAGTATGTTTAAACGGTATAAATTCAGTCAAACTGATATCCTAAAATATCTTAATCAATTCAAATTGACCGAACTTCTAAAACTATCCATTACCTTTACCTATTTTATAATATCAAATCCGAACAAACATCAATCAACCTTTAGCTATTTCGAAAATACGACACTTAAAGAATACTTAGACTCAAAAGGATTTTCTTCTGAAACTCAAGAATATATTAATCGACTTTGTCTTTTAACAGATGGAGGCGGAATCGATCGATATACTCTCTATGAATTCTTAGAGATTCTCAATCAAAATGCCCTCTATAATATTTATCAACCCACTAAGAGTAATGATCTCTTCTTATGGAAAGCTATCAAAAAAAGACTAACTGCTAATCCAAACGTAACACTTCTTCTCAACACTAATGTCACTCAAATTCTTGATGATGTCACTGGGATTCAGACCAAGAACAACCTGAATCAGATTCAGTGTCACTATGCTCGAAAAATTATAGCAGCTATCCCCCCAGCTGCTCTTTTGCCAATCCTGGTCAATAGTAACTCTCTAGTCCAAAATGCCTTTGGAAATTATAAACAATTAAAACAGTGGATCAAATACACTGAATATGAAACTTATATTCCTATTATGTTTTACTTTCCCAAGACTAACCTTGAAACCAAATGGGGCGTCCCTTCAAGTGACTGGGGTATTGCTAGTATCATTCTTTCTGATTATTTAGAAGATCTTAAAAGACTAGGTACAGTAATTTCGACTTGTATTAGTCTACCTGATCGGTTTTCGCAATATACAGGCAAGACTGCAAATCAAACAATAGACAGACAGGAGTTGATAAATGAAACATTTCGACAGCTTAAAGAAATCTATTCACAATCTGATTTACCTGACCCAACAAATGTTATTGTCAGTTCTGGTGTCTACTATGACCCAATGACCCAGAAATATAAAACCAAAGACACTGCCCATTTTCATACGGTCTTGGGAGCAATGCCAAAATCAAAAATACCAAATTTTCATTCGGTTGGTGTCCAAAATGAAAAGAGTAATTATGCCTTTACTAGTCTTGAGGCCGCAGTCGAAAATGCAGTCTACTTTCTTAGAAATCATTATCCTAAGACAGTTGAAAGTTTTAGACCAAAGAAATTATGGACTCTAAGACAATTGATTTTCATATCAATCATCGTTTTGGTACTGTTTTTTGTTCTAGCACTAATTCTTGGAGTTTGTTGCCGTTCACAAATATCAAAATTACTACAACTACTTATCCAATCAAGTAAACAATCAGATATTCCCTGAATTTGTTTATAATGACAGCCATTATAAATACCAGAGTTCAAAGTTTAAAAAATTTAGAGACTTGGAAAAAAGTTCATTAGTTTAACTTGCAAGCAATTCTGTCTAAACCTTTACTAGAAGTCTCAAATGGCGAATATGCTGATAATGTTGACTTAGTAAAATGAACACGTCCTGGTCCGCTAGATAACCAATATCCATCATTATAATGTTCATTCATCATCCACATATGAGGGGGAACCTAGGTTCCCCCTAAACCCCCTCCCCTCCTTGTTTATTTAGTCTGTAACCAAAATCTTTTGATTCTTTACAAGAATATAAAGGGGGGTTTATGAATCAATGGATCGTATACATAAAATAAACCTTTCTAGTAAATTGTACTAGAAGTGGCACAACATATCAAAAATCACATTGTTAGATGAATAAGGAGGAGGGGGTTTTGGGGGAACCTAGGTTCCCCCACATTTTGTCCAAGTGAAATTGTTTACAATCCATCGCAAAACTAGGCAGTTGGACAAAATTCATCACTACTTTTGCAATATCAGGACCAATTAGACTTTCCATCATTTGTCGCATTTGAGCGATCTCTAACTCTTGACCATAAATAATATTACGAGTAAATTCCATTATACGTGGATTTTGAGTGTACTGATATATCTCTCGAGACATAATCAGAGCTATCTCATGGTGAATAATCATATCTCTTAAAAAATCACAATTGTCTGTTAGATATTTACCACTCATCATTCTATGCATTGCGGCTCCATATAGATCAATTTTAGTCTCTTTGTTCTGTTTGAGCATGTTGTTATACATTATCTATATATAAAGAACAAATTTTTATTAAAAAATTTATCCTGATCCGAATAAATCCACCCATCAACCCTTTCGATCTGAGTGTCCATTACTAGTGATTTATTTATTGGCAAAAAATGAAAATTGTTTTAAAAATTATAAAATGACCTCATCTGAGTTTAATTTGCTAACGGATGATGAAATTACGCTTGACGTTGCCGATCACTTTCTTTCAAATTATCCAGGAGACCCAATTATAGTATCTCGGACTCTAAAATATTTCGACCAACTCAAACATTTGATGTTTTTCAATGATCAAAAATTTATGGACTATCTACATATAGTATTGCCCAATATTATAAACTATAATGGAACTAATTTTAATGAAGTTTTAGACTTTCTGGTGGAAAATAATCCCAATGTTCTCAATAAAGTCATATTCAAAAGAAATCCATTACTAACCAACACTAACTGCCGCGCGTACATAGAAAATCCAAATAATTTCAAATATTTTTTGAAAAAATTAAAGATTACAATTGGATACGAGCCAAAAGATATTGAAAACTGCGATTACAACTGGAGCCTGCCCTTGCAGAGAGATAAGCGTTTCACTATTTGTTTTCCACCGCCAAACGTAACTGGTTCCTTGCATGTTGGGCACGCTCTTACTTGCGCTATTCAAGATGCCATTGTTCGCCATAAAAGAATGACCGGACACCAGACTATGTGGATTCCTGGTACTGATCACGCTGGTATTAGTACACAAAGTGTGGTTGCAAGACAGTTAATGCAACAAAAAGGACTCAATCCACATGACTTGGGTCGAGAGCTGTTCTTGAACGAGGTTTGGAATTGGAAAGAACACTATCATGAACGTATTATTCTGCAACTTAAACGTCTAGGATGTCTCCTCGATTGGGACCAAGAATATTTCACAATGGATGAAAAACTTTCACGAGCTACCCATGAAGCTTTCCTAAGATTATACCGACAGGGATTAATTTATCGCACAAACCGATTAGTTAATTGGGACTCGACCTTGAAAACTACTATTTCTGATATAGAAATAGATAAAATTACATTCGAAAAGGCAACACCTTATCGCTATTCTGGTTATGATAAACCAGTCGAACTGGGTGTCATGGATTATTTTTACTATCCACTGGAACGAAAGATCGATGGTGTTGACAGAATTGAAATTGCCACTACCAGAATAGAGACCATGCTGGGAGACACTGCCATTGCCATTGATCTGGCTCATCCCATCTATGGAAAATTAGTTGGAAAAAAGGTAATCCACCCATTCACTGGAAGAAAGATCCCTGTTATTTACGATGAAATGGCAGATCCTACTTTCGGCACAGGGGCTGTCAAAATTACCCCAGCTCATGATCCCAATGACTATCAATGTGGATTGCGGCACCAGCTCGAAATAGTCAATGTTTTAAATGAACGTGGCCATATCAATGAAAATGGAGGCAACTTTCAAGGTATGCATCGATTCGACGCCCGCAAAGCAATTATTAAACAACTTCGTGCACTAGATTTATACCATAAAAGAGTGGACCATTCTATGATCGTTCCAATTTCATCACGTACAGGTGAACCAATTGAATACCATCTCAAACCACAATGGTATCTCAATTGTAAAGAGATGGCACAAATGGCCATTAAAGCGGTCGAGAGAGGCAATATCAATATCCATCCCAAAACCGAGGAAAGGGAATACTTTCGATGGTTAGAAAATATCCAAGACTGGTGTATCAGTCGACAACTCTGGTGGGGACACAGAGTTCCACTATATAGAAGTGTTAATGAAAATGGAGAGGAAAGTTGGAGTGAGAAACCAGAAGATGGAGAACAAGATGAGGACGTTCTGGATACTTGGTTCTCCTCTGCCTTACTACCACTTTCTTGTCGAGGTTGGCCAGAAGTTGAGAGGACAAACTTAGAGCCACTTGACCTTATGGAGACCGGTAAAGACATTTTATTTTTCTGGGTCACCCGAATGATCATGATGAGTCTCCAGCTAACAGGTCAAATTCCCTTCCGACAAGTATTATTACACGGACTAGTTAGAGACCAACGAGGTCGCAAAATGGCTAAAAGTTTAGGTAACGTTATTGATCCGTTAGACGTAATTGATGGCATAACACAAGAAAACATGCTGGATAAAATATCAAAAAGCGTCATGGATCCCAAAGAAAAACAATATGCGACTAAGGAGACTCGGCGCCTTTTTCCAAAAGGTATACCCGATTGTGGAACTGATGCATTGAGATTTACTCTTTTCAAAGCTATGAATGGAAGTCAAGACCTTCATCTGAATATCAATGAGGTCATTAAGAGTAGACATTTTTGCAACAAACTGTACAATCTTACCCAGTTCGTTATACAAGCTGATAGCTCTGCAACCCAGTTCGTTATACAAACAGATAGCTCTGCAACCCAGTTTTATTTACTTCACTCCGAAACAAGTATTAATACAAAGCAATCATCCGGGATTATAGAGGATGAGGTTTCAGTGGAACTTTCGTTTTTGCAAAGGTGGATACAGAGCCGACTAGAACAAACTAAAATTATTTGTAATAGAGCATTTCTAGACTATTCATTTCATTTAGCCACTCGATCCCTATATGAATTTTTTTATACTAACCTATGTGATGTTTACCTAGAGGCAATCAAACCTAAAATGCAAGAAACATTTTTCGCGACCCTACGAATTTGTTTACTAGAAGGGTTGAAACTCTTGCACCCTTTCATGCCATTTATCTCACAAAGTCTCTTTAATTTGGTAAAGAATGGAACTTTTAATATTATGTTGGAGGACTATCCCAGACCAATGGAGGACAGAATCAATATTACCACTGAAACAAAAATGTCACAGTTACTGGAAACTGTCCACCAAATACTTGCAACCAAGGCGGAGAAAAAACAAACCAGAAAAGATAGACCAATTGTTCATGTCTCGAAAACTTTTGATGCTGAGCAATTAGAAATAATAAATACTTTAGGATTTTGTCAAGCATCTCTTTTCATTGAGGAAAAGTAATCCATTATGTGTACAATATTCTAAGACGGCTTGACTCTTCCATTTTGGTCATATTTTCGCTTAGATAAACACATTCCCAGTCTTTCACAGTGAAACAATTGATTCATACTTTCATATGGATCAATTGTTTTATCTACTTTGGTACTACATTTATCACAACAGTAATGATAATGCTTTTTATAATCACATATGTTACAATTCTTACAATATTCATAAGGATAATCCTTGTAACTCCCCCGTTGAAAATTTTCACGATAATAACTTGGGTGACATGTATTACATTTAAGACAATGTATACTATTTTTAGGAACACAAAATCCGCAGTCAAAACAATGAGTTAAATCTTTGGTTCCGCATTTATCACATTTACTTTTTGTTTTGATTGGAAACTCCTGTGAAGATGATTCTGCTGGTAAAATTTTTAAATCCCGTTTTGCGTTTACAGGGTATCCCATCACCCCAGATTGCATATCTGTTGTTTTAGTCTTGGATTGTTTTCCGCCCATTGTTTTTTATGATTTTAAAATCATAAATTTTTTTTGTGGCTGTAGTTTAAAATTTAACCACTTAAATTCATGTGTTGCAGTTCACGTAGTGATATTATTTTGACATTAATTTTGTTATCAAATAGAGCAGATAATTGATCAATAATGACTTGATAATTTGATTTTGTTCATTCCCCGTATAATTTTAGTAATGATGGGTCATATTCTTTATAACAAGATACTTGCCAAGTATTTAGTTCACCATGTGGATTACCATATACTAGATATATGGCTAATTCAGTATTATTAATGGTTTCTCGATATCGCTGAATACGTCGGTTGTATTTATCTTTGACTTTTGCTAACGTATTATCATCTATATTATCATAATCATGCGGAAATAAAATTCCATATTTCTTATCAATAATTGGATAAATAAATTCATTTAGAATTTTGATATCTACACCATTATCTTCGAAATACATTCTCCTAATTTTCTTTCCAATATAAATATCATCCAAAAAACCCTCAAAATCCGAACTTAGTACATTTAAAACCATTTCCAATGATGCACAATTCCAATCAAATGGAAATGCCTGCGATCTCAACTTTTTACGTCTTAAATAATGAGCAACCTCACAATCCTGGCCAATCGGTATAAATATATTCATATCTACTAAATTATTACCTTTCATGTTATAAATATTATAAATAATATAATATTCCAAATATTTGGAAATAATTGTCGTTTTTCATAGACCAAAATATAATTTTTCGGAAACAAATTACTGTTCAATATAAGATGTTCAATATAAGAGACTAAAATGTTCAGTGGTTGTTATATAGAAAAAATTGGCCAAAATTTCTAAAATATAAAACTTTTGGCCAACTAAAATGGAAGCTCATGATTATTATCAAGCAAGAGTCAAACAAATTCTAGACTTAGGCAACAGCGCCTATCCACATAAATACCATGTATCTGTCTCGCTGTATGAATTCATTGAAAGGTACTCCCACCTTGAAAATGGAGCTAGTATTGAAGACCAGGTTTCGGTTGCCGGTCGAGTGATGAATAAGCGTGTTCAGTCAAAGGCTCTAGTCTTCTATGATCTTCATGGTGGATCTGATGGTAGTTTAAAGCTCCAAATTATGGCTCATAAGCAACATTATGCCAACGAAGAGGCTTTTCACCAAATCAATCATATTATTAATCGTGGAGATATCATTGGAGTCAAAGGAATTCCCCATCGTTCCAATCGCGGCGAACTGAGTTTAATGCCTCAAGAAATAGTCCTTCTCAGTCCTTGTTTTCATATGCTTCCAAGACCAGTCCGCGACAGTGTGAACGCAACATTGGATAACGCAACATTGGATAACGCAACATTGGATAATGTGACTGAAACTATTGTTAATAAAAAGTGTCGATACCAGCAATGTTATTTCGACGATAAAGAATCTCGATACAGACAACGTTATCTCGACTTGATCCTCAATCCACAGTCACGGAAAACCATTATTACTCGTTCTAAGATCATCAGTTTTCTTCGGCATTACTTAGAGGATCTGGGGTTTTTAGAGATTGAAACTCCAATTCTCAATATGATCGCAGGTGGTGCGATCGCCAAGCCTTTTAAAACTTTCCATAATGAATTGAGTACTGACATGTACCTACGAATTGCTCCTGAACTCCCTTTAAAAATGGCGGTGATTGGAGGACTAGATCGAGTATTTGAGATAGGTAAACAGTTTCGTAATGAAGGGATTGATCTGACCCATAATCCGGAGTTTACCACATGTGAATTCTACTGGACTTATCAAGATTATGATGATTTGATGACTGTCACTGAAGATTTACTCTATAAAATGGTTTTGCGTCTCAATAATGGTAACCCTCAAGTCAAGTATGGTTCACAAGAAATCGATTTCACCCCGCCTTATCCGAGAGTTAGTATGATCAAAACTCTAGAAGAAAAGTTAGAAGTAACATTAAAGACCCCATTCGATAGTGAAGATTGTTGTCAACAACTAATGGAACTATGTCGACGTCACAATATTAACTGTCATCCACCTCATACTACCGCTCGGCTCTTAGATTATTTAGTCGGGCACTTTTTAGAAAAGGATTGCTCCAACCCAACTTTTATTATTGATCATCCATTGATTATGTCACCATTAGCTAAAACTCATCGTAGTTCACCAGAATTAACTGAAAGATTTGAACTTTTTATTGCAGGGAAAGAAGTATGTAATGCTTATACTGAACTGAATTCGCCATTAGTACAACGAGAACGATTTGCTCAACAACAGAAGGCGAAAGAGTCGTCCGGTGATGCTGAAATTCCCCTAACCGATGAAGACTTTTGCAAAGCTCTTGAATATGGATTGCCGCCAACAGCTGGCTGGGGGATGGGAATTGATCGACTAACAATGTTTCTAACCGATCAAATTAATATCAAGGAGGTCATCCTTTATCCCACCATGAAGGAACAAAGAATTACTTAGTTGAACCAGGAAATATGATGATATGGTTGATGACACTTAGTTATGTATAAGGAGAAGAATCGAAAGAAAAATGACCTTAAAATTTAAAAACAAGATTATGATAAATAATGAAAATAGTTGCCTCCGTCCAATATATCATAAATCGTTCGATATCTCCATTCTTTCGATACATAAATAGTAAATATATTATTCAGGAATCTGCAACCTTAAAAATAACTTGTCCAATTTGTCGCCATGTTTATAAAAAACTATCTGTCAATAATGAAAAAGAAGGCGAGTGTGTTCCAGTTGCTTTAAATACCAAACAATGTGCAATCTGTTGGGAGACTAAGGAGTGTCAATCATTGCCATGTTCGGTGGATAATAACCAACATGCTTTTTGTCGAGAATGTCTTCGTGCAATTGATGAGAAAATGGTCAACATTTATGAACTTATGACTTATACCAAAGTTCCTAAGACAATTTATAATATCGCCCAACAATATCAAAAGAACAAACATTATCTAGTTTATGTTGATGACCCTTACGTCTGGTTGTTTATTTATCGACAGACTAATACATGTCCAAACAGGCCACTTTATAATACTCAATTAACTTCTGAAATTTCGGAAAGCATGTCTCAGGATATAAGTTTCGGCGAATGTAATGGAGATATAATGATTGATTTTTATCGTTGCGACTATTTCAATAATAGTCAAGTTCAAATTTTCATCAAAAAAATCAAAAGTCTTCGGTCAAAAGATTATCGATTTATCATTTATGATCCAGACAGAATCGCAAATATTTTGATTTCGCAAGAATTTATAGATGATCTTTATAAAGCCAAAATAGATGAACACTTTCCTAAATGTAATCGATTACTGGAAAAATTGGCAAAACGTGACAAACTATGTTTTTGTTCTCGGCGCGATCTTGAAATTCTTCAATCCCTACGAGAACGTGCCATTCGAAGAGTCTCTTCATCGCAGTTAACAACTCACTAGCAGTAGAAGACGTTTAAAACTAGATTCTATGTTTTAGGATATTGTTTTACCGTGCTGCGGAATACAAATGTGTTCTAAAACGAGATTTCACGGGCCTGTGTTGCCTATAAAATTTTCTCTACAGAAATTGGGTTCATTTGCCTTTAGAAAATTTTTAAAAAGTTATCTAAAAATATCATATCATATCATATCATATCATA
>Ga0180437_10007643_pt1 | contig 13983 bp, 11 predicted proteins | sample SS_ome_4_FD_132410 | JGI IMG/M metagenome (GOLD analysis project Ga0180437, IMG submission 132410) | Hypersaline lake sediment archaeal communities from the Salton Sea, California, USA - SS_3_D_1 metaG | ecosystem: Environmental > Aquatic > Non-marine Saline and Alkaline > Hypersaline >...
ACCGTTTGTACCCAATCCCGTCCAAGCCAATCCGTAGGATCCGGATGACTCACACGTAGCGTGTGCGAACCCGGTTCCACAGTCAGTTCGGTCAAGGGTGTTTGTCCCACAGAAATGCCATCCAACCAAACATCCAAACCGGAAATGTCACAGACCAGATCGATCCGGCACTGGGTTGTATCCGACCTATCTTCCTCTTGAGCAACAGATGGCTTGACGAGGAGCAGGCATGCCAGAATCGGTACAAGTCTATTTATCTTCGACAAAGCCATACACATAGCGATCTTCCGAAGCAATGATGAGCGTATTATTCCAGATGAGGGGCGATGTGCGAATGCGGCCTTTTGCCTTAAACTGCCAAGCCTCCTCTCCCGTGAATCGGTCCAGGGCGTATAACGTGCGGTCGAGCGACCCAAAATAAACCCACCGCCCCGAAATAACAGGCGATGTCCCTATCACACTGCCCGTTTCGAACCGCCAACACTCCGATCCATCCTGGGCATCCAGACAACAAAGTAAACCCTGGGTCGTTCCGATAAAGACAAATCCTTCTGCCACGGCAGCCGTTAGGTACACGCCCCCTTCAAGCATCCTATCCCAGATGATAGAACCGTCTTCCATGGCGAGTCCATAAAAACGACCTTCGGTCGTACCGATGAATACCCGGCCATCACTCAACACAGGGGTTGCCGTAAAACTCCCGGAAATCCGTCTTTGCCATTCCAGACTGCCGGAATGGGAAGAAAGGGCACAGACCTTTCCGCCCTCTGTTGCACAAACAACGATGTCGCCCGACTCGGCCACACTCCCCATAACCGGCTTTCCCAACGATGTTTTCCAGTCAACGCTGCCCTGTGGAGAATCCATGCTGAATACCTCTCCCCGTTCGGTACCCCCGATGATGTGTCCGTCGGCCAGCAACGGTTCCCCCACGATGGGGCCGAGATGTTCTTCCCACACGATTTTTCCCGTTGAAAAAGAAAAACAGCGTATCGACGGTTGCTGCCAGCGTTGGAAGGCGATGAGCCGATCCTCTACTGCGAGACAGGTGACCTCCACTTTCTTTTCGACTTTCAAATTTTTTAATGATTTTCCCGTCTTCATCATAAGCACATGAATCTCTCCGGCTTTTGTGCCGAACACAAGAAAACTATCCACGGCTACGATGGCCTCACCCACAGCACCACTGGCCTTGTACGTCCAGGCCAGTTTGAACGGCGGATTGACTTCCATACCGCTGTATCCCGTTCTCCGAGAATCCACTCCCCACGTAGAAGTCGACCGGACGCGAAAAGAAGAAACTCCCCGGATGAAACGCTTCTGACAACCGATACCCAACACAATGATTGGGATGAGTACGCTGATGATTTTCTTCGTCTTCATGGCAGTATGATATCGTTCCCTTCGTTGGGCCATCTCGACCGTATTTTTACGGTATCCGAGTATACGATAAAACGCTCTGAGGGTTCGTACGGAAACGGCTTCCCCAGGCTGTAGCGACCGTTGCCGTCCCGATCCCGGAAACATTCCAGGAGGTATTCTCCGGGTAGAATCGCATCGATTCGATAAATCCCTGGTTGAGGGATAATTATCGTATACGCGATCTTGGAATCCCGAACCTGCCGGGCGATGATGTGAATCCTGCCTTCCTCGGTCGTATCGGGATCCACAACACTCCCTGCAACCTCAGACAGCGTATCCGCATCCATCGAATGCAGTGAAAAGAGCGTATCGGTCAGAGCATTACCGGCCAGGTCGACGATGTTCAAGCTGTCCAGTGATACCCAATACTCCGTCAAGCTCTCTAAAGACTCCCCGGGCATGAACACGACATCCGCCGGATTCGACCACCGGAGAACTCCCGCGACCCGATTCTCCAGCGTATCCGCGAAGGTAAATCCATCCCGGAAGCGCGCTGTATCCATGGCTTCGCTGAAGGTGAGACGCACTCGGCCCGAGACCTCCGTCATCTGAGTTCCGGGTGAAGGCTCGGATTGCATCAGTTGCGGTGCCGTGGTATCCGGCCGTCCGGTACCCTCGAACACTACCCTGATGGATGCCGAATCCACGGGATTGCCTGCTTCGTCCTGAAGTCCCATCAGGGTTAGCGCGTATCGCTTGCCATCCGTTTGATCGCGGGTCAACACATGAACCATCTGGTCGTTCATCGGGTCTAGATACACATCATTCATCCCAAGCGTATCCAGGGAATCTTCTTCGGCAACGATGGATAAATCGTTCGGCGAAAGTGGATGCCAGGTTGAGATGGGTTCATCGAAACGCAGTCTGAGATGATTTCGATGAGTAGCTTCTGCGCGAATTAAAGATGGGCCCAGAGTATCCTCCCGCGTCATCCGGAAATAAGAATGGTCCGCCCTGAGGGTATCTCCTCGAGAGAGCAGGACATCCCTGAAGGTGACGCCCACTTCATCCTCTCCGGCCTGGTAGAGCCGATCCGCCCTTCGGTCGCGCACGGCGAACAGACGATACAGACCCGGCGAGATATTGGAGAAAGTAAACTGCCCCCCGGCCTCACACTGAACGATGTAATCGGGAGACTCAGCCGCGGGATCGGGATCGAGGCCGTCTTTCAGGATATACGCCCATACATCGACTCCTCGGGCATCCTGTACGCCGTACACCCGTCCCGCCATCTCACCCCTATCCAGAACCTCACCCGTCGAAAATGCCAGCGTGAATGAAGCTTCCATCGCGTTGTTCCGATAATCCTTGATTCCCGTACCAAAAGTAACCACGTAGGTTCGGTTGGAATCCAGAGGCTCGGAAAAGGTGATCTTGATCTGACGTCCCCGAATTCGTATCTTCCTGCCTTCTTCGTCGATATAAGGGGTGATAAAGACAGCCTCTCTCGAAGACCGGGGTTCGATGCTCTCACTGAACCAGACTTGAATATCTGTTCCAGGATCCACCTCCGTCGATCCGGGCACGGGGTACGTGCTGACCACCTTAGGGGGTGTTTTATCTTCCGGCCCGCCGGGAGGAAATCCTTCCTTGGCACAGGCTGCCATCAGCACGACAACTAGAAAAATTACGTACTTTTTGAATATCATATAGAAAGTGTTCCCGATCTTTCACTGCATAATTAAAAAATGTACAATGAAAATGGATAAAATGCAAAGGATTTTTAAGCGAGCAAGATATGATTTTATTTGATTTTATATCGGAAACATGATTTACCGGAAAAAAAGAAATGCGTGGCTAAATGCGGGCATGATGTGAAGGATGCATCAAACGAATCATTGAAACGAATATTTTACCCCATAAAAAGAGATTCCATCCTGTGAAAAGATGGAATCTCTTTGCTGATGAAGTTTTGGATAAGCCGTTATTCTTTATATCCTTACTTCAGTTTATAACGAAAACCACCGGTTGACCTTGATCAAAAACACGTTGTGCGGATGGACTTGGAACAGACCGCGCATGTCGTTCCGGAAGGAAAAGTCGCCCATCGATTCTTCGCTCGTCCTGTTCTGAGACCAGACCAGAAAGATCGTGGAACCCGGTGTATACTCCCAGCGAATGACCAGGTTCGACCGGAACTGACGGAAATTGAAGTCTGGATTCTCGAACGTATAATCGGCCGTCCCGTCGATGTCTTCATCGACTTGATATTCTTCATCATCAGAGTTGTACGCGATTTCTTCGCTGGCAAAGATATGGAACCGATCCGAATAGACCGGGGCCCTGGGCTGCGTAATCTGCTTTAATTGCGTGTATTTTCCCGCAGAAACAAACGGCTGCCCGTAGTACTGAATCGTTAGATTGGGTGTGATGGAATAGTTCAACCGGAGCACAAGGCCCGTCGTCTTCTGATCGATCCGTCCGAAGATGTACCGATCCTCCCCGTTCTCGATCGTGTCTATGTACTGAAGGTCATCCTTGTTGATGTTGTAGAACGGTCGGACAGAAAACGAAAGAGCGTTGCTGGGCCGCCACGTAACACTGGGTTCCAGCGAGCTGGATACGGAATAATCGTCATCGCTCCGGCTTATAAATCCGCTCAGTCCGAACTGGAATGCCTTTTTGGAGTCGGTTGAAAGATTGGCCCAGGCGTTCCAGCGAGAAGGAAACAACATGCTCGGTCCCCCTCGCAACGAACTGGCCGACAGGGATTGGGCATTGTATCCGATGCCGAATCCAAAACCCCAGTAGTTACGGAATTGGATGTATCCGTTGATATTGCCGCCTTCAAAAATCTTCGTCATAGCAAAATCCCATCCACACCACTGGTTCACGTTGATATTAAATCTCTGGAAAATGCTAAACGGCTCCCATACCCTGTACTGCGCCCAAACGAACTCCATTATTTTATCCGCCTGACGCAGATAGCCCATGTCGTTCAGTTCCAGACCCGGAGAGCGCCACGTTCCGCCGAGTGCAAAATTGATATGCCCGCTACCAGACTTACTCAAAACCAGCGAGCCCCCGAAACCGGATAACGAGGTTCTGCTGGAATCCAGCGTTATGTGCTCCGCATCGGGCCGCTGAAAATAACGTGCCGACGCAGTCTGGGTCTCCAAGATGGCTTCCTGTGTACCCCGGACATGGCTGAATACGGAGTTAAAGGTCAGGGCGTATGTCTTATCCTTCCATTGATGGACAAAATCCACACCTTCAGTGATGGCATTCCGGTTCAGAAATTCCAATTCCGTGTCCTTGATATCCCTGTACGTATGCGTGATGATTCCGCCGAAGATGGTATTCCCTTTGTTCACATCCTGCTGCAGGCGTCCCAGAAAGTAATTCGTCATGGGCTCTACCGCTTCGTCACGACGCTGTCCCAGATAATCGATCTCCGCGCGCTCCCTGGCCGTAACCGCATTCATGATGCCCACGGACAACCCGTTCTTGGTCTTTCCCGTGAGTTTCATGGCACCCAGGATAGAAGAGTTTTCCGGCATGTTCGCGTATTCGTCGTCATCCAGGTCCGGTTCATGGTGGGGATACCGTCCGATACGCCTCGAATAGAACAGATTATCATAGGAAAAATCACCGTCGCCCAGCATCATCCGGTAATTCAGAATATTGCTGCCCTCGATGAAAAACGGACGCTTCTCTTCGTAGAACGTCTCGAAAGCCGTCAGGTTGACCACCGACGGATCAGCCTCCACCTGCCCAAAATCAGGATTGATGGTAAAATCCAGCGTCAAATCACTGGTCACACCGATTTTTCCGTCCAGCCCCAGACCCGCACCATAGTCGTGACCCGGCACAAAAGGATTCCCCGCCTCCTCCTCCATCCTCTCCATTCGTCCCAGCGAGTACGGAAGCAGTTCGATACGTCTGGAAGGCTTGATACCCTGAATACCGTGCAGTTCTCCAAGATTGTGAACCCAGCCTGTAGCGTCCTGAGGAATATGCTGCCAGCAGTCCGTTTCTTCCTTCCGGTACAGCATTCTGGCCACCTGGAGACCCCACACATGCTCCTCTTTCTTACCAAATCGAATCTGACTCAACGGAATCTGGAATTCCGCAGACCAGCCTCCGTCATCCACCGATGTCTTGACATCCCATACAGGATCCGGGCTCCAGTCTTCATTATCGCCGTCATTCGTGAAGATGCCGTCCATTTTCACGCCGCCGGCATTCACGATAAATGTAAAGGCCGTGAGATGATCGAAATAACTGTCCAGCTGAATGCCCACCCAGTCGCCGTCAATCTCGTCCCTCCGGGACATGCGCTGTACTATTTTTTCCGGCTCTGTATCGTGGGCACGGATCGCGCAGTACACGTTCTTGTCGTCGTACAGGATTTTGAACGTCGTGTTCTGGGAGGGTTCCTTCCCGTCGTAAGGCTCCCGCTGTGTAAAATCCCCCTCCCATTCCACAGAAGCCCAGGCAGGATCGTCCAGACGGCCGTCAATCACCGGCGGATGGGGATTGATCCGCTTTGTGTGGTAAACCTTCTTCTTCTCGTCATGCTGGGAGTGGACCAGCACAGGCACGAACAACAGAACAACCAACCATACAAACGATTTCTTCATAATCATATCCTCCGAATACCCTTACCAAATCCACTCATTCTATTAAACGGTTTCCAGGCACAAAGGTTACAAGAGAGCGAGAGAGACTGGCAGGAAGATGCATCAGCCATGTACGTGATGATGTATTGAATGGGTATTTCTTTCCAGACTCCCCGATAAGTACATTTCTTATTGATTTTTCGGATTAACATAGAAATCACGCAGGCGTTTAGCACATTCATATCCCGCTCCCTACAGATAGAATGACTTTTGCATCGTCATTGTTTTAGACAAAATTTTGTTAAAAAAGGTTGCCAAAGTTACAAAAGGGAGTCAAGTTGAGCGGAATGAAAAATGGCTTGACTTTTGTGAATATCTTATATATCATGATATTCAGATAAATACTTCCAATATTCAAAATATCGGGAATAAATTTGAGCGAAGGTGAAAGTCGCCTTCGACAGCATAAAAAATAAACCTCAGAAAACGGGAGCATAATGCTACGGATCTCAAGTAAGCTGTTTTCCTCCAAGATGAAAGTTACATGTTTATTTTAATACAGGTTTACTATGAGAGCAGGTCTTTAAAGTCCGGGGCGCACTTTATCAGGATTGGTTCTTATTTACTAAAGCGCGGACAATAATTCTTGAGAAAATAAGAAATGAATCCAATTTCTAGAAAAATAAGTACTTTTTTCTTATGTGTGGCCTTACTATTCATAACATGTAAAAAGAAAAAATCCCCTGTTGAGCCACCGGCTCCAGGCTACTTCAGGATTACGGGCACAGTGCATGATGTCAACACCCAAGAACCGATATCAGGTGCCTTAGTCCGGGCGCTCAGAAACCAGGTTGCCGATACAACGGAGAATACCGGATATTTTCAGTTGGATAGTCTAGTCGTTGTACCGGATACGATTTCCATAACGGCAGCAGACTATGACACCCTGTATGAACCCATCTATATTCCATACGAAGATAAAAGTATAACCCTGTTCATGAATGCTTGGGGCAGGCTTTACGGGTATCACCTCTATGTTAGCAACTTGGGTTATAATGAAATATTTGTCATTGATACATACAAAGCTACAGTCGTGGATACTTTTTATGTCCCCGGTAAATTGTCCTACCTCGACATATCACCCGATGGAAGTGTGCTTTATGCGCATTCTCGCCAGAGTAGCATAAAACAAAATCAGTGTTTTAATACAGAGACGGGAGAGATCATGCATACAATCGAAGGGGGAATGGTCAGCATCATGCCCGATGGAAGGATTTTCCATTATTCGGAGGATGGGCACGAAATTCTTGATCCGCTCACGTATGACGTATTGCAGGCCGAGACACTCAAGATGAGGTACCCTGTCATTTTCGATCCAAACCGGCCCCTCCTATACAGCAACACATACAGTAACACAACGGAATATAAGAATGTATTTCAGTATAACTACAATTCCCGCGGGCCGCCCTGGATTTATGAAAACCTATCATCACAACAGGATTGGGTTCTTTCCCCGGACGGGCGGATTCTTTATGGAATTGGCGGCAGGTATGTTGTTGTATATGATGTGGATGAAGGCGAATATATTGCAAAAATAACCGCTAAGGCTACAGGCGATATAGCAATCACACCCGATGGACAGGAAGTATATATAACAGATCCGGGCAGTCTTATATGGGGGCCAGGGTCGGGAAAGATATGGATCATAGATACGGCTTCTAACACTTACTGCAGAACGATAGATATGAGCACACCTACCGGTCATACCGTGTCAACCAATCAAATCATTATTAGCCCGGATGGCGACTATGCATTTGTAAGTTTTCTCATGCAGGTTTACATAATTGAACTCAATGATTATGTGATATCAAAAACGATACAATTTGTGCCCGGTAGAGTTGACCTTAAATATTTAGCTTTAGGAATTAAACCATTCGGACAGGTATCCCCCACCTCACCAGAGTAAGCGCTTTCCTCGAGCTTTCACATGACAATGCATCATAAACCATCCATCTCCCCCACACCAAATTCAGCTTGATTTGTTAAGAAAAAACTGTTATCATACCTAACCAGCATAAAATACGAACGAATATAACATGGTAAAAAAATACCCCGTGTACCTGGGAGCATGCCCGGAATACGATGCGGACAAGATCACGGCCGTGATTTCCGAGGCGCTCCGGGTCGTGCCTCTTCAAAAACCCATATCGGGAAAGGTGGTCATCAAGCCCAACCTCGTGATGGCCCACCCAAAAATTGCCACGGACGGCTACACGCGCAGCGAGGTCATAGAGGCCATCCTGCGCACGGTCCAGACGCATGGCAAAGACGTGAAAAAGGTCGACATCGTGGAAAAATCGGGCCTGGGCGTGACCACGGCCAGCATGTTTCGCTGGGCAGGATATCGGAAACTCACGAGAAAATATCCGGTCAAACTGCGCGCCATGGAGGAAGGTCGGCAGACCAAAGTCGTCCTGAACAAGGGACGCGTGCACGCATACATCACAGTCGCCCGTGAGATGGCAGAGCGCGACTTTCTGATCTTCGCGCCCAAGCTCAAGACCAACGTGCTGGCCCATGGGTACACCGGCGCCCTGAAGCTCAACATCGGCACTGTGGACGGCAGGGAACGCATTCATCATCACAACAAGGACCTCCCCATCAAAGTCGTGGACATCCTGGAAGCGGCCAACCCGAATCTTATCGTCACGGACGGTGTCCGGTTCTGCTTTGGCGGGAATCAGATGACTCAGGGCGGTATCCCTTTCGGCGTGATCGTCGTATCCACCAACGCCTTGGCGCACGACATGGTCTGTGCGCGGCTCCTGAACCTGGACCCGTTGAGCATCCAACACATCCGGGAAGCTGTTGACAGGGGATACGGGCCTGCATCCTTCAAGGAGATCGACATACTCGGAGATTTCCCGGTGGAGCGGGGGCATACGTTCGTGAATGGCCTGGATTTTGGGTACTACCCTGTGGAGAAATTTAAGAGCCCTCTCACGATTCATTCGGGCAAGCCTTACTGTGTTGGCGGGTGTCACGGCATCTATCTGGACTGGCTGCACATGATTAATGACCGCAAACCCAAACTCCTGAATCGATTTCCCAGGATAACGGTGCTTATCGGCAAGGTGGAAAAAGCCATCGAGGACAAGACCGTGCTCCTCATCGGAAACTGTGCCCAGGCATCGGATTCCATCACGGCCCGGCGCATCGTCAGGATCAAGGGATGTCCCCCCACACACAAGCGAATCGTATGGGACATGATGGTCCGTTTCGGACTATTCGCACCCCTCGTGAGGCCATCGCTCATCATCGACGGATTCGTGCTCTATCCATTGAAAAAGGCCAAGGGATGGCTGATGAACCGGCGTTTCCGGCCGGTGTGAGCGGGAGGAAGAAGCTCAGGAATCCGCAAGATTCATTGTGAGTTTGGTGAAGTCAAACAAAACAGTAAAGAGACGGGCATGGCAAAACCGGAACCAAAAAAAGTAACCATCACATCTATCAATCCGGCCACTCTGGAAATCCTGGGTGAAGTCGAAATAACACCACCGGAAGCAGTGGAGGGAATCGTTCAAAAGGCCCGGGAAGCGTTCCCAAAATGGCGTGATGCCGGATTGAAGGAACGTGCGACGAGAATCCGTAACGTGCAGCAGCTTCTCTTGGAGAGGAGCGAAGACATCGCACGACTCATCACCCAGGAGATGGGCCGGCCCCTGACGGAATCGCTGGTTCTGGAAGTACAGGCCAGCCTCGATGTGACCGGTTACTATGCGAAGCGTGCCCATACATATTTGGACGACCGGAGGGTGCCCTTGCACCACCTCCTATTCATGCGCCGCAAGAGCACGATGCATCATGAACCCCTGGGCGTCCTGGGCATCATCTCGCCCTGGAACTGGCCACTGCTGATACCCATGGGAGGCATCATTCCGGCCTTGCTATCTGGGAACGCCGTTGTATTCAAGCACTCAGAACTGACGCCCCTGACAGCCGTTAAGATTCAGGCGTTGTTCACAGATGCGGGTATTCCGGAAAGTATTTTCCAGATCGTTCAAGGCGGGAGCGAGATCGGAAAGGCCCTGGTCGGTTCGAGTATCGAGAAAATCTTCTTCACAGGTAGCACAGAAGTCGGCAAGGAGGTGCTCCGACAGGCATCCCATACGCTGAAGAAAAGCGTGCTGGAAATGGGCGGCAGCGACCCGGCCATCGTGTGTGACGATGCCGACCTGGACATAACCAGCAGTGGATTGATCTGGGGAGGATTCAGCAACTGCGGTCAGAATTGCAACGGAATCGAACGTGTGTATGTGCACGAAAAAATCGCGGACGAGCTGATCACGCTCATGACAGAAAAGATACAACGGCTGCGAATCGGAAACGGCATGGACACGGAAACGGACATGGGGCCCCTGGCCTCCGAAGCTCAGCGGATAAAGATAGAGGCCATCATCGAAATGGCGGTGGAGATGGGGGCCGAGGTGACTCTGGGCGGCCGGCGCATAGAACGAACGGGTTATTTTTTCGAGCCCACCCTCATCCGGTGGGACAAGTCCCTGCTTCAACCCATGGATATCGAAATCTTTGGCCCCATCATATACTACACACCGGTTTCCGATGATGACGAAGCCGTTCGACTGGCCAACCGATCCAAGTTCGGCCTGGCCGCATCGGTCTGGACCGAGAATCCCAAGCGCGGCAATGCCATCGCCCGACGAATTGAAGCGGGCACGGTGATGATCAACGACAGCATCGTGTCTTTCGGTATGCCCGAGGCAGGCTGGACGGGCATTAAAAACAGCGGCATCGGGTGGGTGCACGGTGGGAAAGGTCTCGACGAGATGGTGAACATTAAATACATCAACCGGGACCCGCAATCGCACACTCAGAAGCTGTGGTGGTTTCCGTATTCGGAAGGGATGATTCGAGGGATGAAAGCAGCCTTGGCCTTTTTATTCTCCAAAAACCTATGGAAAAAAACGGCCAGCATACCCCGTGTGCTTCAAAGCTTTACGAGTTACCTGCTTCTTAATCGGAAGAGAAACGATAAGCTGTAATATAAGAATTTTATAGTCGGACGATTTTCGTATCAAGACTGGGGAGGATATTCGGGAACGACTCACATTCTCTAATCGATTCCTTCGACCATGGCATTCACTGCAACGGCCATCGCCTTCTGCTCTTCGAATACCTCTCTGGAGGCGACATACAGAATGCCTTCCTTTGAATACATATTGTATTTCAGCACAACGACCGTTTTCTCTTTACGCCAGTAGAGCATGTGCCCCATTTTATCTATTCGGTCGGATTTGCCGAATTTTCTCGTACACGCCCTCTTCAGCACATCGAAATTCATCCAACCTTGCGTGTTGATAATCACCCCGGCAAATTTATTCTTCGAGAACCCGTATTGGATATTTTCGATGTCTGCGTTTTCGATACTCGAGATATCGTTCAGCTTGTCGTAGATTTCCATCCCGTGTAATTGGGCACCCGTGTTAAAGAGATCATCAAAGTCGTCGAGCAGACGAATGTCCATACCCCAGTGCATGTTCATGAATCCTTCGGCACTGTACCGCGCTTGGTACGCGGAAAAATCCGTCTCAGAATTGTAGAGCAAATCGCCCACACGTATGGACCGAGAGCCCTCCTTCTCGACCAGTTTCACCGCAGCGCGGCGGGCTTCTACCAGGAACACGACGCCCGTACCGACATCCACGTATCCAGAAATGGCCCTTCTTTTCACGTAGAGTCTCTGACCTTTGACCAAACCAGATGTCGATCCATCTTTCAACAGAGCCAAGTCTTTTTTAACTTGCACCACTTGAAATATACTCTGACCCCATCCGTGCGTATTGGGAATGATACATACGCATAATGATATAGAAAATAGGAATGCGAGTAATCGGTTCTTCATTCTTCTTCCCCTTAGGCATAGCGCTTCTTTCTTTCAAAATGCACATCGCTTCTTTCATCGTGATAGAGATGTGTCTCCCCCGCATCGTAATTCGTCTCTATTATTAGAATATGCAAATTCCATACCTCATGAATAATCATCGGATAATATTATCGTGCATGATTAAGAATTCGATTGATTATATGCTTGTTTTTCCTATATTTAGAGTTTCAAATATATTAAGAGATATTAATAAGCCAGTCATGATAAAATCGGTCACAACAGACTCATTTTACAACGCTTGGAAACATTCCGACCACCCCTTCCATTCGGTGATTATTGCGTAATTTCCCCTTGATAAATGTGCATAACTTTATTATTTTTATGTGGAGATACTTTGATGATATCTTTTCAATGAACCTTACATATCCAGCCGTTGTATTATAGATGAATCCTGATGCAGAAAGGACACATACGATGAGGCTCCAGTACCCCGATTCCATCCCCCTCGCTCAATTGCCCACACCTATCGAAAAGCTGACCCGTCTTTCCGAAGCCTGGAAAGGGCCAGACATCTACATCAAACGGGATGACCTGACGGGCTGTGCCGTATCCGGCAATAAGATACGAAAACTGGAATTTTCCGTAGCAGAGGCCATCTCACAGGGGGCAGACACCCTGATCACGTGCGGGGGCATTCAGTCAAACCATGCCCGTGCCACAGCCTTTGCTGCCACGAAAGTGGGCATGCGCTCCTTTCTCGTTCTCCGAGGAGACCCTCCTTCTGTTTCAGAAGGCAACCTTTTCTTGGATCGTCTGGTCGGTTCGGAATTTCAATTCATCACCAAGGAGGAATACGAAACCGTCGATGAGATCATGTCCGCCGTGGCCCGACGTCTCGAAGAAAAAGGAAGAAAGCCTTACATCGTGCCAGAAGGTGCGTCCAACGAGATCGGGTACTTCGGGTATATCCGAGCCGCCGAGGAGATCTCGCGTCAGTTAAAAGACCAGAGATTGGATATCGATTATATCGTCACGGCCACAGGATCGGGCGGTACGCTGGGTGGACTGCTGCTAGGCAAACGGTTCTTTGGAATAAAGGCCGAGCCTATCGGCATCAACGTGTGTGATACAGCCGAGTACTTCCAGGATCGCATTCACGATGTGCTCCTTAAAATGATGGCACGCTATGGATGGGACCTGAAGGTAGAAAAGGATGAAATCAAGCTCATCGACGGATACGTTGGCGAAGGATACGCCCTGTCCCGGCCGGAAGAGCTGAAACTCATCCTGGAAATCGCACGACTGGAAGGCATTGTGCTGGATCCTGTATACACCGGAAAAGCGATGTTCGGACTCAGAGACCAGGTACTCCAGGGGCGATTTCAAAAGGGACAAAAGGTGCTCTTCGTTCATACGGGGGGTATATACGGTATCTTCCCCAAAAGAGAACTTTTTGAACCGATTTGGGAATAGATGATGCTCCCAGTTACGCCTTGACAATAGGTCTTGTTTTGCTTATATTTTATCCCCTTTAGAGGAGGCGGCATGGCGCAAAAAGATATCAAGAAAAAGCGAGGAAGAGCCGTAAAAAAGACGGAAGCTCTGCCTTTCACGTCGAAAAACTACCAGCTGTTTGGGATCGGATTGTTCATATTGATCGTCGGCTATATCGCGCTTTCCCGCGGCCCGTGGAATAGTTTCTGGTCCCTCACCCTAGCCCCCATTCTCCTGGTGCTGGCGTACTGTGTTCTAATTCCTGTGGCCATTCTCTACCGGAAACGGCAGAACAAGCAGGAAGACGAAAAAAAATAAAACCGTTATCAGGGCGATTAGCTCAGTTGGTTCAGAGCGCTTGCCTTACAAGCAAGAGGTCATCCGTTCGAATCGGATATCGCCCACGATTGTTTTTAAAGGGCCTACATAGCCCTTTATTTTTTGGTACTGTCAACAAAACTGTCAACAAAACTCTCCAACCCAATCTCTGGGATTTCTTCTACTTCATCATGCGCATACCCCTCAGTAACCGACACGGTGCTGTGGTCGAGGGATTTCTGCATCTCTCTAATGTTCTGCTTATTTTCGAGGCCAAGCGTA
>Ga0180437_10007644_pt1 | contig 13982 bp, 3 predicted proteins | sample SS_ome_4_FD_132410 | JGI IMG/M metagenome (GOLD analysis project Ga0180437, IMG submission 132410) | Hypersaline lake sediment archaeal communities from the Salton Sea, California, USA - SS_3_D_1 metaG | ecosystem: Environmental > Aquatic > Non-marine Saline and Alkaline > Hypersaline > Sediment...
AGGGCCGGACGCGTCGAAGGCCGACTCGGCGTCGACGGCCGGCTGACCGATGGGCGACTAGGCGTTGACGGCCGGCTCACCGAAGGGCGGCTCATCGACGGCGAGCGGTTGACCGAAGGACGAGATCCGCCCCCGCGTCCACCACCGCCACGTCCCCCGCGCTGTGCGAAGGCGTCGCCCGTGACAAGCGAAAGAGCCGCAACCGACCCGATGACAATCAGTGTGTATCTGCTCATCGCGAGACCTCCTTCCCGATCTGCTCGGATTGGGCTTCCCCGGCCTTCTGGCGAACCACGGTCACCTCGGGAATACTGGGCAACAACTCGCCGGCAACCTCGCGGTCGATCGACTGCCATCGCAGCGTATCCGGGTCGACATAGGTAATCACATTCAGCGCCGACGCGCGCTCTCCGCTGGCAAGTACGAACGACGCTTTCACCAACCACCGATTGCCGTCTTTGATCCAGTGCCCCTCGCCGAAACCACCTTCGGAGTCGAAGGTCCAAGACCGGATCTGCCCGGCGATCGGGTCCCAGCCGATGAACTGCGTGCCTTCCAGGCCTTCGTGACCGTCCGTCGTTACCCTGAAGGACCGCATCAGGAACTTGCGGTTCTTCGTCCATGAGCAGGAAGTGATAATCGTGGAGTCTTCTCCCTCGTCGACCCACTGCCCGACCATCCACTCCAATTCGTCCAGCGGTGAATTCTGCCGACCCTCCGGCGCCGCGTCGTCCTGTGCCATTCCCCTTGGGGTGACGAGCAAGACGAGGGTCGCAAAGATCGCGAATGGTTTCATCCAAAGGCCTCCTTCTAAGAAGTGATGGGGAAAAGAACATGATGATGCCCGACCGGCTCGTATCCGGCGATCATCGAGTTGCTTGCACGGTGCCATGCGACGGTAATCCGGTCGAACGTGAATGCTACCTTGTCGTTGTACCAAGCGGCTTCGCCGCGGAAGGCGGTGCGGTCGTTTGTCTGCCACCACCCTCCGGGCCACAAACGCCGCGTCCAGTCCGAGCGTACCGCTCGCGACGACCGGACTTCTCTACATATTCAGTGGAAATTGCCGCCCGCGGTCGTCGCTTAGAACTCGTACGTGAATAACTTGGGGACTGTCCCGATTTTCCCGCAGGGAAAATGGGACTGTCCCCTTCGGAATCCGGGAAGTTGTTTCTGTACGAGTTCTTAGCCGCGATAGCTCTTCCATGCCTCCTGCGCCAATATAGAATGTGGTAGAGGCGATCGACCTTTAGGCGGAAATACTTTCGGGCTTTCGCTTCCGAGGCCATCGGGCACAGAGAATTTTTCGTGGTGCGGGCGTTTGACCGTACCGCATCCCACCTCTGGCAAGCCTGCTCGTGGCGGGCATCGTCTGCGCTTATGGCGAGGGCCATGGCCAGCGGCAACCCTCGCGAGTTGATTGGGGACGTAACGACGTCGCTGCAGACTCACATGCGGTCAATCATGCTCGCCAACGTGATAAACTCGTTCGATAATCTCACAGATGGCCGGGTCGTAGTCGCGCAGCTCGGCTCTGACGAACGGGTAGAAGTCGTTCAGACCGAAATAGGCTTCCGAGTTCTCGGCGAAGTACTCTTCCATCCGCGTGGCGGCGTAGGCTTTCACGCGCGCCTCGCGCCGGCGCTTGCTGTGCAGGACGCTTTGATAGAGGCCCTTGGCCAGCGCGGCTTCATACGCCTTCACGATGGCCCGCTTGTCCTCTTTCCCCACTTCCCGATCGTGATAGCCGTGCGTCAGCTCGTGCAGCAGCACCCACGGACCGGTGGGACTGGTGGTCTTCAGCACGTCGATGTCGGTGATCTCGATGCAATGCGCCATGTCCGGGTTGCGACCGTGATCCATCAGCCATTTCCTGGCCCAATGGTACTCGGCCGTTCGCCGGCCGGGCGTAATCCAGACGGGAACCTTGCGGAGTTTCTCGACTGCCTTCCGGGGCAACAGGGTTTGCACGTGGCCCAGCTGAATCTCCGCGTTTTTCAGTGCGTTTTCCAGCACGTCCTGGTCGCCGTAGAGATAGTCCTTGTGGACGTGAAACGCCCAGCCTTCGACGTCGACGACTTCATAATTCTTGTCGCTCGACGGGGTCGTCTTTCGCGAGCACGTGCCCTGCCGCTTGGGCGGCGGTGGTTCGTCGGCGGCGGCCACGGCGATGCCGTACTTGTCGTACAATCGCTGCCAGTAGTCTTTCCAGTATTTGTCGTAGTAGTCGTAGGCCGCCTGCTCGATGTGTTCGGGATCGACCACCTTGGGGGCCTTGGCCGGATCGAAGTCCTTAAGATGTCCCGAGCCGGCGCGTTCGCGGGGTGAAACGAACCGCCACGGCGAATCGCCCAACACGTCCTCGCAGAGCTTGGCCAGGCCCGGGTCGTAGGCTTTGAGTTGCTCGCGGGTGTGGATGTGGTTGTGGTCGTGGTCCATGGTGCGATTGGTGTCGTACCAATTCTGCACGCCCTCGGCCCAGTATTCCGAGCGGTTCTTGCCGGCGTAACACTGCTTCTCGCCGCCGAAGACGATGAGCACTTTGTCCTGCTTGGTGACCTTCACCTTCGAGTCGGTCGGCTTGCCGTTGACCAGCACGTCGCCGCCGTCGAGGCACTTCTTGATCAATTTGGGCGACTCCTCGGGGAACGCCGTCACCAGCGCGTCGAACAGGCTCACCGGCTTCTCGCTCTTGACGCGGCGGAAGCGCTGGGCCGCCCGGCCGTCGTTCCAGAGCCCTTTGGCCTTGGCCTGCTCGAAGGTTTCGGAGAGGCGGTCCTGCAGTTCCTTGTCGAACCCCGCTCCGTGGATGACGTGGCCGAATTCGTGGATCAGGATGCTCTCGATTTGCATGCCGCCCTCGTATTCCAGCACGTCCTCTTCGGCGAAGACGACGGTCGGGCGGCCGCCTTTCCAGCTGAGGAATCCGCGGCTGCGCCAGTTGTAGAAGTCCAGCTCCTTGCCGGTCTTGTCGGTGCCGAACTGCGGCAGCTCGGACGTCAGCTCCTGATGGCCGATGAGGAGGCAGAGGACTTTGCGATCGCGAACGCGCTGGGCGACCTTCGGGTCGATGCGTTTCATGATCATGTCGAACTGGTAGGCGGCCTCCCGGTGGGCAAGATCGGATACCCGCTGTGACGTGGCGATCAGGATGCCCTGAACCATCGTGCACTTCTTATAGAAGCCCGCGTCCAGATCGTACTCCTTGGCCTGCGCGTCGGTCAGCGGCTTGATATCGCAGGCTGAGGCTTCGCGCACGTTGAAGATCGGGCCGGCGACGGCCGCCAGCAAGAACAGCCCGGCGAGCGATCTGCCGGCCATACACGGACTTCTCATGTGATTCTCTCCGGATGGACGTTCCACGATGTTGTCATAAGATTGTTCTTGAACAAGTACGACGGCTCTCCGAAGCCGTCGATGTGCTATCTGATCGCTGGAACTCGACGGGCTCGGAGGCCCGTCGTACTGGCCGATCCCCGTTTTGGCATGAATTCCAATACACGTTCCAAGACGCGTTACATTGTCGCCGCGACTCGAAACAAGCATCGATTCTACCCCGCAGAGTCGAGAGATTCAAGCAAGGACTCGTATTGCAGCTACTTGGGGACTGTCCCGATTTTCGCGGCGCGAAAATGGGACTGTCCCCCTTCGCACAGACGGTCGAAGTAGCTTGCCGCTTCACTCGGCTCCGCTGCGTTGGTGCGTCTTCAGCAACAGGAAGAAGCTGTAAGGATCGAGAAAGCAAAGTCGCTCTCCACCCGGCGACGCGGCGGCATGCTGCATCGTCTGCTGGTGCCAGGTGGGCGATTTGAGGATCGTGCGGATGAACATGAACTGCGGCAGATCGTCCTTGACCAGTCCGGCGATCTTCGCGCCGGCGGCCTGCGGGCTGCCGTCAAGGTCCAGCTTCATGCGGAGGTACGGCATCCTGTCGCGGTGCAGGCCCTGCGGCGGGATCTTCTGGCCGACGATGCCCTCGGGCGCGAAACGCATGTAGGCGTCCAGCCCCTTTTCCCCCATGCCGGGCGAATGGCCGTCGATGATGAAACCGACGATCGACAGATCGTAGCGGCGGAAGTAAGGCCGGTTGTGGGCGACCCAGGCCTCCCAGCCGTCGGGCAGTTCGGGGTCGAGCCGCGGGGCCGTGAGCATGCCCGGGTTGAGGTAACCGGCCCCGCTGTCGCCCGCCACGAACCAGTCCTGGGCCGTCTGGCTGGTTCGGGCCAGGTGCATGGCATGCGGCGCGCGGCGGTCCAGGTTCGGATTGAAGGCCCAGCCGCAAGGGATCTGGCCGCGTGCCGGGTCCTGGTACCACCGCGGCGCAAAGTAGTTCAGCCAGGCCGCCGAATCGTAGTCGCCCATATAGAAGGTGACGTACGCCCGAGGAGCCACGCGGCCGTCGGGCCGAATCAAGTCTCGCGACGCCAGATCCTCGCGCGTGGGGCGGGGGTTCTGCGGATAGTGATCCTCAAGCGGAAAATGCTGGTAGAACGAGGCGTTGGCCATGCCGCTGTAGCCCAACGCGTCGGCGTCCATGATGCCGTTGTAGGCGGAGATGATCTGGGCGTATTTCCACTCCGAGTCGACGCCGCCGTGCTCCGACCCGGCGCCGGGGTGGTCCGTGTATTTCCATGCCCAGGGCGTGAATCCTCCGATATGAAACACCTTGCCGCCGGCCAGATCGTGCATGCCGCGAAGCAGTCGCTTCAACGTCCGCACGTCGGTCCCCGGCCGCTGCCGCGGATCGTCCACCGGGGACTCTTCCTCCCAAACGTGCAAGTCGAAGAAGAACGCCTTCTGCGCAATGAAGAAGTCGTGGTTGGTCAGCGTGCAATTCGACAGCGAACTTTTGCCCGGCGCGGTCAGCCAATAGGAATCGATGTAGTAGGCCATATAGTCGGGCGACACGCGGCGAGTGTCCATCACGCGGTGCTTGGCCCAGAGATGCGCATCGCACTTGGCGCTGCCGGAAGACGGAATGCCGGGCGTGCCCGTTCCGGGGATCACGCTGCCGGCGGCGCCCGTAAACATGGGCGAACCGTCCTCGTTGAACAGCCGCACGACGTCCCTGGTAAACGGCAGGCCGGAGGCCATGACGTGGGAGTAAATCGAACCGGGCAATGGATCGTAGCGGAGGCAGAGGCGGTCCTCCACCCCGGCCAGCGTGCTGGCCACGTTGGAGGTCGCCCGAACGTCTTCCTTGTAGATCACCACGCCGCGGGGCGTCTTCTGAAACGTCGCCAACAGTTCTGCGAGCGAGCGGATCTTGTGGACGGGCCGCCGGGCGAGCCAATGGCCGTCCCGGTGGAGATATTCCCACCAGAAATCGTCGGGGTGCTTCATGAAGCGGACGAAGAGCGTAGCCCGGTGGCGGTTGACCAGACCCTGCAACGACGCGACCAGGTGCAGCGTATCCCAGGCGCGGCGTGCTTCGGCCGGATGGTTGAGGTCCAGTTGATTCAGCCCGGTGAGGTCGACGACGTAGATCGGGTCGGATGCCGTGGAGGAATTCTCCGCCGCCGTCGTGCGGCCGCCGATAATCGCAATGGCCAAAACGATCGCTGCCAGTTCCGTCAATTTCCGTTGCCAACTTCGTTGCCTCATGGTTGCCTTTCGGTCGTAGGTGCTTCGTCTGCTGCTCGGTTGCTCCGATCCGGTCCGACGGCCATCATAGCGGCAGACGCTCGCGTGGTCAAAGACACGCATTACCCGCCAGCAGATTCTCAACCTAGACTTCCGACGCGTGGCCCCAATTGCCGGAACGCGCGGGACGCGAATCACACTTTTTCGCCCTTCCGACTTGGGACGGCTGGGTGGCTGGGTGGCTGGGGCAAAGCGAAGCGATGCCCCGGCGGTCAAAACCTGGGGCTTCGCTCCGCTCAGCCGCCAGCCACCCTACCGATCAGTTTCCGTGTTCCTGACCACTAGGACGGCCACATACGTAGCAGTCTGTCGATGGCCTCTTCCGTTTGGCCGGTCTTTTCGGGGTGCTGATGGGGCCGCTGGAACTCGAACAGCCAGTTGAGCCTGGCCGATGAGGTCTCCGACTGCCGTACGACAGTCGTCTCCAGAATAGCGTCGTAGATGGGCAGAGGTACGGCCGCGGCCTCGCCTTGATCAACACTCGGCGCAGCTGCGGCAACGGCGAGGTCCGGTCCTGCGCTGCGGGCCTGTTTGCCTTGCGGCACCGTGACCAGCCTCAGCGCGTTGAGTCGATGCGTTTGGCTGTTCCGCGCGATGAGGATATCCGCCGCGTTCACGCGCCCATCGCGGTTGAAGTCGCAAGGGAAGTCGATCGGCGCCGGGTCGACAAGCGTCCGCGGGTTGTCGCGGGCCAGGAGCACGTCGACGGCGTTGACTCTTGCGTCCGTTTCCGAGTCGCCCGACTCGCCGACGGCGTTGCCGAACCAGAAAACGTCGTCTTGGGGCAGCCCGACGTTGTCGGCCAGCACCGTCACCTGCAGCCACTGCGATGTGATCGCGTTGTCGTCCCAGGTCAACGTCACGCGGTCCGAGCCGTCGCGTCCTTCGCCCGGTCGCACGACAACGCCGGCAGGGGTCGGAGCGGCCGACCACGCGGCCGGATCACCGTGGTTGCCGACCTTCAGCTGGAAGTGGTCGGCCGTCCACGTATCGACCGGGGCGGCAACGTCGATCATGATGCCGGTGATGCCGCGGCTGTAACTGGTGTAGTTGGCGAAGCCGGCCGTTTCTCCGGGCAGCAACGCCCGCTTGTCGGAGGCCACCGCCAGGTCGTCCCGCCGATTGGCCCCCGCGTCGCGGCCGTCGAAAGTGGAGCCGTTATAGAAGACGTAGCGGCCGAAGATGCCGGCTTCGTCGTCGTCAAGCAGCGTCGCCGTGCCGCGGGGGTCGGCGATGACGGCCCCGGCGGCGTTGGTCAGCCGGGCGCCGAAGACTTCCTGCCGCTCCCAGCGCGCGTCGCCGTCGACGTTGACGGTCACCTGCTGCGAGAGGTCGCCTCCGGGCAGAAACTCCAGCACGCGACCGGCGATCGGCTGGTAGTCGCCGTCGGCGACGGTGGCGGTGCCGTCGAAGGTGTCCAGTTGCACGCTGACGGGCGCGGCGGGATCTTCCGAAAGGCTGATCGTAAAGACGACCGGCGTGACGTCGCCGGTGCCCTCCGGCACGCGCACGTCGTCGATGCTCAAACGCGGCAGGACCGCGGGAATGATCTCCGCCGCCAGGAGGTATTCACCCGCACCAGACTCGGCCAGCGCCTCGATCGTATAGGTTCCCTCGGCGGTGGCGGTGAAGATCAGACGCGCGTTGCGGCCATCCTCGGTGTCGGCGTCGGAGGCCACCAGCGTGCCCGACGGGTCGAACAGGTTCAAAGCGGGATCCAGGTCGTTGAGCGGGTTGGCCGCCGGGTCGTCCCACGGGGTTTCCGTGTGGATCACCAAGGTCTCGCCGGCCTTCAGGGCAATCCGGCAGAGATCGCTTTGGGGGTCGGCCAGATGGCCGAGCATGGCGTGCGAGGTGTTCAAGTCGCGGAGCGGGTCGTCCCAAGCGTCGTTCGGCTCGCTTTCGAAGGTCGTCCGGTCGGTCACCACGATGCCGTACTCCCCCTCGACCAGCGACGTCATTTTCAGGGTATAGACACCGGTGGCCGGAACGACGAAATCGAGGATGGCCAGGTCGCCGTTGCCTGCCGGCACCCCGAGCGGGTTGGCCGCCGCCGTGGCCAGGACGGTTTGGCCGTCCGTGTCCAGCAATTCGAGAAGCTCTGCGGAGAAGTCCGTCCCGCCGCTGCCGGCCAGCACCACGTCGAGTGCGTGTCCGACCTGGTCCGTCAAATCCAAGGTGTACTCGTCGACCTCGGGCAGCGTCCACGGGAGGAGCCGCTCGTTCGCCAGGCTGATGCCGTCGAGTTCCAACAGGGCCGGGCCCTGGGAATCAAGCGGGATGAGTTGACGGAAGTGGATGCGGACGGTCTGGCCCTGAAAGGCCGTAAGGTCGAAACTCTGCCTGCTCCAGCCGCGGTCGGTTTCCGGGGCATAGCCGTGGTCGATCCGCTCGGTATAGAGAGTCTGCAGCAGGTTGTTTTCGGTGTCGCGGACGGAGACTTCGAAGAGGCGATCCACCCAGCTCAGACCATCGCCCGCGTAGAAGATGCGGTGGTTGGTGGTCAGCACGGTCCGATCGCCTCCGACGGGAATGGTGACGTCCTGATAGAGCTGGTACTCCAGGGCGGCCGCACCGTCGAAGCCGTTGTAGGCGCTGTAGTTGCCGTGCAGCGGCGACGAATTGAAAAAGAACCCGCCGCTGCCCGGCCCGACCGTCCAGGGCGTCAACTCCCAGCGACCGTTGGTCGTAGCGGTCCAGCCGGAGAAATCGCCGGTTTCGAACCCTCCGTTGGTGAGCAATTCCGTCCGCTCTGCCAGCACCTGCCTCCACTGCCCGTCGCCGGCCAGACCGGGAACGGAGTCGCTCGGCACGTCAGGCATTTCGAAGGAGCGCAGCAGTTGTCCGCTGCGGCTGTAGACGTCGATCATCTGTCGGGTGTCCGCGCTGTACGCCCGGACGCAGTAGATTTCTCCGTCGACGGCGGCCATGCCTTGGATGGCGTGGACCAGGGGAAACGTGTTGCGAACGGCCCCGGTTCGCAGGTCGATCTCGGCCACCGAACGCATACTTGGGTTGGGACCATAGATCATCACCAGCAAAGCGTCGGGGTCGGCGATGGCCGCCAAGGCGTTGTTCGCCTGATGGGGAATCAGAATCATTCGAGTCCCCCCTTGCCGGTCGAGATCATACTCGAGGATTCCAAACTGGTCTTCCTGGAGGGCGTAGACCTTCCCGTTCAGTGCCGCCAGACCCTCGACCGTGAGGAAAGTCGGGAGGGTCGTTGACCCCAGCAAGTCTCCCGTGTCGGGATCTATCGTGTACAGCGTGCTGGATCCGTTGCTGTAGTAGAGCGCGGTCCCGTCAAACGCGAGAGCCCCACGACCTTGGGAGATGGGATAATGAGGTGGCAGGCGGTTCAACTCGTCACCCGTCTGCGGATCCAATTCGACGAGCGCGGCGGAAAGTGCGCCGTTGACGGCGAACAGGCGATCGGGCCTCGCCCGGGAGGCGCTCATCGCACCCAGGCCGAAGAGCGCCCCGCCGTCGCCGGTTACCGTGGCGAAGACCTCCCCGGTATCCGGATCGAGCGTATAGAGCGATCCGGAGGCCGTCGAAGCGTACAACTGCCAACCGTCGAACGCGAGCCCTTCGATATCGATCGCCGGGGAGGGCAACACTCTTAGTGTGGTATCGGGGAGGACCGGGTCGAATTCAACGATTCCCAACTCGGCAACGAAGGCGAACTGCCGCCCCATGCCGTCGCCACCGACGGCGCCCGACGACGACGCCACGGCGAAATGGCTCGACTCGCCCCCCGAGAAGCCATTCTGGCGAGAGACCTCCGTTGCGTCGTGTGCGAGGAATACGGTCGGCCCGGGCGCGACCATGCCCGTTACCAGAACGTCGTCGATGTGCCAACCGGCGGTGGCATACCACGCGTCGGTCGGTCCCATCACCCAGCGAACCTGCACGTGGGGCTGGTGGGCGGCCACGGTCGAAATGTCGTAGGTTTGAACGGTCCATCCCAAATCGAGGAACGTCGGGGGGTCTCGTCTGCAAATCGGGGTCCAGTGTGTGCCGTCGGCGCTGACTTCAATGCCAATCCGGTCGTTTTCGTCTGCCACTGCCAGCCAGCGGGCAAAAGATAAGAGGACCCGATCACATCCGGAAGCGTCGAAGGCCGGCGTCGTCGCATATTGGGCCGGCATGTTATCGCCGTAGTCGCCGTCAAGATTGGTGCCGATGACGTTGTCACCCGAGAAGGCGGAGTGGGGACGATGGCTTCCGCCCCTCGGCGGGCCGAATTCCCAGTCACCTTCCAGCGTCCAGCCCGGGTCGGTATCCATGTCGGCCCTGTAGAGAACCGTCTCGGTCCCGGATCCTTCGAAGCCCAGCCCGTCGTAATCGGCCCCGGCCGTGGTCTCGACCGACAGCACGGCCCCGGAGGCGGGATCGAGCCGGTAGAGCAGGCCGGGGTCGACGTCGGAATTGACGTACAGCAGCGAGCGGCCGTCCTCGGCGATCGTCAGGCCGATTTGGGTATGGTCGGGGGCCAGCGCGTCGGGAGCGGGAAAGGAGTTCATCACCATGCCGGTGGCCGGATCGAGCGTGAGAATCTCGCCGGTGGCCGGCTGCACGCCCCATACCCGGGCATCGATCGGCCGATCGCGCCGGCTCGTGCCGAACAAGCCATAGCGGCCCGAGCCCAGCGAAACGAGCGAGTCGTCGATCGGCAACTCGGCGCCGTCGTCCGTATCGGGCGCCTCGACGGCGGCGTTTCGCGCGATCTGGAGCCGGTACGTGCCCGACAGGTCGCCCGATACGCGAACGGTGCAGATTCCGTCGGCCCCCAGGGTCACCGGCGACAACACGGCCGGCCCTCCCGGCGCCGCGGCCGAAATCGGACCGGCCAGGCCGGGGCATTCGATCGACAACGTGGCGTTCGGATTGTCGGGATACAACGCGGCCGAGACCGTCTCGCCGGCTTCGGCAAAGAACGTGAAATCGTCCTCGTCTCCAGGAACGTTCAGCAGTCCCGTGTTGTCCCGGCTGACGAACATCAACGAACCCGACGGGGCGATTCGCTCGAACGGCCGGGCATCGACGCCGTGTTGGTCAACCGAGAAGGTAAAACTGAAGTGGCCTCCGGGCAGACCGTCGCCGGAGGGAACCGTGTACAGCGGATGAAGCTGGCCATCGAGGCGGTGGCCTGCCAGGTCTCGAAAAGAGGAACCGCTGTAAAGCGTCAAACCATAATAGTCTTCCGGCAACTCGTCGTATCGAAGCATCAACGTCGAACTGTCCGGATCGTAGTCCAGCGCGTCGGGAGACAGAACAACGTCGCCGCGTACACCATGTAGACGTACTGCCGACGCGTCCAGATCGCCGGGATCCAATGGTTCGTCGAAGCGGGCCGTGTAAAGCAGCGGGCCAGGCGACACGACGTCACCGTTCACGAGAGACGACTCGATGATACGGGGCGCGGTCAGGTCGATGGTGAACCGGCTGGTATACGGCTGGTTGGGTGTGCCTTGCAGATCGAGGATGGCCCCCGCGGCGATGGCGACGCGATGGATCCCTTCGCCCAACAGAGGCAGGAAGAAGCGGGCCGTGTCTCCATCGACGGCCGTCACGCCGGTCGCCGCTACGCCCTCGACGGTCAGGTCCGACGCTTCCAGGCTGTCCAGCCGAATCGCATCATTGAAATCGACCGTCAGCCACGTCGGAGCCGACGACAGCAGATCGCCTCCGGCCGGATCGGTCGCCGCCACGGCCAAGGGCGACCGCGCGGCCGTGCAGCCGGCCACGTGGAGGACGTACTCGCCGGGAGTCTCACCCACGGCCCGAACGTCGATGGCGTACGTGCCGGCCACGGCCGCCGTATGGTTCAGCCGCGCGTTGCGGCCGTCGGGGCCGCCGTTGTCGTCGTCAGCGACCAGCGTGCCGTAGGGATCGAACAGCTGCAGCATCGGATCGAGCGAGTTGACCGGTTCGCCCGCCGCGTCGCCCGGAGTGAACGTGCGCAGCTCCAGCGTGTCGCCGGCCGATACCTCCACGAGATAACGATCCGAGTCTGGGGAGACGCTCTCTGCGACGTGTCCCAGGACCACACAAGTGCCGTCGAGCGGCTGCCCCGGGTCGGGGTCGTCGTTCGGCTCGACGTCGAACAGCGCGTTGCGGGTAACGACGAGTTGATAATCGACCGGCGAGCCGGCGGCGACCCGCACGTAGTAGCGATCCGGATTGCCGTCTTGGGTGCCGTCCACGAAGTTTCGAATCGCCAGCGTCGCGTTTTCCGCCGCCACCCCGGTGGCCAGCAGATTCAATGCGTCGTCGTAGAGCTGCAGCGTGACGTGGGAGGACCCCGGCGCGACCAGCGCCAGCGTTGTCGACTCGCCGTCGGAGAGGGTGAAACGGTAGAAATCTGCGTATTCGGGCGCCAGATCGACGTCGACGCCGATCAGCGTGCTCTGCCCCGAACCGACAAACGGATTCGGCCCGTCGTTGTACGACACCAACAGCCGTTGCTCGCCCTGGTTAGCTGCATTCTTGATGCCCACGGTCGCGCCGGCTCCTTCATCCCAACCGGGCAGGGGTCCCGCCAGGTCGGAATAGTTGAACTGGATGGTGTCGTCGCCGTCGTGGAGCACGGCCTGGAAGGTAATCAGGTCGGTATCTGGGCCATCCTGATACTTGACGTCGTTCCACTGGACGATCAGGCGTGCCTGGTTTCCCGCCCCGCGAACCTCCCAGTACATGGCGTCGGCCGCTAAAGTGGTCGCCAGGTCATCCCAGTAGGGAGCCACGGTGGCCACGGTCGGCCGGCTGGTCAGATCGCCGTTGAGATTGCCGAAGGCAGAGCCTTCAAAGCCGATCAGGCCGTCCGTCGAGATGTGAATATCCGTGTATCTGGTGCCGTAGAAGTCGAATCCGAATTCGCCCAGCTCAGCCTCGGTCAAACCAATCGTACCGCTGTTGTTGTTGCTCAACACCATCGTGCCGGTGCCGCTGATGTCTTCGAACTCGAACGGCACGGCGATGGCTATGTATCCGAAGCCATCCGGCCCGGTCACGTTCGGCAAACCTTTACCGAGCACGGCGGCCCGCTGAGCCGTTCCCCCTGGCAGCGAGATGAAGGCAGAATCGAGATCTTCGGCCCAGGCGGCGCTGTTGTTGATCGGGCCGCCGTAAGCTTCATCCTCAACGGCTGCGTTGAGAATACATCGGAGCGTGTATTTCCCGCTGCCGGACGTGCTCCCGACGACGATCGTGTACGTGCCGGCATCGGTCGTGGAAACGGCCTGCAGCACGGCGGCCTCGCCCGGGACGGCTGCCGACGCCGTGCCCAGCGATACGCCGGCCGGGTCGAGCAACTCGACGGTCTGCTGCAACGTCGCCTCGCCGTCGACGATCAAGGCGATGGTCTGGCCCGACTCCACATCGATCGTGTAGCGGTCGACGTCGCCGGCCGGCGCGATCGTTGCGCTGGTGTTTCCGTCGTAGATCAAGCTTCCCCGGGGCGCCCGGGGCTGCAGCGGCACCGGATACGGAGTCACGTCCGCGTCGGCGGTGAAATGCACGGCGAAATCGCCGCCCGGCGAGCCGTCGCCCGAGGGAACCGTGCCGGTCGCGTGGGGCTCGCCGTCGAGGTCGTGGCCCACCAGGTCCTCGAAGCGGCGGTCCCCGCTGATGAGTGTCAGCGTGTACTCGTCGTCGACCAGGCCGGAGTATTCCAGCGTGAGCGTCGAGCCGACCGGGTTGTAGTGGAACGCGTCGGGCTGATAGGCCCCGCTGAGGCGCCCGATCATGGCGACGCCCGAGGCGTCCAGGTACGTGTGGTGTAGCGTTTCATCGAAGCGGGCCGTGTACGTCAGCGTGCCGGTCGGCACCAGATCGCCCTCTCGGATCGAAGTCTCGACCACGCGCGGCCCGAGCGTATCGACGGTGAAGCTGGCCGCCAACGGCGCCAGGGGCGTGCCCTGCAGATCGAGGATCGACCCGGCCGCGATCGTCACGTCGTTTCGGCCCTCTTCCAGCGGGAAAAAATCGAACACGGCCGTGTGGTCGTCGGCCATGATGAAGCCGAGGGCCGGTTCGCCGTTGACCATCAGGTCCGCCGGGCTAACGGTGTTCCACCGCACGAGGTCGTTGAACTCGACCGTGATTTGGCTGGGGGGCGACGTCAAGCGAACGCCGTCGGACGGGGCGGTGCCCGAGACTTCGAACGCCGGCGGCGCGGCGGTGTAGCCGGCGACGCGGACGACGTACTCGCCTGAGGAATCGCCCGCGGCACGCACCCGAACCTTGTACGTCCCCGAGACGCCCGCCTCGTATTGCAGCAAGGCGTTCCGCCCGTCCGCGCCGTTGTCGTCGCCGGCAAGCAGCGTGCCGTCCGG
>Ga0180437_10007645_pt1 | contig 13982 bp, 10 predicted proteins | sample SS_ome_4_FD_132410 | JGI IMG/M metagenome (GOLD analysis project Ga0180437, IMG submission 132410) | Hypersaline lake sediment archaeal communities from the Salton Sea, California, USA - SS_3_D_1 metaG | ecosystem: Environmental > Aquatic > Non-marine Saline and Alkaline > Hypersaline >...
TCCATCCCGACACTCTGGTGTACGAGGGATGACCGCGGGTAGGGCGAGATTAATCCTGCGGATTGAGCACGACCCGGACGTAGTTGCCCGGATCCAGAGTTTCCACCGCCATCCTCTGCAGCGTTTCCACGGATATGCTCTCCAGACGGGCATCGAAATCCAGCAGAACCTCGGGATCCAGCTCGTTGATATAGGCCAGCTGAAGGATTCCCAGCCAATAGTCGTTGGTCTTGAGATTCCGCTCGTGCTCCCGGCGCAGGATCTCTTTGACCTTGTCCACATTCTTCTGGGGAGGACCCTGCTCGCGAAGCTTGAGAATCTGCTCAAACACCAAGTCGGTCAGGGTCTGCACCTGATCCGGGGCGCAGCCGAATCCGACGTACACGAAGAACTCTTCATCCGGATAGCGGTTCAGCTCCGCATCCACTCCGACATCGTAGGATCCGCCGGCCTCCTCGCGCACGTTCTCCCGCAGGGCGATGTCCAGCGCCTGCTTCAACGCCTCCAGCTGCAGCCGGCTGCGCAGAGACCAATCGATGCTGCCCCCGAACACGATCTGTACGCGGCTCTGGGGCTCCAATCCCTTGTTGACCTCCCGTTCCACGATACCAGCCGGAGGATCCATCTCCACGTCCTGCCAGGTCTCCACCCTTCCGGTGGCGGGCAGAGAACCCAGGTAAAGAACCAGCAGGGGTTCCACTTCGGCGGGCTGGAAGTTGCCCACGAAGACGAAGATGAAATCCCCGGCATCGGCGAAGCGCTCCCGGTAGACCTTCAGGGATTCGTCCAGATCCATCTCCTCCAATACCTCCGCAGTCCAGGGGCGGGAACGAAAGTGGTCCTGGGCGATGGCCGCCCGTACCGTATCCCAGAAGATCGTCATGGGAGAAGATTCCCGGTTTTCCACCATGGCGAGCAGCCGCTGCCTGTAGGCCTGGTAGGATTGTTCGTCCCGCCGGGGTTCGGTGAAGTACAGGTAGATCAGCTGCAGCAGGGTTTCCATGTCCTGAGGACGGGTGCTGCCCCGCATCCCCTCGTACAGCTCTCCGATCCAGGGATCCACCGACACGACCTTGCCGCTTAGCTTCTTCTGTAGTGTTATGGCATCGAAACCGTTCAATCCTCCCTCCTCCACTATGTTGGCAGCTGTTACAGCTGCTACATACTGCTCATCCGGCACCAGGGAATGCCCCCCGGGACTGAAGGCGCCGAAGAGGATCTCCTCTTCCTTGAAATCCGTGGGCTTTAGCAGGATCCGCACTCCGTTGGAAAGGAGCAGCTCCTCGAATCCGAGCTCGGGAAACGATCGTCTGTCGCTGACCCGGCCACCCGGGAGCTGAACGGTAAACAGGGGCTGATCCAGAACCCGGTCCTGGTACGGCGGGGTTTCCTTGCCCGCTACCGAGGCGAACAGAGCCTGCACGGCCACCTCGTCAGGTACGTCGGCAGCCTCGGACTCGGGGGCGTTTACCAGGACGACCCGATTGTCCTCTCTGAGGAGCTCCGAAGCCAGCCGGTTGACCTCCTCCAGGGTGATATCGGGGACGAAGGTCTGGAACAGGCGGTATTCGAACTCGATATCCGGAATCGGCTCCCCCTCCAGATAATGTCCGGCCATGCCGTCGGCCAGAGTCTCTGATTCGATGTTGTCCCGATCCCTGTAGACCTGCTCGATCCAGGTCAGATAACGCTCCTTGGTTCGTTCGAGCTCCGAGGGAGTGAATCCGTGGCGGCGCAGTCGCTCGGTCTCCGTGAGCAGCACGTCCAGGGCCTCTGTGATCCGGGCGTCCCGCACCCGGGCGGCCAGCACGTAGGCCTCCATGGAACGCACGAACCTGGTTGAGAAGGAACCGGCCCCGATAAAGGGGGCGTCCGACTTCTTGGTCAGCTCCTGAAAACGTTCGTTCAGCATTCCATTGTACATCGACTCCACCAACTCGCGGCGGTAGTCACCGACCGTATCCTGGGGCTGAGGCTCGGTTTTCACGAAGAGACTGACCCGGGTGGAGGTCGCCTCGGGGTCCGTGGCCGGAGCGTAGAGGGTCCCCGGATGCTCCGGCACCGGATAGACGACCCGCTCCCGGGGCTGTTCGACGGGCTGCAGGTTGCTGAAGTAGCTGACGATGGCCTGCTCGACCCAATCGGCATCGAAATCCCCAACCGCGATGACCGCCATCAGGTCGGGGCGGTACCAGTCCCTGTAGAAGCGCCGCAGCGCCTCAACCGGGGCGCTCTGGATGATCTCGAGCTCACCAATAGGCTTTCGCTCGACGTAGCGGGCGTCCTTTAACAGGATCGGATACTGCTCGTCCCGCATGCGAGCCTCCGCACCCCGGCGAAGGCGCCACTCCTCCACGATGATCGGCCTCTCCTTCTCCACCTCCTCCGGATCCAGGCTGATCAAATGAGCCCAATCCTCCAGGATCTTCACGGCGGTTTCCATGATCTCCCGATCGTCGGTCGGAACCTGAAGCATGTACACGGTTTCATCGTAGTTCGTGTAGGCGTTGACCTCCGGACCGAAGGGCATGCCGATGGATTCCAGGTAGTCGACGATCTCCTGCTTCTCGAAACGCTCGGTGCCGTTGAAGGCCATATGTTCTAGAAAATGGGCAAGCCCGAGTTGATCCTCATCCTCCAGCACGCTGCCCGCATTCACCACCAGGCGCAGCTCCGCCCGGTTCTCCGGTTCGCCGTTGGGGCGCACGTAGTAGGTCAGCCCGTTTGCCAACCGGCCCAGGCGCACCTGCGGGTCGACGGGAATCTCCGCTTCGGGTGAAAGCTCTGCTGATAGCTCTACGGACGACTCCGCGGCAGGCTGGCCTGTCCCAGGTTGGTCTGCCGGGACAGCCGGCTGCCCGGCACAGCCCGAGAGAATCCAAAGTACGATACCAAGTACTATGAAAAGGCTCGCTCCGATCTTCCGCATCTTGCACGCACCTCCTGTTTAAAAAAATAAACTGAATTTCCGGCCTGGAATCAAGGAAAATCCAGCTCATCTTGACGCGGGAAGCTCTGGCGACTACCCTTCAGATATGGACGAAGCTGAAATTCTACGCCAAGAGCTGGAACACTACAGAACCGAGAAGGACCGGATCCGCAAGGTCATCGGCCAAATCGGGGGAGCCACCTCCAAACGGCAGGACCGGGTGATCAATATCATCTTCCTGGTGGTGGTCGTAGGCCTCTTCATCTTCGATATCATAAGGGAGCTCACCGGCTTTGCACTGCCCACGATTCCCCGCTTCTTATCGTTCGAGCTGGCCCTGCTGCTGGTCTCCCTCAAGATCATCTGGATGATCCACCGCCAGTCCAAGGTGGATCATTTCCAGTTCTGGGTTCTCAATTCGATCGAGTTTCAGATCAACATGATGAACAAACGCCTCAAGGAACTGGAGGAACGGACTCCGGGCAAGCAGGAACAGAGTCCCTAGCAGCGCACCTGGAATCGATCTGCAAGAGCCTGAGCTTTCAGACACAGCTCCGCGGCTTTGAAGGCATGGGCCTGGGTCATCGCCCGTTCGCTCCGGTTGATACAATCCAGGATGAGCCGGCCGAAAAAAGGATACCCCACCTTGCCGGTCAGTGAGAGATGCCGCTCCCCCTCCGCGTTCACCAGGAACAGGTGATTAGCACTCGGGTTCGCGGCCAGGTTTACATATTTCCTCAGCTCGATGGTCCCCTCGGTTCCCAGAATGAAGGTTCGGCCGTCCCCCCAGGTGCTCAAGCCCGCCGGGGTGAACCAGTCCACCCGAAAGTAGCTGCCGGCGCCGTTGTCGCCGATTAGACTCGCTTCCCCGAAGTCCTCGAACTCCGGATAGCGGGGATGAGCGTAGTTGGCCGTCCGGGCATGAAAAACCTCAGCGTCGGTGGCTCCGCTGAAAGAGAGGAACTGTTCGATCTGGTGGCTGCCGATATCGCAGAGAATACCGCCGTAGTGCTTCTTGCGGAAGAACCAGGACGGCCGTCCCGGGGCGTCTAGGCGGTGCGGGCCCAACCCGAGCACCTGCAGCACCCGGCCGATCGCCCCCTCGGTGATCAACCGGCAGGCAAAGACCGCGCATTCCACGTGGAGCCGCTCGCTGTAGTAGACCATATATTTTCGGCCGGTTTCCTCAACCTTGCGGCGAGCCTCCCCCAACTGCTCCAGAGTCGTAAACGGTCCCTTGTCGGTGAAATAGTCCTTCCCGTGCTCCATGACCCTGAATCCGAGGGCTGCCCGACGATCCGGGATGTCCGCCGCGGCGATCAAACCGATCTCGCGATTCTCCAGAATCTGTTTCTCCGATTCAGCAACCCTGACTTGGGGAAAACTCTGAACGAAGGATTTCACCTTGCTCGGATCGGGGTCGTACACCGAGCGCAGAGTCGCACCGGCCTCGATCAGTCCGCGGCACATCCCGTAGATGTGGGCATGGCTGAGATGCATCGCGGCGAAAAGGAACTCTCCCCTTTTCACGACCGGCCCGGGTTTGCCGTCCGGAACATAGCTGAAACCTTCTGCCTTTCGGGCCAAAGCACCCCTCCTCTGGATCGGAACCTCAGAGCCGGAGGAGATCATCAAGGCGCACCGGAGATCCGGAAGCCAGGCTCCGGTTGGCGGCGATACCGGTGAGAACCGCCAGCGCACCGGCGCGGTGGTCCGCGGCCCTGGACAGGGGATCCGGCTTCCCCTCCCGGAAAAGTTCCTCCAGCATACGCCTGTCTCCGCCGCCGTGCCCCCCCTCGGAGCTCTGCTCCACAGGAATGGACTCGGGTTGTTTCCAGTGCGGCCTGATCAGGATCTTCACGGGCTCCTCGACGATCATCCCCTGATTGATGTCCTTCAAGGATCCGGAGACATACGACTTTTCGGACACCTCATACTCCAGCCGTCCCTCGGTACCGTTGAAACTGATGCGAAAACCTTCGCAGGGGGAGTAGGCGGTCAGATGATAGCTCATGGTCACCCCGTTTCTGTACTTTACCAGCACCGCCGCATCGTCCTCTATCGAGATGTAGTGCCCGAAGACGCTCTCGTCCCGCCGGTAGCCGTCCTCCCCCTCGGCGTCCAGATACATCCCCTTCAGCTCCGGATCGGTCTGCAGGTCGAGGGCGAAGGGATCCCCGAGGGCATTGGCATGACCGGTGCCCCGGTCATAGAAGGCGCTCAGGCCACGGGCTTCGGCATTGGAGCGCCCGTAAAAAACCAGATCCCCCATTGCGAAAACCAGCTCCGGTGCGCTGTCCATCCACCAGTTGACCAGATCGAAGTGGTGGCTGGCCTTGTGGACCAGCAGGCCTCCCGAGTTGCGCTTGTCCCTGTGCCAGCGGCGGAAATAATCGGCTCCGTGCACGGTGTCGAGGAACCACTCGAAGTGCACCGATTTCACCTCTCCCACCGCACCTTCCTTGAGAAGCTGCTTGACCCTGCTGTTGCGGGGAGCGTAGCGGTAGTTAAAGGTGACCCGCAAGGATCGGCCCGTACGCTCGAGGGCGGAGAAGATCGCCCTGCATTTCCCCTCGTCCACGGTCAGGGGTTTTTCGGTGATCACGTCGCAGCCGGCTTCCAGGGCCCGAATGATGTACTGATGGTGGGTGCGGTCTATCGTGGTGACGATGACCGCGTCTACCTTGCCTTCGGCGATCATCTGTTCGAACCGATCCGGTTTATAGGTTGGAAGGGGATCGATCCCGTAGGTTTCGCGAAAACGGCGGTTGGCATAGTCCATACGTACCTGGTTGAGATCGCAGATCCCGGCCAGACGGCCGCAGTCCATGAAGCTCCCCAGCAGGGCATCGGAATAGAGGTACGATCGGGAACCGATCCCGACTATCGCATAGTTCTTCATGGTCTCATAGTACCCGCAGCCGGAGAGGAAAATCTACACGCAGAGGGTATCCCCGGCTAAGGACAGCGGTTTTTTATACCCAGGAGACCGCTTTTTTGTCTGCCGGTTGCCGGGGATATCGTGGGATAATCGTGATGCGACCGGTCACTATCTATTTAAGGTTTAAAAACCAAGGAGGTTTTATGAAAAAACTAATGGTGATCAGCATCCTGATCCTCGCCCTCTCCACCCAGTTCGTGACTGCCAGTCCGCAGGGGGAACCCCCCGCCGCAGCGACGGGACCGGTGACCCTGAGGATCCTCTGGTGGGGCGGCCAGGCCAGACACGACAAAACCCTGAAAGTGCTCGACATGTACCAGCAGAGCAACCCCGATGTCAAGATCGAACCCACCTATCTGGGCTGGGGCGAGTATTGGGACAAGGTAGCCGTCTATGCCGCGGCGGAGGATCTTCCCGACATATTCCAGAACGTTATCGAGCGCATGCCCCAGTTGAACGAGAAGAATCTCATGGCGGATCTGTCGGCCATCAAGAGCTTCAGCACAGCCGGAATCGACAAAAGTGCTGTCAGCATCGGCAACTTCGACGGCAAGCTTATAGGTATCAATCTGGGGGTGAACGCCCTGACCATGGGGTACAACGACGGCTACTTCGACAAAGCCGGGGTTGCCTATCCCGGGCTCAAATGGACCTGGGACGACATGAGAGCGGCCAGTGTAAAGATTAAAAACGCCGCCGGTGTCTACGGCGTAGACGGCCTGGGTACCGACAACGACATGCTCTACTACCTTCGCACCCAGGGTGCCGAATGGTTCAACAAGGAGCTCACGGGTCCCGGTTGGAGCAACGACAAGGTCATGGTCGATTTCCTGAAGATGTGTCTCGATTTCCAGGACAACGGGCTGGTGCCGCCGGTAGAGGTGGTGATCGAGTTCTACTCCAATGAAGAGAACACTCCATTCGCCAGGGACGAATCGGCCATGAAGTTCATGTGGTCCAACAAAGTGGTCTCGGTCTACAAGACACGTCAGGCAGTGACCAAGCTTTCGATCCTTCCCGGACCCAACAACGAGAAGGGGATGTATCTGAGGCCGTCGATGTTCTTCTCCGTGGCTCAGACCTCGAAGCTCAAGGAGCCAGCAGGGGAGTTCCTGAACTACTTCCTCAAAGACATCGAGGCCAACAAGGTGTTGGCAGCGGACAGGGGCGTTCCCGTGGCCCAGACGGTGCGGGAGGCATTGAAGCAGACGGCTGATCCTCAAAACGCCGAGATCTACGACTACATATCCTTCGTGGGACAGCATTCCAGCGACATGTCCGCCCGATTCCCCACGGCGGAAAGGGAGATAAGGGACCTGTACCAGAACAACTACTTCCAGCGGGTCATGTACAAGCAGATGACACCGGAAGCGGCCGTCAAAGAGTTCCGGGAGCAGATGATCGTCATTCTCAACCAGTAGCTCTGGTAGCTCCGGGAAGCGGGGAAAGAAGAGGGGTCGCCAGGATTTGTGGTTCGGCAGCTACAGACCCGAAGCGGCCCCTTGCTTTTCGATATGAATTTTTCCTGGACACGGATCGTATAGAAGGGGCAGGATGAAGGTATGGGGAAGACAAGAGGCTACGATACCAAGAGCGCAATTGCCGGGTATCTGTTCATCTCACCCTGGCTGATCGGCTTTCTCTGCTTCACGATCATCCCGATTCTGGCTTCCCTCTATATCTCCTTCACCAAGTACGATTTGATTTCCGCTCCGGTGTGGGTGGGGATCAAAAACTTCCAACGCCTGTTTTTCCAGGATCCCCGCTACCGGAAGTCTCTGGGCATCACCTTCCTGTACGTGGTTACAGCCGTACCCCTGCGTCTGGTCTTTGCCCTGTTCATCGCCATGATCCTCTGCCAGAAGCGCCGCCTGCTCGGGTTGTACCGTCTGGTCTACTACCTGCCTTCGATCATCGGAGGAAGCGTGGCGATCGCTCTGGTGTGGAGGATGTTCTTCGGCTCCGGCGGCCCGATCAGCCTTGCCGCGGCCAGCTTGGGGATCAGGGAAACGGTCTCCTTGATCGGCAATCCCAAGACGGCCCTGGCCACGATCATCGCCCTCTATATCTGGCAGTTCGGCTCCTCTATGCTCATCTTCCTGGCGGGGCTGAAGAACATCCCCGAGAGCTTCTACGAAGCGGCCGTTGTCGACGGTGCCGGTTCCTTTATCAAGTTCTTTCGGATCACCCTGCCCCTGCTGTCTCCGGTCATCCTGTTCAACCTGATCATGCAGACGATCCACGGGTTTCTGATGTTCACCCAGGCCTGGATCATCACCCGGGGAGGACCGATGGATTCAACCCTCGTGTACGTTGTGTACATGTTCCTCAGAGCGTTCCAGTTCTACGACATGGGAGCCGCCTCGGCCATGGCCTGGGTTCTGCTGCTCATCGTCAGTTTCTTCACCATGATCATCTTCGCCACCTCCCGGCGCTGGGTCTACTACGAATCCAAAGTGGGGATTTGAAGATGATGGTAGGATCAAGGAAGTATCTGAACGCCGCTGTTTACCACCTCATCTGCATGATCCTGGTGGTGATCATGATCTATCCGGTGCTCTGGATGATCATGAGCTCCTTCAAGACCCAATCCGGCATCTTTCGAGGCAATCTGTCCCTGATTCCCGATGAATGGCGCTTCGCCAACTACGTGGAGGGCTGGCAGGGATTCGGAAACCACACCTTCGGCATCTTCTTTTCGAACTCCTTCATCATCGCCATAACCTCCACCCTCGGCACGATGACCTCCGCGGCGCTGGTTTCCTACGGGTTCGCCCGAATCCGGTTTCCAGGCGCCAGGTTTCTCTTCAGCTGCATGATCGGCACCCTGATGCTGCCCTACCAGATCATCATGGTCCCCCAATACCTGATTATGCACCGAATACACTGGGTGAACACCTTCCTCCCGATGATCGTGCCCTGGAGCCTGGGTAATCCTTTCTTCATCTTCCTGATGATCCAATTCGTCAGGACGATCCCTTTCGAGCTGGACGAATCGGCCCTGATCGACGGCTGCACGAAGTTCGGAATTTTCTATAGGATCATCCTGCCACTGTGCAAGCCCGCCCTGGTAACCGTGGCCATCTTTTCATTCTACTGGCGCTGGCAGGACTTCATACAGCCCGTGATCTACCTGAGCAAACCTAGACTCTACACCGTATCGGTGGCGCTGCGCCTGTTCGCCGACCCTACCTCGGTAACCAACTGGGGAGCGATGTTCGCCATGGCTTCCCTTTCAATTCTGCCGGTTATGGTCGTCTTTTTCATCCTGCAGAAATACATCGTGGAAGGAATCAGCACGACCGGCTTGAAGGGATGAGGGGGATGAGCTCAGCGGTTGTTGAACGCTCTCATCGCCGCCATGATATAATCGAAACGTTATGAGATCCACCGGCTTCAGCATTCGAGTGAAGATGCTCATCACCTTCTGCCTGATAATCGCGAGCGTGGTTGCATTCAGCTACACGATGTTCTTCGTGTTCAGGAATCGTAACAACCGGCTGCTCTACAAGGCGTTCTCCGAGACGCTCGGCCTCATGGCCAGAAGCGTCGAAACGGAGTTGGGTAAGTTCCAGGACTTCTCCGCCAATCTGATGACCGACCCGTACGTGCAGGACAGGATAGCCAGGATGAACGGGGAGAGCGATCCTGTGGTCTGGTTTCGCCTTGGCGAAGAGCTGAAGAGCAAGCTGATCAACTCCTTCACCGTACCGTACCTGGAGTGCATCTACGCGATCGATAATCGCGGTCGGGTGGTGAGCGTACGCAATGACTACCCGAAGCTGGAGACCTTCGTGTCTCCCGAACAGCTGGAGGGTTTTTCCCTATCGGAGCTGCCCTGGGAATGGATAGAAACGGACAGCGATACCGATACTTTGTACTACCTGCGCCGGATACGCCAGGTAGCCGGATTGAGCCTGGAACAGATGGGCGTTCTTTGTTTCGTGATCAGGAAAGAACGCTTCAAACAGTGGGTCCTCGATTATCCGGTGGATTATCAGCTGGAGATCGGACTGTTCGGCAGACGGCAGCTCCTCTACGCCTCCAATGAAATCGTGAAACAGATTCCTCGAGCCGCCGGAGGCCTTACCGGATCAGGGTTCGACATCCTCCGCGTCAACGCTGAGCAGTATTTTGTCGTTTTCATCGGCTCCCCATCCCAGACAGCGAGGTATTTGTGCGTCGTTCCCTACCAATCCCTGTTTCGTGATATCCAGCTGTTCAACACCGCCTTTCCCCTGTTCTGTGCCGGGATTTTCCTCCTGTTCCTGTTCGTAACCGTGAGATTCACCAGGGACATCTCCAGACCGATCGTGCGCTTGGCGGAGGAGATGAAGAACATAGAGTCCGAGGACTTCACCCAGGCCAAGCTCAGCCTGAACGGCCACACCCGCAAGGACGAAATCGGCGTCCTCTACAACGAGTTCACCCTCATGCTGGACAAGATCGAAAACCTAATCAATGACAATTACCGCAAACAACTGCTCATTAAGGACGCTCAGTACAAGACCCTGCAAGCTCAGATCAATCCGCACTTCCTTTACAACACGCTGGAGTCGATCAACTGGATCGCGCAGTTGAATAACCAGGATCGGATCGCCGACATGGTGCAGGCCTTGGGTGACCTGCTACGGGTATCGATAAACGCCAAGAAGATCTTTCTCACGATGCAGGAGGAGGCGGAACTGCTCAGGCAATACGTGCTGATCCAGAAGATCCGCTACGAAGAACGGTTGGACGTCACGATCGACCTGGAGGATTCCCTGAACGGCTACGCCATTCCCAAGCTGACCCTCCAGCCTTTTGTGGAGAACTCGATCAAATACGGTCTGGAGGCCACTAACGGCGTCTGCCGAATAAACATCCGGACCGAAGACCGGGACAGGCGTCTGGTCATCCATATCGGGGACAATGGTCCCGGCATGGAGGAGGACCTTGTGCAGCGGATTCTGGCCGGAGAGGTCGAGGCCAGGGGGTCGGGGATCGGGATCAAGAACATCCATGAACGCCTGAGGCAGTTCTACGGGGGCGATTTCAGCCTGGATATCGATTCGATGCGGGGGCGGGGAACCACGGTCACGATTACGGTGGCCAAGCTCGAGCCCGGGGAAGCCATGGAGGGCGACAGGAAGCCGAAGCGGAGGTAGGTGCGTGTACAACGTCTTGCTGGTGGATGACGAGAGGATCATCAGGGAGGGTTTGGCTAAGAAAGTTCCCTGGAGCAGCTACGGCCTGGCTCTGTGCGCACAGGCCGCCGACGGTGAGGAAGGCCTTGGGAAGATCCGCAGCGAAGACATCAATGTGGTCATTACAGACATCAAGATGCCGGGCATCGACGGGCTGGAGCTCATCCGTCAGGCAAGGCAGATCAAACCGGATGTCCGTTTCATCGTGCTGTCGGGATACGACGAATTTGAATTCGCCCAGGCAGCGATGCAGTACGGAGTGCGTCACTATCTGCTCAAACCGACCAAGATGCAGGAAATCGACAAGATCCTCACAGAGGTGTGCGCCGACCTCGCGCGGCAGGAAGAGGAACGCGGCTTTATCGAGAAGATCAAGCAGAGCATGGAACGAAACCTGCCCCTTATCAAGGAGCAGTTTTTCCGCGATCTGATCATGCACAAAATGTACACCAGCCGTGAGATGAGCTCCTACCTGTCCTTCTTCGGAATCTCCCCGGAGTCGGTACGTACGGTGACCCTGCTGGTGTTTGCCCCTGCGGGGGAACAGAGCTTCGAGCGGCTGTTGACCCTGCAGCTGATCAGTCAGCGCTGCCTGGAGAGCAGAGGACTCGTTCTCACAACAATCATCAAGGAAGCCCTGGTGGCAGTGGTCAGGGAAGCGGGAACGGAGGAATTGCTGGAGAGGATCGAAGAAATCAAGAGCCGGTTCCGGCGCTTTGACGACCAGCCGTTAACCGTAGCGGTCAGCGGCAGCGCGGCGCTGGATGCGATTCACACCCTCTATAAAGAGGCGAGGAATCTCTTGAAGCACAGCTTTTACTACGGTGAGGACAGCATCATAACCCGGCAAGAGGCGCTGGAGGGAGCTGCGAGCTACAACCGGAGCGATCTGCACTACTACATAGAGGAGGCCTGTCTGGCCGTCCAGTGTGGAAACGATCAGGATTTTCGGAAAGCCATTGGGTGTTTCTGGTCGGAGTTGAGAACGCAGAAGCTGCCCCAGAGAAACATCTGTGATGCGGTCATCGACTTGCTGCTCACCGCCGCCCGTTACAACGGCTACGAGAGAGTGAATTACTATATCGGCTATATCAAGCGGATTGAAGAAACCCACACCCTTGAAGAGCTGGAAAAATTAATAGAGGAGTGCTGCAGCGCCGTTGTCCGCTGGAACTTCGAACAGTTCAACAGCAGGAAAAGCCGGTTGGTGGAAAAACTTAAAAGTAAGACCCGGGAAAACCTGGCCAGGCCTGAGCTCACGTTGAAATGGTTGGCCCAGACCCTGGTCTACGCCAATGTCGATTATCTGAGCAAGCTGTTCAAGCGGGAGACAGGAGAAACCTTCAAGCACTACCTCACCCGCCTCAGGGTGGAGGAGGCCAAGAATCTGCTGCAGAGGTCCCCCGGAGTACCCGTGGCTGAGGTGGCAAGACGAGCGGGCTTTGGAGACAACGCCCGCTATTTCTGTTCGGTTTTCCGCAGGTGCGTCGGGCAGCCGCCGGCGGAATACCGCCGGAACGTCCGGCGGATTCAATGACCGCGATGCGGCCTAGGCGGGATTGATATGTATCCGACCTTGATCGTCGGCATTCGCAATCGGGGCACGGCATGGGCCGAGGCTGTCCAATCCCATCCCGATTTCGAGCTGACCGGAGTGGCGGACATCGATCCCGAGATCCTCCGGATCAGATCGGAAGCGCTGAAATTGCCGGAGGACAGACGCTACCTCGATTTTCGCAGAGCCCTCGAAAGCAGGCGGTTTAAGGTGGCGATCGTCGTGACTCCGAATCACCTCCACTACCGCATGGCCAAGGATGTTCTGCAGGCGGGACTTCACTGTGTACTGGAGAAACCCTTCGCCGAAACGCTGCCTCAGGCGCAAGAGCTCGTCGACATGGCCGCAGGGAAGGCTCTGGCCCTGGTGATCGGGCACAACTACCGTTTCAAGGCGCCGTTCTTGGGCATTGCGGAGGTGATTCGAGAAAACAGGCTCGGCCGCCTGATCGGCGGAGAGATCTCATTTCACCGCCATCGTCCCCCCCGCTACGAACACGAGCGGCCGATGCGCTACCCCCTTCTGTTCCTCCAGGGAATCCACCACCTCGATCTGCTGATCTCATTTCTACCCCAGCCCATCGAGGAGGTCCACTGCCGCCATTACTTGCCGCCGGGCAGTCCGTGGGACAATCCTTCGGTTTGCCACCTCGTTCTAAAGTGTGCCGACGGAACCCTTCTGAATTACCGGGGCAGCTACGAATGCCAGGGGGAGCAGACTCCATACAACGGCCTCTGGCGCCTGGAGTTCGAACGGGGCGATCTCGTCTTGGATCAACAGGGAAAGCTCTGGCAGATCGAAGAGCGCAGTCATTGTTGTCTCTACGAGCCGCAGGAAGGGGAGCGCAGCAGCGACGAGCTGCTGCTGGATACGGTAAGGCAGGCGATAGAGGAGGGAAAGGAGGTGCCCACCTCGGGGAGGAACAACCTGGACACCTTGCGCCTGCTGTTCGCAGTGATCGCCGCCGGAGAAACACGCGCACCCCGCGCGATTACGCCGGCGCGTGCGAGTGGTGAACCGCCCCGGTCGGGCACTGGCTGAAACAGGAACGGCAGATCACGCACCGCTTCTCTCCGACCACCACTGAAAGCTTACCCTCCATTTGAAACACCGCCCTGGGACAGACCTCCACGCAGCGCCGGCAGCCGATGCAGGACTGTCCGTCCACCTCCACCCGGGGTTTCCTGTAGGGAACCAGGTAGACCAGCACCCACGGCCCGATGCGCTTAAGCGGACACCGGGGAAAAGCCAGTCCGTGGATGAGGGAGGCGAGGTAGAGGAGGGGAAGCAGGACCAGCAGGTGACCCAGACCGATGAAGTTGTAGACCAGAACCACCGGAATCGCGAGCAGCAGAGGGCAACCCAAGGCCA
>Ga0180437_10007648_pt1 | contig 13980 bp, 18 predicted proteins | sample SS_ome_4_FD_132410 | JGI IMG/M metagenome (GOLD analysis project Ga0180437, IMG submission 132410) | Hypersaline lake sediment archaeal communities from the Salton Sea, California, USA - SS_3_D_1 metaG | ecosystem: Environmental > Aquatic > Non-marine Saline and Alkaline > Hypersaline >...
CGGGGCATCATCCTTCCAGAGGCCCAGCCATACTCCCTTCTCTGCTTCCTTCCATTCTTGCTTTGCTGGGTAGAATCCAACCTTCGCGGAATTATCAGAATGAACCGGAGGCAGCACACAAAGAACAGACCCAGACCTATTGTCTGGGCCCTTCAAGACTTGCCTGATGGAAATTTGATCCAGAGCAGGATCTTCGAATAGATGGGCGAACCCAGCCGCGAGAAGCCTATCTGTCAAGGCTTCCTTGCTGTTCTTCGCTGGGCCCTCCCCAGTTTGGACGTAATACAGAAACGGAGCCATATTCCCACCCTACTTCCCATTAAGGCAAAGCCGTTGCGGTATCCCATGTTATGGAATCGTTCGTTCCATCATAGACGGGGGTGATGGTAAGTGTGGCGTCTGAAGGATTAGGCATTGCAGCCCCACTATCAGCCGTCGTGATAATACCCTTCTCTACCATCCCAGAGATATGTTCAGCCGTTGCGTCTGGAACGCGGAGGCCACCTTCTGCCACCTTCCGAAGGTAGAAGTCAAAGGAAGGGGTTCCGTCAACTGCCTGCCCTCCCAGCGTGATATCCGAATATGCTTCCATGTCCAGAAGCCGAATAGTGATGACTGGCTGCCTCGCCCTGATCCCCACATAGACTGGCCAGGGAAGGCCCTTATGGCTTTGGATCTCGATCTGAAAGCCGAAGGCAACATTGATTTCTTGAACCCCTTCAACTTCCGCCCCGTTCACGTAGACTGGCCCAGCGCAGTAAAGCTGATCCGTTGCCGGTTCCACAGCCAGGGCAACGTTCTTCGTCAAGGTGATGGGATAGTTTGACCCGTCCCATGAAGCCATCACAGAATAATCGATAGTCGCTGGGGGAAGATGTGGGGCCCGAAGCGTAGTTGGATACAGGATGCCTTTGTTCACTGTGGCCCTCACATGATCAGAGCCAGTCTTCCGAGTACCACCTTCCTCGCCCTGGCGGAACCAGAAGTTCATCTCGTTCAGTCCCTCAACAGGGGTTCCGTTCCAGCCGCAAGTATCAAGGGCTGCCTTTATGGCTGTGGTAGTGTGCTGAAGGGCTGGTTGTCCCTGGCTGATGGCAACGTATCTCTGATCCACATGCCCCCCAGGCCCTTCCTGAACTAGGTTCAATGCAGGGTTGATCCTCTGGTTCCGGATCTGGCCCACTATCGTTCCAGCCATATCCACAGCGTAAAGATAGAATACCTTCATCAGTCCTTCTCCTTATCCTATACTAGTGAAACGAACAGCCGATAACATCTGAATGAAGGTGGCCTCGGAGTCTTCATCCCCTTCAGTGGTATCGGGAATGGTGATGGGCTTTGCCTCGCTGATTTCCTGGGCACAGAAGAATCCGTTCGTGCAAGCCAAGTTTCTCATATCCTTCAGAACAGCATCAATCCAGTTTCTGAAGATCACGCATGCCTTCTCCCAGCCCTCATCATTGGGGTTCACCCCAGCGTTCGCTTCCCACAGAACGTAAAGAACCCCAGAGTGAATGAAGGTGAACCCTGCCCCATCGCCATCAGCTATGAAGTCATCAGTCGGAACTTCTGTGATGAGGGCATAAGGCCTTATCAATGGGCGAGGATAGATATATCTGAAGATGTTGTTCTCCCTCGCTTCCTGGGCGGAGGAAGCCCCCACCCAGTTCTGGAAGTTGACGCTGTTCGCTATCAGCCAGGCAAGATTATCCATGGCAAGCCCGGTGGGGCCAGTATGGTTCCCTGAAGTGTCAACGTCCACAGTCTCAACAGCGACGGGGGAATGATTCCCAGCGTATGCCCTGAACCGAACAGAAACCTTCTTCTCCCCATCGCCAGGGGTAAGATCCCATGGCTTCCTTCGAATGTAGGGTTCCCATGTGGCCCCAGTCGGATCTTCCCCGTTCGCTACCTGCATTTCACCAGCGTAAAGACAGAACAGTTCCAGAAGAACGCTGTTCGAAGGAACGGAGGAAGATCCCCCGTTGATTATGATCTCCGGAGATAGTGGCTGAATGAGGGCCCCAAAGCCGCCCCCTGATGTTGGCCCTCCGCCACCGGTTATCAGTTCCATTCTCTGATCTCCGTTCAGTGAGAATGTGAATTCACGATTATGGGATCTGGCTGTTTCACTACTGTGGGGCCTCGAGATACCCCTTCGACTAACTCGAGGCCCACCATTGACGCCCCAATCACTACCCCAAGATCAGCGAGGCCCTCGAGAAGTTGCTTCAGGGTAGATGGATCCCTCGGATAGATACTCAAGGGCTGAAGCTGGGAAGTTAGAACTACCGATATCGTCTGGCCCTCTGGGGCCTTCATGGTAATCTCGGATACCCCTTCCACCTTCACAGGATCGTAAGTCCGATCCTGGCGATAGTATGCCATGGCAATCGCTGTGGGATCGATCTTCCCAGTGGAAGCACAGCCAGAAAGGATCAGCCCAGTCATCAGGAGAATAGCTGCCGTCTTCATTTGTTCCCGCCCTTCCCGTTCACCATATGCCAGAGAATACGTTCTATCTTCCCGTCTACGTCCCTGATCTGTTCTCCCTGGGCTTCCATGCCTGCCTTCAGTTCCGCGAGGGAACTTCCCATGGTCAACTTCAACCCCTGAACTTCAGATGCAAGTTCGCGATGGGCCTGGCAAGTCCCCAGCCCGGGATCTGTATCGGTTCCCCTGCCCTGGCATGCCTTCGAAGAAGGATCAGCCCCAGACGCTTGATTATCAGCTTCTCTATTCGGATATTTGCTGTTCATAAGCTTTAGGATTACAGTCGCCATCATCTTGATTGCAAGGCCCATCGCCATCAGCCCGGCAACTATGGCAGCTGTTGCGTCTGGGGCCTGATCCAAGCCCATTATCCTTGGGACTTCTCGTCTATCTCTGCCTGCCAGACAACAGAAGACTTGAACTGATCGAGGGCCTTCCCCAGATTAGCTTCCGCCCAGAGGGCCCCAGGAACTGTGGGGACGAAAAGCGTTAGCTTCAACGTATTCCCTCCGTCTATGATCTCCGGTGGATCAGTGTCTGGCCTGATCCAGTATGACTTCTCTCCGTTCGTTTCGACTGAATAGAAATGAAGCATATCGAATATATGCTTCAGAACTCCCATGATGAAGGCCCCACTGAAATCGAATGGCATTCGTTCTTCCTTTCCGCGTTTCTTTCCCACCTTTATCGTTCCTATTCGTTCCTATATGTCAAGCTGCCAGATGGGCTTCAACCCATATGGCAGAAATCTTGATACTGTTGGCCGTTCCGTTGGTGCAAGACACTTCGACAAAGAAGGGCCTCACCGGTTTCACGTCTGCAGGGAAGGTGAACTGATATCTGGCATGCCCTGTGGTTCCCTGGCCCCATGTCACGGCTTCCGCGTGAAGCGTCTGTGGTGTCGTAGAATCAGGGTTTCTCTGTTTAATGGTGATGGTATCGATATAGTCCCCTGATACCGTTGTCTCGGCTTCCAGGAACAGAGTCTGCAGTTCCCATCGGGAACCTATGAACTCTATCAGCCTAGATTCACACCATGCCCAGCCATCAGCATTCACAGCGTTCGAATCGTCGGAACCTTTCCCTTCAGTGAAGTCCCCCTTCAGTGTTCCGAAGCCAAGTGAAGTCTTGTTCGCTGAACCTTCCGTCTTCATTGTCCCATCATCGGATATCGCCCACCCCTGGGCCTGAATGGCATGGTTTCCAGTTGGGGCGGCTGTGGCCATTACCACATCGATCCCACCATATTCGTCAATGGTGACTGTTCCGTGATTCGTTGGGTTCGATCCTCCCCTGATTACTACGTTGTCCCCAGACCCAGCCAGATCTATCAGGATATCCTGACCAGTGGTTGCCTGAATGATGTTGTTCAGTCTGGCCTGGGTAAGTATCTGAAGATCCTTGATTGCCCCAGAAGTCCACTTCGCGGCAGACGATATCGAACCAAGTTCTCCGAAGGAATCGCTTCCAGGCATAACGTTCACAGCGTTAATCTGGCCCAGCGTATTCCAGCCCATGTCCCTGTTCAGTGCCCCACCCCCATCGCCCATGAAGAGGAACCAGTCTGATACCCCTGGGCTTCCGCTCATCTGAGAGAAGTCAAAAGCGATATGGGTTCCTGGCTGATCCAAGTCTATCAGGGAGATCAGGCCATGAACGAAGCCATTCAAAAGGGCATCTGTGATGGCTTCCAAGTTGTCGCCCATGTAGTTGAAGTATGCAGGGCGAACAGCCCCTTGGGCGATCCAATAACTCACATAGAGAAGGGCAGTCTCTGCTGAATTACTGAAGCGAATCATCCCAGTGGGGAAGTCCACTTGATATTCCGTTGGGGCCAGAGTGATCTGATCATTCCCCACAAGCGTGAACTTCGTTCCCGTCTGGCCTGGCCCGGTCCAAATTTCGAAGAAGTCCCCTGTTTCCCCTTCAGGCAGTTCGTCAAGTGGATAGTCAAGAAGAAGGACTTGATTGTAATGGGGCGGATCAGTTGCATCAAAGCTGGGAACCAGAATAGTCACATCTTCTATGCGTCTGGGAACCCCATACCACTGGGTCTGAACTCCTAAGTGAACGCGTTGAAAGCCACGAATCTTGAATAGATTGAATACTTGAGTGGGATAAGGCGAATCAACCCAGTCTTCCCAGGCCCACCCACCTTCAACGGGAACTGGGTTCGATGTTGGATACCAGAATTCCGGCATATCTCATCCCCTTATTGAACAGGCCTTCTGAAACCATCGTTCGATCTCTCGGCTGTGTCGGATCGAACTGTTCGAAGCCAAAGGCCTCCGATTCGGTCGTCTTCGAATACCTGAAGGATAGCGTATCGCTTCGCGTCAATTATCAGATGCCAATAATGGGTGATGCCAGGAACATCAGCGAGGGAAACGAAGACGCGATAATGATTCACATCATACCGCCCATCTTCGCGGAATTCGTCTTCCTGGGTATCCGCGAAGACTATGGCAACAACGATATGGGAAGTTCCGTCTGGTTCAACGGCTTCGATAGTTTCAGCGAACTCGTCTTCATTCTGGAAGACTTCCGCCACATCCTGAACGATTACTTCCTTCAGCGTCATAACTCAGAAAGGGGAAGAGGCCCGGAGGCCTCTTCCCCATCGTCCTTTCTGTGTTGTTTCGGCTTCGGATCTGGGGCCCTTGGCTCTGAACAGACTTCCTCCGCCAGGATACGTTCAAGCATCATGAAGCTTGCCTGGCGGAAGACGTCATTCGCGTTCAGCCCTTTGGTATGATCCAGATCCTGAACAGCCATCAGGAGAAGGTTCCCTTCATCCCAAGCTGCCAGAAACCATATCCAGCGTTTCCATTCCATTCAGTTCCGAACAGGTATCTCCTGTTCATGAACGCTTCCTGGCTTCCGTCTGCCTGCATGTCAGCGTCAACAGGCATTTCTTCCTGCAGAATGAATGGGGAAACACTGGAATCGCGAACGAACATCGCAATTGAAGCCGTCCAGTCCAGCCGAGGATTCGGAATGTACCCCAGACGGAAGTTCTGTCCGATCAGGGGATTGTCCCTTACCCCAGAGCCAGTATCAAGAGTGTTCTGGCTGATGGCCTGGATCGCGGAAGACAGAAGCGTTCCGTGAACTGGGGCCATTACAACGAAGTCCATGGACTGCCCCAGCATGGGATCACCTTTGTCGTCAAGGTATGACCAGAAGTGATTGACCATCCAGAGGAGAACTTTCGCCATATCGTCCGGCGTAGGTTCCGAGGGAGTGGTAACATCGAAGCCACCATAGTCCCCAGAGTCAACCAGATTCGATTGAACCCCAGACTCGCCCTCTTCATGATCGTCCGCGAAGAACGGCTTCCCATCGTAGCAGAGTTCCGATTCCCCGAGGCCAATCAGATCCGAGATTAGCTTGTTAGGGTGTTCGGCTGCCTTCCTGGCAAGATCGCCGATTCGTCTGGCAACCTGATCTTCTTTGTCCCTTCGGAAGTCTTCCTTCTGAAGTTCAATCGTCGCTTCGAATGGCTCATTCACGATGGTATAGCCATTCCCGCGAAGCTGGGCTGCCTGCCTTCCACCAGTCCATTGACGCATCGATGGGGCAGCCCCAAGCCACCGGTATCGTTCCAGATCGTTGTTCGATCCGAACTTCATGGCCAGCTGATTCCACCACATGCCCCCAAGGGCCATCTGGTAATCGTAGAAGAAGTTATACTTGTACCCTTCTGGGTTCAACAAAGCCTTTGACATTTCTTCACCTTCCTTTGGCTTTGTCCTTCATCCCACCCTATGGAATGCCCTGGGCCCTTTGCCCAGGATTGTTATTAGGCCCCAGATGGGGCAGTGAACTTCACGATCCCCACGCCATCGGAGATATACCTCTGAACGATCCCAACTTGGGTATCAGTTCCAGAGTCTGTGATGGAAAGATCGTTATCTGTGGTGGCATAGACGGGAGCGCCCAGGGAAGTGATCACAAGATCTGTGACTGCCACCTTCGCATAGTAGGTTCCCCTACGAACGCGAACGTTCTTATCCCCTACGTCCCCATCACTGTTGTCCACTTCATCGATTGCATGGCCCAGGAACTGATCCCCGTCTTCAAAGGGCCTTGCATACCCAGAAGCCGCAATCTCTCCAACCATTGAGCCCTGAAATACATGGGCTGTGGCCCCCAAGGGATAATCATCGAAATCACCCAGATCAATTCTCATCGGCTGATTCTGTGTCAATGCAGCCATGATTCACCTTCTTCCTTTCCGTTCTTCATCCCACCCTATGGGATTCTTGATTAGTCGTCTTCCTCTTCTGCCTGCCTGATCTTTTCCTGCAAGCTGAAGTAGTAGACTTCGAAGCGATTCAGGAACTTCCTACGAAGGCCTGAATCCGCGTTCCACTTTGCCTGGGCCTCTGCCTCGGAGAGAAGAACCGGCTTCGGTTCCTCTGGATCTTCGTTGGGCCCAGGGGAAACCGGGGCGGCTGAAGTAAGCTGTTCAAGCTTCTTCTCCTGAAGGGCCATGATGGCATCTTTCACTTCAGCCCCTGCCTGAATCAGATCCTGGCCCAGCTTCGTCAAGCCGAAGGCCTCTGCCTTCTGCATAATGGCCAGGCAGCGTTCCCGTTCGCCCTGAATGGCCCCGGGGTCAAACTTCTCCTCTTGAAGCTTAACCACAGTCGCCGTTTGTTCAGGGATCTTCACCGTCTGAACTTCGTCCTTCACTTCGGCTTCCATTGTCCCTTCCTTTCCGTTCACTTCAGAAACCTTCACCCTTACTGTTTCTCGTTCAGCCATCGCCATCGCTGATGTTCTCTCATCAGCCCCAAGGGCACAAAGGGACACTTCCCTAAGTCGCCAGTCCTTCAGGATGAAGGCAGGCCCTCTGACATTATGGCCATTCACTTTCAAGCTTTCTCCCTTCGAAAGCTTCAAGACTTTCCTCGCTGGAACGTATACGGAAGCTTCAAAGGGATGCCCTTCCGCAAGAAGGCCCATCGTTTCCCTTCCCACTTCCGTCGCATCTGTGGGATAGCCTTCCGCCACAAGCCGCCCATCTTCTTCGATCCTAATCCTATCCGTTCGCCCACAAATTGCCTTCGGATCATGTTCGCGGAGAATGGACTTCTTCTGCCTCCCGATAGTCCCTGAAGACATATCCAGAATTACCGTTCCCCAGGCCCCATGGCTGAACGGCTTCCCACTGTTCGCCACGATTCCTACCCTTCGCGGCTGCCCTTCATCATCGCTGAACATTACCTGAACTTCAGGATCTGCCTCGCAAAGGATGAAGTTCTCTGCAGGCATGCTTTGAAACTGGGAATCGTCGTTCTGTTCCATGTTCTTCTCTCCGGTGGCTGGTTCAAACTTGATAGGCTTCAAGTCATTATCCTTGAGCCACTTCCTGGCCTCGGCTTCTGTCCAGTTATCCGTTGGGAACCGAAGGGCCTGAAGGACAACAGGATCAGAGGCCCCAGACTTACCCTTCAGCTTTCCCCAGATGATACTGATAGTCTTCGGAACCTTCATGCTTCCGAATATCGTTCCCCCTTCAGTTCGTCGGAACGTATCAGGATCGAAGTCCCCAGGCCTTCGGAACCTTGCAGCATGTTCATTCGGGTATGGCATTATCCTTCGCCCTGCCCTTCAGTCTTCATCCTGTTCAGACTCTCTTCCCACCTTCTGGCAATGAGGCCCATTAAGTCCACATCAGAAAGCCCTTGGCTTCCCGAGGCAGCCACCGGCTTCACCCCTGGCTGGGGAAGGCCCAGTTCCTCGCGTTTCGCTTGTTCCCTGGCCTGTTGTTCAAGCGTCTGTTCCCAGTTCTTCCCTCGAGAAGCTGATTCATCAGCGAGGGCGGAAAGATAGTTCTCCATTGATACCTTCGCTGCCTGGGCTTCCTTCAGTGGATCCACCCATTCCCAGCCCGGAGTGATCCAGGCAGCCCGGTTCCATTCCTGGGCCTGTTCCATGTAATCGATATCACCCAGCTGCCCTCGGAGGAACGCTTCCTGCAGAAGCCATTCCCAGACGTTCTGACAAAGCTTGCGCCCCAGCCATGCTTGACGATACCTGAAGACGCGGTATGCCTGCAGAAGGCCTGCCCTCGCGGAAGAGTAGTTCGTTTTGCTGAAGTCCTTCGATATCAGTTCGTAGGGCAGGCCCCAGGCAGATCCGAATCTCCTCATCATGGCCTGAAGGAAAGGTTCGAACTGCCCTCCCGGTCTGTCAACGCTGAAGGACTTCATATCCTGCCCAGGCAGAAGGTATTGAATGATCCCTGGCCTCATTCTTTCCAGCCGTTCCGCGTCATCATTGTGGGAAGTTGCGTTTGCTGTGGCCATTCCATAGGGGTTCTGTGTGGTAATGAAGAGGGCCACACAAGCCGCAACTCTGGCAGCAACCACTTCGGCTTCAACGTATCCTTCGACGTGATTCAGAAGATCCAGAACTGGGGCGAACATGGGAATCCCTCGAGATTGCCCAGGCCTTTCCTGATAGTACAAGTGAAGGACGTTCCGAAGCCCGGTCTCTTCATCCCAGATGGGGATTCGCGTGAAGCCTTCCGAGGATAGCTTTCTAGGCTTCTTTGGATCTTTCCAGTTGATTTGCTGAACCCATATCGCGATGGGTTGCCCTGATCCGTCAAGTTCTATGCCTGATCTGATCCCCTTCCCCTGCATATCGGTTGGGGTATCAACGCGGGAAGGATCGATCATTTCAAGGGCCAGACTGTAAGGCCTCACCCCATCAATCATTCTTCGAAGAAGGAAGGCCTCCCCCGCCACAAGCATAGAACGTTCAGTCTGGGCCTGGATTTCGTAGAAGTCCAGAATATCCTTCGCGTCTGCATAGGGAACCCAGTTCTCCCATGCATGCTCTGCAGCTTCTTGGAAGGCATCGGCTTCTTCCTGGCTAATCCCAAGGGCCTTCTCGTTAACCCTGGACTGTGGTCTGATCCCTGTACTGATTACGTTCGCTATGAAGGTAGTAATTACCCCGGAAGCGTCTGAACTGTTGCGAACTAGATCCTCTGAACGTGAACGAAGCTTTTTCAGATCCTGAAGAAGGGCTTCGTCTGCCAGGTAATCCGTTGGGTTCCAGTTATCCGTTGTTCTTGTTATCTTCCCGCCCTGATATCCGCCAAGGAAGAATTCCGGTCCCTGATCCAGAATGGCCCTCGCGGCTGAACGCTGAAGGGCCCTCTGAGGAGAGAAGGCCTTGACTGTTGCTTCAACTATCGCTGTGATGGGGCCCTTCCGAGGAACCCTGGGCTTCCGTTTCATTTTCATCATCGGCTTCCAAACTGGGCATAGTTCCGTGAAGGCTCATTGGTCTGCAGGCCAACTTCCTCTTGAAGTTCCCTCCGCCACTCCCGAAGTTCTTTCAAGTTCTCCCTGTTCACTGTTCGCCCTCCGATTGAATAAGACTTCGCCCCAGACACAAGGGCGAAGATCGCGCTATTCACAGCGTCAAGCTGTTCCTGAAGTGTCGGAGAAGCCATCGAAGCTGCCTTTCAGAAGAAGCCTTATCATGCTAAGCCACTATATGTCAATACCCGGAATCGACTGTATCCCATATGTTGGGGATTGTCAAATTCGATGAAAGGAAGCCCAGTCCCCGGACTGAAGGGCAGGCCTCGGAAGACACCATGGGCGGAATATCATCACCACAGACGGGAAGGGGGAATTGATATCGTCCTTCCCAGGATGCCCGAATCGAATTCTCCCCTTCCTGAAGCGAACTTCATTCGCCCATCTGATAGCTTCATGAAACCACCGGGTATCCGTTCTGGCATGGACTAGGGCAACCACAAGGGCCCCAGATTTCGAAGCGTCAATGGCCTTATCGATCCATTTCCTGATATCCCTTCCGTATGGGGGATTCAGGAAGACGCGTTCCGTTCCCCATGGCTGTTCCAGCCCATCATCTTCCTTCGTGAAGTATCGGATACACTTCGCGGTATCCTCAGAAGCACAAGGATCAAGCGTGAAATGGAATTCCGCGTTCAGTCCCTGATAGACTTCCTCCGGTGTTTCCCAGTCTTCATCTTTTCTCGAGAACAAGACACTATGAACCATTCTCTTCCCCTTTCGGCTTCTTCAGCCATGGGCAATCTTCAGGCCTGCAGTATCCCCATACCACGATTCCACAATCTTCCCCCAGGCATCGCTTCGCGAAAGGCAGCTTCCCTTCCTCGCGAACGATGAAGTCATACCAGCATAGCTTCTCTACAGTTCCCAGCTTCCCACGCCCAGCCAGTCTTCCGCCCTCCGATCCTTCGCCCTCTTGGTCTTCGGCTTCTTCCTCTGAACAGGAGTAGGGGGAAGGCCTGCAACGTTCAGGATCTTTCCCGCCAGGCAGTTCTGAAGTTCACAGTCTAGGAAGTGATCTTCCGCCCCCTGGGCCTTCCGCCACTTGTAGACGGCTTCCCCCGTTCGTCTGTTGCGGATCATTTCCTTTCGATGGCTCAACAGCTGTTTGAAGTATTGATCCTCCGCCCCCTTAGGGAAATACCAGCAACCGGGCTGCCCTGGCGGTATCATCAGCCGCGAGGCCATATACTCCTTGAAGTATGAAGGCTTCGTTATCAGAAGCGTTCCCCCAGCGTCTGGTTCCTTCCCCTGTTTCCAGTTCTGCATCATCTGTTCATTCCCCTTCGTTGCCCGGACGTTCCCGAAGTTGGCCTTCGCGAAGTCATAAACTTCCGAGGGAACATACCCAGAATCGATGAAGCACCAAGTGATGCCCAGCCGTCTATCATCGTCCGTTGTCATGGGCGAGGCCAGAAGAAGTGAATACAGGCCCTCCCAGTCCCTCATTCTGGCTGGGAAGGGCATCATGCCATACCCTATCAGCCATGATGTTTCCCGATGGCCCCACCCACGGATCACCCAGAAGAAGCCGCGGTCCTGAACGTCTACCCCAGCCGTGAGAAGGTGAACTTCAGAAGGGACTTGCCCAAGTTCGTATCCGCCACAGCGATTCAGGAGATGATCCCATCTGGCCACTTTCACTACTTCCCGATAAGGTTCCGCGAGAACGTTATTCACCCAGGCCATCAGCTTCTCTGGATACCCCTGGGCTTCCAGCCAGGCAACCACGAAGGATGCCAGTCTGTGAGAAGCTGTTGAATACAGTCTACTCCACTGGAAGCCGAGATGGGCTGCCTTCATGGGGTCTGGCTCTGGGTTCTTCGAAGGTTCCTCGGAATGCTTACACCACATGCCTCCCTTGACGGCTTCCCTTCGTTGAATATCGTTCCAGCGTTCCCCACAGTCACAGCACACATAGTGAACCAGATCTTGGCTCAATAGTTCTTCAGGATCAGCTTCCCTTCCCCCAGGCCACTTCACTCCATGTTCAACGTCTGGGCCTCCCCAGATCAACGGCTGGAAGATGCCACAGAAAGGGCATGGGACGAAGAAGGCAAGCCTTCGGCTGTTCTTCAAGTTCTGCCAGATATATCCATCTTCAAGGGTAGGTGTTGAGTTATCAACGAACTTCTCTACTCCCTTGAAGGATTCCGTTCGCTGCATGGCCAGGGATATCGGATCTGATTCCTCCCCAGACCAGCGTTCATACTTGTCTTCTTCATCACAGAAGACATACTTGCAGGGCAGCTGGGCGAGTGATGTGGGGGAATGAGAAGATCCGAACCACAGCGTCATATCTCGGAACTGACAAGAGATCAGCGTCTGGGAATATCGCTGCCCTTCGTCCTTATGTTCCTTCACCTTTGGGGTATCCGAAGTGAGGGACTTGATCCTATTCAGTATCCGATGGGAATCGCCCTTCCCGATGGCTTGAACCCACATGGCCGGGCCTGGGTCGCAAGTAATCGCCCAGCCCAGCATATTCAGTAGGGCTTCCGTTCCTCCCATCTGGGCTGGTTTGCATATGGTGATCCTTCGAACGCTGGGGGAACTGAATGCATTCATTGGCCCATCTAGGAAAGGGGTTCGCCAGGATTGCCATGGGCCGGGGTATCGGCTCCACTTCTTCGATAGAACGCGATACCGTCTGGCCCATTGACTGCAGGTAATCTGGGGCGGAGGGACGATGGCATCCACCATATCAAGCCAAGTTGGCCTCCTCACGTCTTCGGCTTCTCCGTTGCGAAGTCCCATTTCTGGCTGAAGCATTGAAGGCAGAGGGAGTCTTCATAGACTCCGTTCACTTCCTTCGAACAGTTGGCGCAAGTCATCACAGACCCTTCGTCTTCCTCCCAGAGGTCCATGGTAACAACCACATCAGAATCGGGAGTCTTGTTCGGAAGATGTTCAATCAAGATCCTGGCATTCAGCGTCTGAAGGCAGGAAGGGCATTCAGGAGTGAAGTCCCTGTATATCGCGGTAGGTGGGGGATCAGGCAGCCCGGTTCCCCACTGTACCTTCACTTCTGTGACCGGATCTTTGTGGCAATCCAGGCAGCCGAGATTCCCCAGTGTTACGCATAGGTTCAACGGAACAGCACACAAAGGGCATTCACTGAACAAGTTCCTCTTCACGATGGGCCTCCATTCTGTGGGCCATCGTTCGCCCTCGCGATGGCCTCTTCCTGTTCCTGGGCATAGGCTGTTACCTGGGCGAAGGCATCCCTCAAGATCCGTTCATACTCTTCATGGAATTCAAGGGGGAAGTCCTGTTTCGCTGCCATCAGCTGGGTCCGAAGGATAACCAGAAGTTCCCGAACGTCTGCCACCACATCTTCTCGGCTGATGAGGCCTTCCTTCTTCTCGCGGAACTGAAGTTCCTTCAGCTTCGCTTGATATTCCTTCTCCATTTGGGCCCAGGGGTTCCCGTTCGCGTTCGCCCTCGCGTCAAGATCCTTCTCCCTTCTCCATTTCGCGATGGCGGAGAGATCATAGAGTGAACGCTTCGCTGATAGACGAACTCGAGGGCAGCCGTGAGTGATCCATTCCTTAACAGCCCCACGGGTAATCCCCCAGAAACGTCCCACTTCGCCCATATTGGAAACTACCCAGGGATCTTCAGGATCGATCTGGGGGGCCTTCTGTTTTGGCTTTCTCATAGGTCAAGGTATTCCAGTGAAGCCTTCTTCGATAAAGCAATGGCCTCTTCAACGAATGGACATGGAGAAGTCTTACTCCTCGAGGGATTCGCGGCTTCCAGTTGGCAAAGTGGCTTCCCTTCGAACATGCTGCATCGTAGTCTGATGTTTGGTGCGATCAGCCATGGGCATTCCAGCTTCAACATCACATGATACCGAACATGGATCTTCATTCTTCTTCCATTCGTCTTCCTGGGCCTCGACTTCCTCCATAGCGTTCAGGAACAGAATACCTGAACTTTACAGTGAAGCCGCAATTCATGCAGATGTGTTGTTCCGTTCGATAGCGCTTCCCCTTCGTTCCCATAGTTCACCCCTTTCGTTTGGTTTCAATTCTGAGGGCCCCACAAGCCGCGAGAAGCCGCGAACGGCCTGGCCTGCCATTCCTCAGAGGGAGGGCCCTCTTTTTCGATTTTGTGCGAAAAAATGCCGGGCCACCTA
>Ga0180437_10007652_pt1 | contig 13977 bp, 11 predicted proteins | sample SS_ome_4_FD_132410 | JGI IMG/M metagenome (GOLD analysis project Ga0180437, IMG submission 132410) | Hypersaline lake sediment archaeal communities from the Salton Sea, California, USA - SS_3_D_1 metaG | ecosystem: Environmental > Aquatic > Non-marine Saline and Alkaline > Hypersaline >...
CAGTCGGAGAGGTCCTTGTTCCCCTTCATCTCGACAAGCTCGGTGCCAAGCTTGCTCAGGACCTTTCGAGGTTCCTCGAACACACCGAGACTCCTGCCCAGATCACAGGGATCGTGATAGGTGACCTTCTTGCCCAGAGCTTTGGGCTTCGCTCCGTCCAGCTTCTCGAGCACAACGCTGACGACGTGCTTCGCGTCAATGCCGTAATCTTCCTTCAGGAAAGCCGCGCAGGTAGGGCACAGCGTTATCGCTTCCTTGTGAGGGAACTTCTTCCTGAAGTCCTTTTGAAGCTTCTCGAGCTTCGCCCTGTGCCCCAGTGCCTTGAGAGGAAAGCCACAACAGATTTCCTCGCTCACCTTGGGCTTGACGCCCAGCTTCTCCAGGAGTCTAACCCACCCTTTGGTCCTGTTCGGCCTGGCCAGGTACTGGCAACCCACGAACAAGGGGACTTCACCCTCCTGGACCGGCAGCTTGGCCTCTTCATCGCCGAAGATGTTCCCCGTCTTCTCCACATTGTCCACCATGTGCTTGTGCTCGGGGAGATAGAACCCTTCCTCTGCGAGATCGGCTCTGCAGGCCTCTATGACCTCAGGGATGTTGACCTTTGCGGAGCACTTCGACTTACACAACCTGCACAGGGTGCAGTCAAAGACCCTTCTGGAAATGAACTCAGAGGGCTCGAGCTCCCCGTGAAGAAGGCCGTAAGCATAGAGGATCTTGCCTCTAGCCGAACTGGACTCCCAACCGAGTTCGTTGAATACCGGACAATCCTCGAAGCAGTAGGAACACCGTATGCAGATATCCAGTTCATTCTCAAACTCTTTCAGGTGCTTGGTCTTCATTTCTCTTCGCTCCTCCTCTACCTAGACTTTGGCTGTGTACCTGAGGCCTGTCGCCTCGACCCAGTCGTCAGGCGCATCCATCAGTTTGTGCGGATTGAGAATATTGTTGGGGTCGAGAGCCTTCTTTACGGCTCTCATCATCTCCAGGGAGTCCTTCTTCTCCTCCTTCCAGGAAGGCGCTTTCGACAGCGCGATCCCGTGCTCCCCCGAGGTCGTCCCACCGACCTTGTGCACGTATTCGTATACCTCCCTTACCGCGTTTCTGGCGTCATCCCACTGGCTCTCCTTGGTCGGATCCATCAGGATCTTGGTGTGAACGACTCCCGATCCACAGTGCCCGTATGCCGTCATCACCACGTTGTTCCTCTTGGCGACATCCAGGATCTCCTGTACCGTGCCCGCCATCGCGGAGTTGGGAACCGCCATGTCGTCCGCTAGAGACGTGCACGCGAGCCCCTTCTGGTACCTGGAGAGAGCCGCAAAAAGCTTCTTTCTCCCTGAAAATATCCTGGTCATCTCTTTCGGGTCGTCGCTTATCTCGATACCGAAGGCGCCGTTGTCCTCGAAGATCTTCTTCATATCAGCCATGTCGGTCTCGACCGCGCTCTTCACCCTGCCGTCGGCCTCGAACATCAGAATAGCCTCCACATCCGGAAGCCCCATGTTCATAGTCGTGTTCACGGCTGTTATAGCGACGTTGTCCATAAGTTCGAGAACGGACGGGGTGATGCCGCTTGACATCACGGCAGTTATCGCCTTGCCGGCATCCCCAAGCTTATTGAACTTCGCGATGCCCATGGACCTGAACTTGGGAACAGGGGTCAACCTCAGAGTGGCCTCCACAATCACACCCAGGGTGCCTTCGGACCCGACCATCAACCTGGCCAGTTGATAGCCGGAGGCATCGACCCTCGTGTTCGCGCCAAGAGTCACGAGGTCACCGTTTGCAAGCACGACCTTCATTCCCAGTACAGAGTCCCTTGTGGCGCCGTACTTGACGGACCTTAAACCCGAAGCGTTGTTGGCTATCTCTCCGCCTATCGTGGCCACTCTGCTCGAAGCGGGGGTCGGCGGATAGAAGAAACCCATGGGCCTCAGCGCCCTGTTCAGGTCATCATCGACGACACCAGGCTCCACTATGCAGAGCACGTCCTGGAGCTTTATGGCGATGATCCTGTTCATTCTCTTCATGTCCAGGACTATTCCGCCGTCAATCGGGACAGCCTGACCGGACATGCCGGACCCCGAGCCTCTGGCCACCACCGGGATCTTGTTCTTGTTGGCGTATCTCAGGATCTCCTGCACCTCCTCGGTCTTTCCGGGTCTGACCGCGGCGTCAGGCATCGCCTGGTGGACGGAGGAGTCGGATCCATAGATGTAGAGTTCACCCTCATCATCCGAAGCATGTTCCGGGCCCACAATCTCCTGCAATCTCTTGATGTCAACGTCCATCTCAACCTCCTTCAGGTGGCTATCCTTCACTTAACCTCAACAACTTACGCCAAAATACGATTTTCGCACGTCTATCACATGCTCATTCCCCCTGCATTCAGGACCGATACAGGGTCAAGGGCTTCCTTCAGCCCTGCCGATAGTCTGTCTCCGGGAATCGTCATCCCGCAGCGGCGATCCCAGACCGGACCTGTTCTCCACTCCGGCGGTGTCAGATAGCCGCCCGACGAGAGAGCACGCCTCGCGATGGCAGACATCCCCTCCTCCGCTCCTGCATGGTTCGTGGATCTGGCTGCCACCGAAAAGAGAAGTGAGCCGAACACGGAGAAAGCGAGGGTGCCGAATACCTGACCCCCATCGCCACACATCTCTGCGATAGAGCGGAGCATCTCGTCACCGGCTGAGGCAGGCAGCGTGAACGACTGGAAGAGCGTCCCTTCGCCGACGCGGAACATCTGATGAAAGCGCCTCTGACTCCGCCGCTCCCCGATCAACCTCCTGTCTCTCGTCCGCTCCACGCGGGAAGCGCTGGTCGCCCTGCATATCCTGGCCACCACATCAGCCTCGCTCATGACCGCCTCTGGGTGGCCACTCAGCTCTACGTGGAGGGCAAGCTGTCCGCTCTCCAGGGGCTGTCCACAGAGCTCCGCCCACCCTATGTCAAGCAGCTCCAGCGAGGAAGGGACAACGGGCGAGGAGCCTATCCCCCTCGCCGCGGACATTCCATCCGACACAGAATCGAATACGGCTGTGAAGAGTAGGGTGCTCCTGGGGCTCGGCTTGACCGCGAGAGTGATCCAGGTGGGAATGCCGAGTAGCCCGCCACTTCCCGAAAGAAACCTTTCTATCTGCAGACCGCTTGAGTTCTTGAGTGTCTTTGCGCCGAGCTTCACCGCTTCACCCGATGGTGTCACTGCCTCGACGCTCAATACGTAGTCCCTGAAGGAACCGTATTTCTCGGCTCCAGGATGGACGGGGTTGACGAGGACCACCCGTCCGATAGTCGATGACCGGCCTGCAGTCGGCTCGGGCGGGAAGAAGAAGTGGGCCGGCCTGAGCGCGAAATCGAGGTCGGCCAGTGTGGCCCCAGGCTCGGTTGTCATGAAGAGGTCCGTGAACCTCATCTCCCTCACCTTGTTCATCATCGAGAAATCGAGAGCGAATGAGCTGCCGGAAGAATCCTCTGACCTGGCGACCGGACCCATTTGATCGGCCAGAATAAAAGGTGTACGCCTCTTGTTGGCCAGCCTCACCACAGCCGCAGCATCTTCGGTGCTGCCGACTCTCACCACCGCCTCCGGAACAGCCCCGCGTGAGGAACGGAACACCTTCAGGGTCTCCTCATCAGTCCTCACAGAGGTCTCACCGACAATCTTCTCGAGATCCCGCATCAAGACCTGGTCCAAATGCGTCTCAGTCCTCCAGCACGGGCACGGTGATCGATCCTTCCACAAGGACGGTCACCTTGGCAGCGCTTCCTTTTTCCGCCAGCGCTTTGTCCACCGCTTCCTGAACAGAATTGAGCGACTTGATGAATATCTTCTCAAGATCTTCGCATCCAAGATCTGTGACACCCCAGACCTGCGCCATGGCCATTACTTCCGCCATTTTACCCGCCTTGTGCCAACCGAGTTTGTACTCGCTGCTTATCTTGTCCAGAACCTCCCTGGGGTTTCCGCAGCTCGAGAGCAGATCATAGAATGCTTTCTCCCCTATACCCGTCCGACACTTGGAAACCATTATGAGTATCCCGTCCTCGTTCAGAGCGAGTTTGCCGTTGTCAATAGCCTTCTGTGATTGATAGAGATCCACGTCCATCGGATAGGGCGCGACCGAGACGACTATGTCAGACTTCTCAGGGATAGGTACGCAGAAGACCCTCTTGGCAGACTCGATCGCCGCGTAGAAGGAGTCGTGTATGTGCCCGGCTGTGGCGTCGTAGATGTCCCTATCTCTGTCCAGTACGGTCTGTATGGAGAATACCTCTTTGTCCTCAATGGTCTTGAGGGCGTCTATCATGTCCTCGTGGACAGGATTGCCCTCGAGCGCGAGAGATTTCGATTCGGGTCGGAGGGCGTACTTGTGATTCATCTCTATTGTCTTGAAGGAGGCTATCCCCGGAAGGAAGGACTTCCGTCCTCCTGTGTATCCGCCGAAGTAGTGCGGCTCAACAGAACCTATCAGGACTATTTTGTGGGCTTCCATACCAAGCTTGTTCACGTACATCTCCGTCCCGTTCCGGGACGTGCCTATGTAGACCATATCTTCATCTTTGCGAGCGTCGTGCACGTGTATCCTGTCCTTGAAGGTCTCGTAGAGGGGCCCGAAGATGAACCGCAGTTCCTCCTCTGTCGGTGCCCTGTGTATGCCGGTGGCGATAATAAACTTGAAGGGAACCTTCTTTATCCTGTCGTGTATGATGGACAGGACCTTTGCGGTGGGAGTGGGTCTTGTCGCGTCGTTTACGATTATGAGCACGTCCCTCGCGTCGGACAGGAATTCGTCGAAGGACTTCGAGTTGACCGGATCGTCCATTGCCGAGTTAAGCACACTCTCAGCGTCCCGTTTTTCGACTTCGTTGGGGTGAACGATGGCGGACACCCTCTCTTCAGGTATCTCGAGCGGGACTTTCTCCTTGCCGTAGGCGATATCAAGGTGCATATTCACTCCCATTTCCAAAGGTTAGGAACCACTCTGACGTCAAGCCGTAAGAGGGTCCTCAGGGCTTGCCGTCGACGAAGAACATCTCAGACTCTCTTTCAGCGGACTCCGGAGAATCGGAACCGTGCGCCGCATTCATCTGTTCGTTCCTGCCGTAGAGAGCCCGAATGGTTCCCGGAGCGGCTTCCCTCGAATCCGTGCTCCCCAGGAGCTCTCTCAGCCTGTTCACAGCATCCGCCCTCTCAAGAACACACACCACGACCGGCCCGCCGGTCATGAACTCCAGTAGCGAGCCAAAGAAGGTCTTCCCCTCGTGAGGAGCGTACAGCCGGGCCGCAGCCCCGCGGTCCAGGACCACCATCTTCAGCTGAACCGGACGGAAACCGTCCTTCTCCACAACAGACAGTATATCCCCGATGTGACCGGAAGCCACCGCATCCGGTTTGATTATGAGAACTGTTCTTTTCAAATCATCCCAGGCGAGCCTTCACCATCTCGCCGATCTGCGCAGGCTCGGTCGCCACCTGTACCCCGGCGTTCTCGAAGGCCGCAATCTTCTCTTTGGCTGTGCCGCTCCCGCCGGAAATTATAGCACCCGCATGCCCCATCCGTTTGCCCGGCGGAGCCGTGAGGCCGGCAATGAAGGCGTACACGGGCTTCTTCACGTGCTCTCGTATGTACTCCGACGCGTCCTCCTCGTCTGTGCCGCCTATCTCCCCGACGAGAATCACTGCTTCGGTCTGCGCGTCCTTCTCGAAGAGTTCGAGGCAGTCAATGAATCGTGTTCCTATCACCTGATCACCACCTATGCCAATGCATGTCGACTGACCGTAGCCCGCGTTCGTGATATGACTCACAATCTCGTAGGTCAATGTGCCGCTCCGCGAGACAACACCAACAGGCCCTTCCCTGAACACCTGGGTCGGGAGTATTCCCACCTTGCACTTGCCCGGGCTTATTATACCCGGACAGTTGGGGCCTATGAGCCGGACGCCCTTCCCTGAAAGGAAGCCGAGCAGTTCGACCATCTCGAGAGCGGGTATGCCTTCTGTTATGCAGACGATAAGTTTGACACCGGAATCCCCCGCCTCGTAAATCGCTTCCACCGCAAACCTCGCGGGAACAAAAGATATGGCCGCGTTGGCTCCGGCTTCGTCCACCGCCTCCTTCACTGTGTCGAACACTGGAACACCGTCCACCTTCTGACCACCCTTCCCGGGAGTAACTCCCGCGACAACCTTCGTTCCATAGGATATCATGCCTTTTGTGTGGAAGGAGCCGTCCCGCCCGGTGATGCCTTGAACCACTAACCTGGTGCTGTCATCCACTATGATGCTCAAAGTCTCCTCCTTATGATGCTTTGCCGGCCAGCTCTATAGCCTTCTTGGCTCCTTCGGCCATGCTCGAGGCGGAAACCAGATCTGTCTTCTCGAGGATCCTCCGCCCCTCTTCCTCATTGGTGCCCGTCAATCTGATGACGATGGGAACACTGATGTCCATCTTCCTGAGAGCCTCCACGATGCCGTTCGCCACGTCGTCACATCTGGTGATACCCCCGAAGATATTGAAGTAGATGGCCCTCACATTCCTGTCTGTCATGAGGATTCTGACGGCGTTCTCGACCTTCTCCGGACTGGAGCTGCCACCGATGTCGAGAAAGTTCGCCGGCTCCCCGCCGTATTTCTTCACCAGATCCATCGTCGCCATCGCCAACCCCGCACCGTTGACCACGCACCCGATGGTGCCGTCCAGCTTTATGTAGCTCAGGTCCTTGGCTCTCGCCTCGGTCTCTCTGGGATCCTCAGCCTTCAGGTCCCTCATGCCTTCGATGTCTGCATGCCTGTAGAGACCGTTGTCATCGATGTTCATCTTGGCGTCTATGGCAAGGACGTCGCCGTCCCGCGTCACGACCAAAGGGTTGATCTCCGCCAGGGAAGCGTCGCTCTTTTTGAATGCTTTGTAGAGGGACATGAGTATCTTGGCCGCCTTCAGGGCCTGTGTTTTGTCCTTGAAAATCTTCAGGCAAATCCACCTCGCCTGGTGCGACATGAGACCCCTCACGGAATCCTCGACCGTCATCTTGAATATCTTCTCAGGGGTGGTCCTCGCGACCTCTTCGATATCGACACCGCCGGCCGCGCTGACCATTACGACGGGTTTCTGGCTCCTCCGGTCGAGTATTATGCCGAGATAATACTCTTCGGAAATATCAATGGCTTCTGCCACAAGAACCCTGTCGACGATCAACCCCTTTATGTCCATTCCGAGAATCTTGGCGGCAACCTGCTTCGCTTCCTCGGGAGTGGCCGCAAGCTTCACACCCCCAGCCTTGCCTCTGCCTCCGACCAGGACCTGGGCTTTCACAACGACGCCCTTGCCCAGCTTCCGGGCTATCTCGCAAGCCTGGTCAGGTGTCTCCGCGATGTCGCCGGGTGGAACGGGCACGCCGTGCGCCGCGAATATCCTCTTCGCCTGGTACTCGTGTATCTTCATCTCTTCCCCCTGATGCAACTCCTCATGGTATGATCTTTGTCCCGGCTCCGCCATCGAGAGATTTCCTCGCCAGCCGTATGGACGTTATTATGACCTCTCTGCCCCCGGACTGGAGGAACTGAATCGCCGCTTCTACCTTTGGCCCCATGCTCCCTGATGGAAAATGGCCTGCCTCGAGGTAGCCGCTGGCCTCAGAGACGTCCATGGTCTCTATCTCTTTCTCCTCCGGGGTCCCGTGGTTAAGGTGAACCCTGTCAACGTCCGTCACGATCAAGAGCAGGTCCGCGCCTATGTCCCTCGCGAGCACACCCGCGGCAAGATCCTTGTCAATGACCCCGTCAATCCCGGTCAGTCCCCCGTTCCCGTTCAGCAGAACAGGGACGCCGCCTCCGCCGGCTGCAATTACTATGCTCCCTCCGTCCACCAATCTCTTTATGTCATCCTTCTCCACGATCTCAACAGGACGGGGAGAAGGGACAAGCCTCCTGTAACCCTTTCCAGGTATCTCGCCTACTGTCCAGCCCATCTCTTTGGCCACCCGCTCGGCCTCTTCTTCCGCGTAGTACGGACCCACTGGCTTCGACGGACTCTTGAGTGAGCCGTTTCTGAAATCCACGTGGACCTGGGTGACAATGGTGATGACGTGTTTAAGGATGCCTTTCTCGGCGAGGCAGTTCCTGAGCACCTACTCTATCATGTAGCCCATTCCGCCCATGAGATCCGCGACGCATATCTCGAGGGGCAGGGGTGGTACAATGTCCCTGGATGCCTCCACTCTTATGAGGGCGTTGCCTATCTGGGGGCCGTTCCCGTGGGTTATGGCGAGGTGATAGCCTTCTTCGACAAGCTCCACGATGGACGCCATGGACTCCTTGGTCCTTGCGAACTGCTCCGGGATCCATCCCGTGTCGCCCATCGTGGTTATGGCATTGCCGCCCAGGGCAACCACTGCCCTCTTTTCCGGCATCTCGTCCTCCACAAATCGCTCGGGACCCAGCTATCTCGGGGAGGTCTGATCTGGGGTGAGAGAAGTCCGACTCCTACTTCTCCCTGCTCAGAAAGCTCCCTATTACATCCTCTAAGTCCGGCTTCCCAATCTCCTCGAGTTCGTATGTAACCCTAACCGAAGGTTTCTTTATTTTTATCACTTTTGCCAGATCCACCGGGGTCGCCACAATCACACAGTCACAATCGACCTTGTTTATAGTCTTCTCCAGATCCTTAACCTGTTCGGCGCCATACCCGGCTGCAGGAAGCAGGCAGCCTATGTTCGGATAGTCCTCAATAGCCTTCCGGATGGACCCCACTGCGTGCGGCCTCGGGTCGACGAGTTCTTTGGCTCCGAATTTCCTCGCGGCGACAACACCCGCTCCAAAGCCCATCTCTCCGTGAGTCAGCGTCGGACCATCCTCGACGACCAGTACCCTCTTGCCGCGGATCTTGTGGCTCTGAGTGCAGAAGACCGGCGAAGCCGCATCGATTATAGTCGCCCTGGGATTGACTGCCACCACGTTGCTCCTGACTTCCTCGACCGACTCCAGATCCGCCGAATCTATCTTGTTTATCACCGCCACATCCGCCATCCTGAGATTCACCTCGCCGGGATAGTAGAAGAGCTCGTCTCCCGGCCTCAACGCGTCAAGAAGAACCACGTGAAGATCAGGCCTGTAGAAGGGGAAGTCGTTGTTTCCCCCGTCCCATAAGAGCACCTCCGCTTCCTTCTCCGCCCGCCTGAGTATCTCGAAGTAGTCCACCCCGGCGTAGACGACGACCCCCAACCTCAGGAGGGGTTCATACTCTTCTCTCTCTTCAATTGTACACTTGTGCTTTTTCAGGTCGGATGTGCTTTCGAACCGCTGCCACACCTGTCTCCTCAGATCCCCATATGGCATGGGATGCCTTACCACGACCACCTTCTTCCCTCTGTTCAGCAATATCCCGGCGACCCTTCTGGTGGTCTGGCTCTTGCCGCAGCCGGTTCGGACTGCGCAGACCGCGATTACGGGAACCTTCGCCTTCAGCATGCAGCACTCCGGCCCCATCAGCATGAAGTCGGCTCCCATTGCGGCTGCCCTGGAGGCTGTGGACATCACGTGGCGGTAGGACACATCGCTGTAACTGAAGACGACAACGTGTGCATCATGCTTGCGGATCAATTCTTCAAGCTTCGACTCAGGGTGTATGGGGATGCCTTTCGGGTAGAGCTTGCCAGCCAGGGAGGCAGGGTAGGTCCTCCTGTCTATGTCAGGGATCTGGGTCGCGGTGAAGGCAACGACCTTGTAGCTCTTGTTGTTGCGGAAGAACACATTGTAATTGTGGAAGTCTCTGCCGGCGGCACCCATGATTATGGCTTTACGCATAGTGTCGATCCGTTCCCCTGGGGTTAGTTATCAGCATCCATCCAATCCATGGAATTAAGCGGAGCACCGCAAACCTGTGAAGAGCGGTCCGGAAATCCATGGGATTTCACTTCACACTCTCGAGGCAGCCCGCGACCAGCTCCCACTCCTCCCGGATGGAGCAGGCGTAACAAAGCGCTAGTCTATCCCTTGAGCCTTCTGAAGCTTGCCCGAGAAGTCGACGAATATCGTCTTCCACTCGGTGCACTCGTCGAGAGCCGTTGTTCCCGCCTCCCTGTGGCCGTTACCGGTGCCTTTGGTACCGCCGAACGGGGTGTGAACCTCGGCCCCGATAGTACCTGAGTTGATGTAGCAGATACCTGTGTATATGTCCCTCATTGCGACAAACGCCTTGTTAACGTCCATCGTGTAGACGGAGCTCGAGAGACCGAAGTCGGTGTTGTTGTTCACCTCGATCGCTTCCTCCAGGGAGCTGACTTCGATTATCGCGAGCACAGGGCCGAATATCTCTTCCTGAGCTATCGTCATATCCGGCTTGATACCGCCGAACACGGTGGGCTTATAGAAGGAGCCCTTCTTTAAGGCGCCTTCGGTGGCTCTCTCTCCGCCGCAGAGGAGTCTGCCGCCCTCGCGTTTGCCTGTTTCCACGTATTCATGGATCTTCTTCAGCTGGTCCTCGTTGATGACCGGCCCCATCTCAGTGCCCGCCTTCAGGCCGTCTCCCAGCTTCAGGGACTTGGCTCTGTCCACAACCATCTTGGTGAGCTTGCTGGCCACAGGCTTCTGCACGATCAGCCGGCTGCACGCCGTGCACCTCTGGCCGGTAGTGCCGAAGGCAGACCATATTATGCCTTCGAGCGCCAGGTCCAGGTTCCCGTCCTCCAATACTATTATGGCGTTCTTCCCACCCATCTCGAGCGAGACCCTCTTGAAGGTGTCCGGACATCTCTTGGCGATATCTGTACCGACCGAGTTGGATCCTGTGAACGAGATGAGCCCCACCCTCTTGTCCGCGACCATCGAGTCGCCTACTTCTGCGGCATGACCGAAGATAAGGTTCAGAACTCCGCCGGGAAGTCCTGCATCCTCGAGGGTCTTCACCATGTTGAGCGCAGACTTCGGCGTATATCTTGCGGGCTTGAAGACTATGGTGTTGCCCGCGACGAGCGCCGGCATTATCTTCCACGAAGGTATAGCCATGGGGAAGTTCCACGGAGTGATGGCCCCTATTATGCCCAGAGGCATTCTCACTGACATGGCCCATTTATTGTCGAGCTCAGACGGGGTTGTCTCACCGAGAAGTCTTCTTCCCTCACCGGCAGCGTAGTACGTCAGGTCTATCGCCTCCTGAACGTCGCCCCGCGTCTCGGTCAGCACCTTGCCCATCTCCTGGGTCATCTCCCTGGAGTACTCTTCCTTTCTCTTTATGAGAAGCTCCCCAGCCCGGAACAATATCTCCGCCCTTCTCGGCGCAGGAACAAGCCTCCAGGTCTTGAACGCCTTCTCGGCTGCGTCTATCGCCTTCTTCACGTCCTTAGCGTCGGACCTCGGGAACACCCCTAAGATATCCCCGTTGGCGGGGTTCGTGTTCTCGTAAGTCCTTCCGGTTCCCGACTTAACCCACTTCCCACCTATGTAGTTCATGTACTCCTTGGCCATCCTCGAACCTCCTCTTGTCGAGCCTTGTGAAGGGTTTCACAAATGAACGCAGAAATGAGAGAAACTACAAACTAACATTCAGGGGTTGTGATGTCAAGGGAAAATGGGACCTGGGTTTCGCGGCGGGGATGCCTCGAAGAAGCCTTGCCTTAAGGGATCTCGCCCGTCGGTGAGCTGCAGGGATCTCAGTCTTCCTGACCTGGTCTCCTCCACTTGAGGACAGTAGCGCGACACTGCCGGAATGGGCCAAAGGCGGTTGAGTCCTGTACAGAACTGATCCCGGACAACACGGAGAACTACAGCTTGAAGACGTGCTTGCCTATCGCGACCAGTTGAGCCTTGTCTTCCGGGACATTGACCCAACCGTCCTCGAGGTCAAGAAAGAAGAGAGCGACGTTGTCATAGTCACCCACACCGAAAGAAGAACCATCGGCCATAGCCTGCGCCCATACATGGACCACGACGACCTCCAGGTCCTCGAAGCCGTACTTCCTCTGCGCGCTTATCACTTCGATCATCCGGATATCCAGGTACCTGTCTCTCACCACAATGTGTGCGCCTTCTTCCGGCGAGGCATAGTGGCGTTCAGAGCTGAGAGCTCTTAACTGGCCCGATGTCCAGTTCCGTGCGAACGCGAGGAAGGCTACTATGACTATGATTAGTATGACTAAGGTGATGAAGATTCCGCCCCATCCTCGTTTCACTCCCGGTCTCCTTTCTCACGCCAACAAGGATAAAAGACAGCAGTTTATCGCGCGGCTGTTTCGCTCAGGAGTGCTGAACCGCGGCATCAGATGAGCTCGCCCCTGGCAACCATTATCACGTTTCCACCTACAGAGATGTCTATCTTCTGCCTCATGTCTTCAGCCCTCAGAAGGAGCAGAGAAGGTCTCCCAATTGCGTAGCCTTGCTCGACCCGGATGTCGATCCTCGCCTTGTTGAAGTACCTGTGCTTGACGAGATAGCCGGCAAGGCACCCGTTGGCGCTTCCGGTCGCAGGATCCTCCGGCACCCCGAGGTAGCCCGCAAAGACCCGCACACTCAGGTCATTCTCCTCTTCGTACGTCTCAGGCGAGAAGACGAGAATCGCCTTTGCGCAGGTAGTCTCCACAAGGCGGAAATACTCCTCGGGAGACACCCGGGCCCGCTTCAAGTCCTCAAGACCTTTGAGCGGGACTATAATAAACGGAACGCCGGTGGAGACCTCTTCAATGGAGTATCTGTCGTCTATGTTGGCTTTTGTCAAACCGAGCGCCCCCGCCACTGCGTCGGCGTCTACTGTCCTCGTGAAGGTCGGCGGGACCTGCCTCATCCACAGGATTGCCTCATCTTCGCCGGTCCGCGCCATACTCACCGGGATCTGTCCGACTCCCAGGTTGAGTACGACCTCGCTCTGCGGTCCTGTGGCTATCTCGCGACCTATTATGTAGGCTGTGCCCAGCGTGGGATGCCCGGCAAATGGAAGTTCCTGCTCGGGCGTGAAGATGCGAACGTCGTAGCCGCCGTCCCGCATCTTGCTCGACAGCACAAAGGTGGTTTCGGAGTAATTCATCTCCTTCGCCACCCTCTGCATCTCTTCGGCAGAGAGTGATCCCGCGTCTATCACGACGGCAAGCTGGTTGCCCGTGTACTTGTCCTTCGCAAAGACATCCACTATGTAGAAGTTCAATCCACCTGCCATCACAACTCCTTATAGGTTTCTCAGTTCACCTTATGCAGATCACTCTCGCTCTCTCAGATAACCCTCCGGACTCGAGCGTGAGGAGATAGATACCGCTAGACACCCTTTCTCCATGGCTGTCCCTGCCGTCCCAGGTCAGCACATATTCTCCCGCGTCGTGCCAGCCGGAGGCGAGCACGCGCACTATCCTTCCGGCCACGTCAGAGATCGAGACCGTCGGGCTTCCCCTTTCAGGCAGCATGTATCTAATGGTCGTGCTGCCGGTGAAGGGGTTGGGCCTGGCCGGAGACAACGCCAGCCCTCTGGGGAGGGCGATGTCTCGATTCTCTTCTTCGACGCCTATTTCCATGAGCCAGATTGTGAAGCTTCCTGTATCTGGACCTGTGTAATCGCTTGCGAACAGTGTATGCCATCCACCACCCAGCGAGTCAGAGACTGTAGCCATGTCAGCCCCCCAATCCTCTGTCAGTTTCTGGCCCGATGGTGAATAGAGTTCGAGGTAGGGCGTTAGCCCTCCCGCAAGTTTTGACATCTGTGCAACAGTGTGCGAACCCCCTACGTCAAAGACATACACTCTCAGCTGAGAAGCCTGCGTAATTGAGTCCTCTACCAATTGGTAGTACTGTATCGTATCAGCACCCACCGGGTTGAACGTCCGCTGAAGCGAAAGTCCGTATCCCCCGAACCACGAACCATACTGATCGCACGCAATCACAGTGTACGTGCCGGTCTCTTCGAGAGAGAGCGTGTCAAGCATGGGTTTGGGATAGGAGAAGTCCTCGGCCAGTTGCCTTCCCGCAGGATCGAACAGTCGAAGATAGGGCTGGAG